>ULRV01046002.1_pt1 | contig 12757 bp, 11 predicted proteins | sample 1955791 | NCBI WGS metagenome assembly ULRV01 (sample SAMEA4835692, study PRJEB28245) | human gut metagenome | biome: gut microbiome; material: fecal sample | place: Denmark | collected 2008 | reverse complement strand
TTTGTAAATTATTGATCTTTTATCACATTTGTTTATCCATAAACTGCTATAAGATATCATACTTTATTGGAAAAGTCTATAAAAAAAAGTATTAAATTATTTTCTGCTAAATATTAATGGTTCTATCGCTAGAAACTGGTGAAAATACTTCTTTCTGACCATCCAATCCCAAATCTTTTGCCATTTGTTCCATATCCTTATATATCTTGTCTTTGTACTTATCATAAAGGAACTCAAATCCATCTTTGCGAAGAATTGATGGCGAATTATCCATGTGAATGCAGTCTTTCATAACACAGTCATATGCAAGATTTCTGCACATAAATAGACTGTATGTCTAGACAGCTTAAGCTGTTGTTCTGTTAACTGCAAACTGCACTTCTATTATTGTTCCTCCTGATGGGTTAGGCCTGATTGCAATACTGCCATCGTGTACCCGCACAATTTCATTAACAAGCGCAAGTCCAAGACCAACACCACCAAGCTCACGGCTTCTTGATTTATCTACGCGAAAGAAAGGTTCAAACGAAAGCCAGGGTGCAAAATACCGCAACCTTTCGATTGACTCTTCCTCAAATGCAGATAAATATGCCTCTGATATTATGGCATTTCCCACAACTATACTAGTTGATAGAAATGGTAATATTGTAGGTGACCCAATGCTTGGAGGAATTGACAATAAGAATAACTATGATACACTTATGAAGCAGATTAAATCTGTAATTGCAGCAGATAGCAATAGCAAATAAAACATCATATAAGCGTGTAGGTTTTCCTACATTCTTATATGATAAAAAACCGACAATTTTATATTGACATTTGCACCATAAACAGGTATGCGGATAAGCCAATATAAGATATAATGACATAACAGGTGTAACGAATTGAAAAATAAAAAACAACTTTAATATTTATTATGTGGACAATTATGTACGATGGTGATAATCACTTTTCGCACGATGGCAAACAAGGCAGATGTGGCAATGGTGATGGATATAGCTGGGATAATAATGATTACAGACCTGACGGATGTCTGGAACTTCCAAGCACACTCAGCATTGCCTGTCGGTCAATTGCAAAAAGAAGGGGCTGAAAAGCCTGCTCTTATATATACATATATCTGTCTCCTATTTTTTAACTCCAGCTCATACGGATATCATACATCAGCCTTGTAAGTGCAATACTGTCTTTAGCTGTATATACATCACTGCTGCAATATCCAAGTTTTACGCATCTGCTTACTTCCCTGATTTCATATTCAAAGCCATTTATATCAACCGGACACTCTATTGTTTCCGGTTCTTTTCCTTCCACCTCAAGTATCATGGTCTCGGCGTGCTGGAAATCCGGTAAAAATATACTTCCCTTTGTTCCCTCAATTCTGGCATTACGTTTTAATTCCTGCCCAATTGTCTGGACTGATTCTGCAGTACATCCATCATTATATGTCAGTTTGAGACAGCTGTAATCATCTGTTCCATACTCATTAATATGTACTTTTTGAGTTTCTACATTCTGCGGCTCATTCCCTGTAACAATACGCAGAAATCCCAGATTGTAAATTCCTATGTCCAACAAAGCACCTCCACCAAGTGCAGGGTTAAATTTTCGCTCTTTTCTGGCACCTGTTGCAACAAACCCATACTGGCATGAAATATGTTTTATTTCTCCAATTACTCCTTGCTGTAAGATACTGTGTAAACGATCATACAATGGAAGAAACCATATCCAGAGTCCCTCCATGATAAAAAGATGCCTATCCCTTGCCAGCCTGTACAGTTCCTGTGCCTGTTTATCATTTATCGTAAACGGCTTTTCGCACAATACATGCTTTCCATGTTCAAGACATAACCTGCAATTCTCATAATGCAAAGTATTTGGTGTTGCTACATAAACAGCCTCAACATCCTGATCTTTAACCAGTGCTTCATACGAATCATAATATCTTGGGATATCATGCTCCTTAGCAAAGGCTTTTGCACTTTCCATGTTACGTGAACCAACTGCTTCTAACTGTTCATTTTCTTTACTCATCTGATTTATGGTTGATGCAAATTTTTTTGCAATATTACCTGTAGCCAAAATTCCCCACTTCATCTTATCTCTCCCATCGATTCTATAAATTTATATGTAATATATCCTCATTTAACAATTATTAAAGGACACAAATCTATTATACCTTATATCACCAGCTTCGCATATCCATTTTATATCATATTTTATAATACAAAAGGTCAGACCCGCCAAGCCCAATGGTTACTGACGAATCTGACCTTTTACAATTACTAAAAATTTTATATATTATCCTTCAATCTCTTTAATAAGATTAACCATCTCAATAGCACCTTCAGCGCACTCAAATCCCTTATTGCCTGCCTTTGTTCCGGCGCGCTCAATTGCCTGCTCGATTGTATCTGTAGTAAGCACTCCAAACATAACAGGAATATCACTTGCTAAAGAAACATTTGCAATGCCTTTGGAAACCTCGCTACACACATAATCGTAATGGCTTGTAGCACCTCTTATAACCGCACCAAGACATATAACTGCGTCATACTTGCCGCTTTTTGCCATCTTTGAAGCTATCAATGGTATCTCAAATGCTCCCGGCACCCATGCAAGGTCAATATTTTCTTCTGAAACATCATGTCTTACAAGCCCGTCTTTAGCTCCCGCAACAAGCTTAGACACAATAAATTCATTAAACCTTGCTGCTACAATACCTACCTTAATTCCACTGTCAACTAACTTACCTTCTAAAACTCTCATCATCAATTCCTCCTTATAAATAATCCATATTTTTACACTACATTTAAAATGTGTCCCATCTTTGTCTGCTTTGTCTTAAGATAGAACCTGTCAAAGCTGGTCGCATCTATCTCAATAGGCACTCTCTCACTGATTTCGATTCCAAAATCTGCAAGCTGGTATACCTTATCGGGATTGTTAGTAAGAAGCCTTAAGCTCTTAGCGCCTAAGTCTTTCAATATCTGTGCTCCTATGTAGTACTCGCGTGCGTCTCCCGGCAGACCAAGTGCCAGATTAGCCTCAAGTGTATCCATTCCCTGATCCTGAAGTGCATATGCCTTAAGCTTGTTGACAAGCCCGATTCCTCTGCCCTCCTGTCTCATATAAAGAAGTACTCCCCTGCCTTCATTGTTAATCTGTGTCATCGCTGACGCTAACTGCTGACCGCAGTCACACTTCATTGAGCCAAATGCGTCTCCGGTCAGGCACTCTGAATGTACCCTGCACAAAAGATTACTGCCGTCACCAATGTCACCCTTTACCAATGCAACATGATGCTCGCCATTTAACTTATTAACATAACAGTGTGCCATGAATTCCCCATACTTTGTCGGCATTCTTGTAACTGCCACACACTCAACCAAGTTGTCATGTCTCTTTCTGTATTCCTGAATTGCTTTAATTGTTATGAATTTGAGATTGAATTTTTCGGACATTTCTATGAGATCTTCTTTTCTCATCATTGTTCCGTCCGCTTTCATTATTTCACAGCACAGACCACATTCTTTAAGTCCTGCTATTCTCATAAGGTCTACTGTTGCCTCTGTATGTCCGTTTCTTTCAAGAACTCCATTAGGTTTTGAACGTAGTGGAAACATATGTCCCGGTCTTCTGAAATCCTCAGGCTTTGCTTCATCTGACACACATGCTCTTGCAGTAAAGCCTCTCTCCTCTGCCGATATTCCTGTTGTCGTCTTAACATGGTCTATTGACACTGTAAATGCAGTTTCATGGTTATCAGTATTGTCAGCAACCATCTGTGTAAGTCCCAGCTTTCTGCACAAATCTCCACTCATAGGCATGCATATAAGTCCTTTTCCATATGTCGCCATGAAATTCACATTTTCAGTAGTTGCAAATTCAGCGGCACATATAAGGTCGCCCTCATTCTCTCTGCTTTCATCATCTGAGACAAGTATCAGCTTTCCATCCTGTAAATCCTTAACCGCCTCTTCAACTGTGTTATACTCAAACATTTTCTTTTACCTTCCTTTCCCTTTGATATTTTAAAATCCATTCTTTAGCAGGAATTCTCTTGTGATTCCCATCTGCGGTTCTTCTTCCCGCAGAGCAAGAAACCTCTCAATATATTTTCCGACAATGTCATTTTCGAGATTAACTACATCACCGACTTTCCTAAGTGACAGCGTTGTCGCACCTGCCGTATGCGGTATTATTGATACTGAAAAGCTCTGGCTGTCCGTCTTGGCAACCGTAAGACTTATTCCATCTATGGCAACCGAACCTTTTTCAACGATATATTTTAATATTCCGCTGTCTGTCTTAATCTGATACCATATCGCGTTATCATCCTTGGTTATCGCTGCAACTTTTCCTGTTCCATCAATATGTCCCGAAACTATATGTCCTCCAAACCTTCCATCTGCTGCCATTGCCCTTTCAAGATTAACAGCACTGCCACTCACCAGCTTGCCAAGTGATGAGCGGTTCAGCGTCTCATGCATTACATCAGCAGTAAATGTATTATCATATATCCCTGTCACTGTAAGGCACACACCATTGACAGCAATGCTGTCTCCTATATGTGTTCCCTCAAGGACTTTTTCTGCCTGTATTGTAAGAATTGCTGACGCCGTTCCTTTTTTTACATTATTTACATGTCCGATTTCTTCAATAATTCCCGTAAACATTACAACTCTCCTTCAATCAGAATATCGTCACCAAGAAGACGAACTGTCTTGTTTCTCAACTGATATGCTTCATCTACATTTGCAACACCCTGACCTTCAACTGCTGTCTTACTGTCTGCCCCGCCAAATATCTTAGGTGCAATATAAGTCTGAACCCGGTTCACAATTCCAGCCTGCAATGCCGAGAAGTTAAGTGTCCCGCCTCCCTCAAGAATTATACTGTCGATACCTTTTTCTCCAAGTATGTGCATAAGCTCTTTAATGTCAACGTGCTGCTCTGATTCTTTTGTAATTATCACTTCACAGCCTGCATTTTCATATAAAGATTTCCTGTCGCTGTCGATACTACATGTAGCAATTATTGTTGGTATCTGCCCTGCACTTTTTACAATTCTGCTGTCCAGCGGAGTTCTTAATCTGCTGTCGCATATGATTCGCACAGGATTGTGTGGGTTGCTTATGGCTGTACTTCTACAGTCAAGCATTGGATCATCAGCAATCACAGTACCGACGCCAACCATAATTGCCGCATATCTGTGACGGTCTGCATGCACATTTTCTCTTGCCTGCTCACCTGTAATCCACTTGGAAAGTCCCTTATATGTGGCAATTTTTCCATCAAGTGTCTGTGCTGTTTTCATCACAACATATGGCTCTTTATTCCTTATGTAATGAAAGAATACATAATTCATCGCCAGACATTCTTCATTGCATACACATCCTTCAACTTTAATCCCGTGTTCTTCCAGATATTTAACACCTTTTCCACTTACCAGGGGATTAGGATCCATCGAACCTATCACAACCCTGCTTATTCCTGCCTGCACAAGTGCTTCAGTGCAAGGCGGCTGTTTCCCATGATGGCAGCACGGCTCAAGTGTCACATATATGGTTGCTCCACTGGTATCCTCCATACATCTTGAAAGTGCATCTCTTTCCGCATGAAGCTCACCATATTTCCTGTGCCAGCCTTCACCTATAATTCTGTCATCCTTTACAATTACAGCTCCAACCAGCGGATTAGGATTAACCCAGCCTGTTCCTCTCTTTGCCAGTTCAATCGCCCGCTTCATGTAGAATTCATCTTCTTTTGAAAAATTGTTATTTATTTCCTGCTGCATATCTACACCTTCTTTCTGTTCCTTCCTGTCCTGCTTTTCTCTGTTCTGCTTTTTTCTGTCCTGATTTTCTCTATCCTTATTTTCCTTGTCTGCTGCATCTTAATTTCATTCTTAATGTGCTTGTTGCTTCCCTGATTTTACCGGCTCAAAGTCGTGATACCTATAAGTAGTCGCATTTTTAATGGTTTAGTAGGTCTTTTTTCGTCTTGTCTATAATATTAAACGCATTTTCATGCCTCAAAGACCTATAAATTCATCGTTTATGGCTCATTTAGTAGGTAATTGCTTAAGTTTTCTTTGGCTTTTCTCCAAAATAAACCTACCAAATTCTTAAAAAACTTGTATTAATAGGTTTTTGCCGAATTTACCTGCTGCCCTGCTGCTCTGAATTGCTATAATATGCCGCCAGATTGCTATGAATTGAATCGATGTAATATGCTGCCCGCCACAATTGCCAGTTCCAGCATTTCAGACCAGACTCCGCCTCAACAATACAGACACCCCAGCACAACCAAAATCCAGCCAGACAAAAAAAGCTTCCAAAGCAGTTTCATCTCACCACTTCAGAAGCCTTTCGCCAAAATATCGAATTTCTATAATCAAATTCTTACTCTGACAATCAAAAAAGCTCTGAGATAATAAATCATCTCAGAGCCAGTATCCACATTCAAGCCAGCCATTCATTCTAATATGATTACATTATGAATAACCAACTTTAATATCACTTCTTTCATCCAGACTTTACTGTCGGCTTCGGAATTACACCGAATCATGCTCTGGCTTACGCCTCGGCTCGTGGGCTTTACCACCGGTAGGGAATCACACCCTGCCCTGAAGTTCCATATGTATTAAATTATTTATAGTATACACCTGATTTTTAAAAAATCAAGTACTTGACACATTTATTAATATAAGAAAATGAATAAAACCAAAACATGTAAAAACCGGAACCTCGCACCCACACAGTAAGCGAAATTCCGGTCTCCTTAAATATTAATTTTCTGTCTTTTTACCTTTAACCATTAATCCTGCTGCCGCTCCTCCTATTACAAGCATAAGAAGCCATGCAAATACATGTTTATTATCTCCCGTATCAGGCGCCTGTTCTTTTACTGTCTCTGTATTATCGTCTTTACACGTATCGGTCAATGATGTTGTATCTGTAATCTTTGCAACCACAGTCTGTGATTTTTCAATCTCAACAAGCCCATCCTGCCTGATGTAATATCTGTCACAATCTTTACAATACCAGTATTCAATATTTCCTTCATCTGTCATAGTAGCCGCCTTTGCCGCTACTGACTGCAAGCCTTCATGCATACTCATATTGTAAGTACCATATTCTTCGCTGCAGATCGTACACACCGCTTTCTTCACACATGTTGCACTTCCGCCTGCGTGTTTACACTGATAACCACAAACCGTGCAGACACCGTTTTTCCAACCATGTGCTTCACTTGTCGATACTTCCTTATCACAGCAATCATATGCCTGCTTATGAGTTTTTTCTGTCTGTACCCAAACCTGTTTTCCACTGTGGTTTGCCATATCTTTATCTGTATACTCCTTGCCGCAGATTTCGCAAACCGCACCTTTTGTACATGTTGCTTCTCCTCCGCTGTGTACACATACATAACCACATGTTTCACAAGCACCATCTTTCCACTTATGATTTTCTTGTTCTATCGTCACTTTACCGCAGCAATCATATCTCTTTTCATGTGTTGTTGCTGTCTGTATCCATTTTTCCACACCCGAATGATTATCTGCATTTATTTCTCCATATTCACTATGGCAGATATTGCAAACCGCTTTCTGCGTGCAGGTTGCTTTTCCGCCTGTATGAATACAATCGTATCCGCATACTGTGCAGTGTCCATTCTCCCAGATATGATCTGCTATATTAGTTACCTCAGCACCACAACAGTCATATTTTTTCTGATGAGTTTTTTCTGTCTGTACCCATACCTGTTCTCCACTGTGGTTTGCTGGATTTAAAGTACCATATTCAGCATTACAATCCGTGCAGACGGCTCTCTTTTTACATGTTGCCGCTCCACCCACACAGCTTTCTGTTTCTTCTATTGTACAGCCTGCTGTTGTACATTTGTGGGTATGTGTGCCGTTATCATTTGACTTCCATTCACCATATGTATGTTCTGCCTTTGCTGCTGTAACAATCTCACCACATTCACAAATTACAGGTGTTGTACAATCACCATCATCTGTACCACTATGTTTTGTCTTTGTTGTTGTTACCGTACAGCCGTCATTCTCGCACACTTTCCAATGATAAGTATCGTCTTTTGTCCATGTGTCGCTGAAATTATGATTTGTCTGTGCCAGAAATATTTTCCGGCAGACAGAGCATATTGATTCTTTCGTACAGTCGCTGTTATCCATTGTATGATTCGCATTTACTGTAATAGACAGATAAATGCTGTATCCTTCATTATCTGTCAATGTTATTGTCTGTGTGCCATCTGCTGCAGATACAGTATAAATACCGGCCGCATCAGGTGTAAGCGTTTTATTTCCTGTCATTACCTGTGTATAATCTAAAGAAGTTACTTTAAACTGTGCCTTCTCGCAGTATACTCCATTATTTTTAATACCGTCTACCACTGTATCCGGATTAATCGCATTATAATAATATGTAACTGTCTGTGTTTCTGATGTATACACACCCTTTTCATCGCCTGTCTTGCTTAAAAAAGTATATCCTGATGGAATCTTAATATTTTCAGGTACCGCATAATTCGTTCCCGATGTGCCCTGAAGTGTAATCGATTCACGTAACTTCTGCTCACTGTCTTTTATCACATAATTAACAATTACTTTTCCTTTACCCGATGTTACAGCCACATCATCAAAGCTTTCCTTATCTACAAGAATCATTGTAGTATACGCAGGTACAGTTATAACGGAGCCTGAGACTTCACCAAGTGATACAACTCCTGCACTTTCGCCATTTGCAATAACAACCCAGTCCGTAGCAGCTCTTCCTTGAACAGGAATTGTAATTTCTTTTGACACATCTGACTCATTATTTAATACTGCCATAGTATTCCACTCGTCGTCTTTTGTACCTGAAAGCACATAAGCTTCAGAATTTTTTATTGTCTGCCTTTTCGCAAGCGGTGAAAATGCTTTTCGTATATCCATAAGTCCTCTGTAATATGAGACTACATCTGCGTACTCTGCTGAATCCTTCCATTCAACGTAACTGCTGTCTGCAAGAGTTGTTCCCTCAACGCTGTTACACATTTCTTCTCCGCCATCCATAAACAATGTTCCCGGCTTAGCATATTTCATTGCTGCTTTCTGCTTGTATATTTTTACGGCTTTTTCGTTTCTTTCGCCATAAGTGCCACCTGTGCTGCTGATTATTTCATCATATAAGGAAGTTTTATTCTGTCTTTCTTCCTTTGTATAATTATCTCCCCATATAACCAGATTGGCATCTTCCTTTGCCAATGATGTCTTTATCTCATCCAGCCATTTATATACATACGAAGAACCTTTGTACTTCACATTGACACAGTCAATCAAATCCAGTGAAAATCCATCAACATGATATTCCTCTGCCCAATATTTCATGGAATTAACCATATAACTACGATACATCTTCCGCTCTGTAGAAAACTCATTGTCATATCCCGTATTTGTTGTATACCTTGTACCGTCAGTATTCAATCTGTAATAAAACCACGGAACCGACTTTTCAAGAGGATTTTCCTCTGAGGCATGCGTATACGGCATCTCCATCACAACAGAAAATCCCGCACTGTGAAGTGCCTGAATCATCTCTTTACATTCTTTTATAACAGTCTTGCTGTCTGACGGATTGGAAGCATAGCTTGCCTCAGGTACATTATAATTTAAAATCTCATACTCACTGTCACCATCAAAATCCGCAAACGGTGCAAGCTGTACTGTCGTAACGCCAAGTTCCTTCAGATAATCAATGCCAGATACAAGTTCTCCCGCACTGTTTACTTTTGCACCCTTTTCCGTAAAAGCACTGTACTTTCCGCCTGCAGTCATGCCCGATGCGGTATCTGATGAGAAATCCTTGACACTTATTTTATAAACAGTATTTGCTTTTGTCGAATCAACATACACATGTCTGTCGCTGTCCCAACCCTCAGGAGATACTGAAGATGTATCTGTTATATACGAACGCTTTCCGTCTTTGCTTACCGCAACCGAATATGGGTCCTGAATTTTATATTTTGTTGTTCTGTCGCTGCCAATATGGGTAATATCTGTTGTGGTAATCGTATAGTCATAATACAATCCGCCCCAATCACCAAGAAGTGTTATAATCCAGAGGCCATTCCATTCCCCATTTACAAGCATTTTCTCTAATGCATAATTTCCTATATCACGTGCATTGCTGTCATTATCATCACCTGTTGCATAAATATTAACTTTTACATATGTTGCCGCAGGTGCCCATAACAAAAATTCAGTTGACTGCTTTGTATATGTCGCTCCAAGCTGCCTGCCCTTACGTGTATGCCCCCAATCATCAACATATGTTCCATCATAAAAATATTCATTATCAATATCTTCTGCCACTTTATTAATATAGCTGTTAGGAATCGTAGGTATCTTTTTACTGTTATCTGCCGCAAACCCGGTAACGGCACTGCTTGAAAATACCATTCCAATTGACAATACCACCGCAGTAGTCTTTTTTAAGTTTAAATACTTCATAAACTATCCCTCCTTTTATTATACTCAATATATCTATGCAACACTCTAAAACATTACAAAATCACATTCTATCTTAGTGGTATTATACAATAAAAAGCATCAAAAAAAATGTCATTTACATGAAATGACATTTTTTCGACACGAACGATATTAAAATGAATGTTTATTCTTCACTTTTTAATCACAATTTATTTATAAAGTTCTGGACCTGATTTTTAAAAAATCAAGTACTTGACACATTTATTAATTTTATGATACTATACCACAGCACAATTAAATATGGTTATATTGGAAACGACACATCCCCCGGATGATAACGAACAACACATGTTTTGCTTAAGTTATTATTTAAGGAGGATTTTTTTATGCCAAAAAACAAGTTTCAGGATGTTGTTTTCACAATTATTATGGCAACAATTATGGTCTATGGAATGGTCGTATATAATGTTGCCCTCAACACAGGTACTGTAAATGGTACTACTTTTTTAGCTGCAACACATGAATTGCCAATCATGATTCCAATTGCATTCGTACTCGAATTCTTCGTTGTAGGAAAGATTGCTAAAATGCTTGCGTTCACAGTTATGCGTCCTACAGACAGACCTCAGTTCATCACATATGCAATATCAATATGTATATGCTGCATTATGTGTCCGGTTATGAGTCTCGTTGCAACATTTCTTTTCAAAGAGCCATCCTTTGGCATGTGGGTTAAAACATGGGCAATGAACTTTCCTATGGCAATCTGCTATCAGATGTTCTATTGCGGACCACTTGTAAGGCTTATATTTAGAGCAATATTTGTTAGAAAAAATGCTGATGCAACAGAAGCTGTAACGGCTGCAGAGGCAGAATAATATTAATCACTAAGCAGGAGATTATTATCTTCTGCTTTTTTTGCGCATAATCCGTATATTTCCACCAGAATATGTTAATATATGAATATCAATCCACAGATTGGAGAATTACCATGAAAGCATATGAAAGATTATTAAAATATGTCACTTTCCGTACACCAAGTGATGAAAACAGTGAAAACACGCCCTCATCTGCATGCCAGTTTGAGTTAGCCAGATTTCTTAAAAATGAGATGGAAGGATTGAATTTATCGGACATTGTACTTGACGATATGTGTTACCTGTACGGTAAGCTTCCGGCAACCAAAGGTTATGAAAATGTGCCTGCTATCGGATTTATTGCACATATGGATACCGTGTCCGATTATTGCAATCACGATATTACACCAGTAATAACAGAAAACTTTAATGGTGTATCACTCAAACTTCCTGCGGGAATAACCCTGTCTGTGCATGAGTTTCCTCATCTTGGCACTCTTAAGGAACGCACACTTATCACATCAGACGGAAGCACTATACTTGGTGCTGATGACAAAGCAGGTATTGCTGAAATCCTTACTATGATAGAACATTTGCAGAAAGGCAATATACCTCATGGAACAATATGTATTGCATTCACACCTGATGAAGAAATCGGCATGGGAGCTGAACATTTTAACATAGAACAGTTCGGTGCCAAATACGCCTACACAATTGACGGCGACACAGAAGGCGAGATTCAGTACGAAAACTTCAACGCATGCAAAGCGGATTTTCATATTAAAGGCTTCAATGTACACCCAGGTTCTGCCAAAGACACCATGATTAATGCCAGTCTTGTTGCAATGGAGATTAACAATGCACTTCCTGCTATGGAAACCCCTCGCAGCACAGAAGATTACGAGGGCTTCTACCATCTTGTCAGCATGTCTGGCGATGTCAGTGAGGCTTCGCTTAATTATATAGTAAGAGACCATGATAAGAATTTATTTGAAGCAAAGAAAAATACTCTGCGATTAATCGAAAAGAATATGAATGAAAAATGGGGCAAGGGAACTGTTACACTCACCATTAAAGACCAGTATAAAAATATGTCCGAAATCATTGCCGGATGCATGAATCTTATTGACAATGCAAAGAAAGCCTGCGAACAGGCTGATATAACTCCACTTATCCTTCCTATCCGCGGGGGAACAGACGGATGTCAGTTAAGCTTCAAAGGTCTTCCATGCCCTAACCTTGGAACTGGAGGACACGCATACCACGGTCCCTATGAACATATTACTGTTGAAGGCATGGATATGACCGTTGCAATGCTTGTTAAATTGGTTGGAACATTTATCGAATAATATGCTCATATAATCAAAACAGCCGTATGGTCTTATGTAATACGCAAGAC
>ULRV01050201.1_pt1 | contig 13039 bp, 2 predicted proteins | sample 1955791 | NCBI WGS metagenome assembly ULRV01 (sample SAMEA4835692, study PRJEB28245) | human gut metagenome | biome: gut microbiome; material: fecal sample | place: Denmark | collected 2008 | reverse complement strand
CCATGCAATGTATGAAAAATTCCTGAAGAAAGCAAAATAAAATCGCTGTAAGGCGTAAATGAAAATGCCGACGCTGTAACCCGGAAGGGTTGCGGACGTCGGCGTTTTTTCTTTGTTTTACATGTAACTATAAATAATTTTGTCTATCAAATGCGATGAAAATACAAAGAAGAAGAAAACATAGGATAGTATAGCAGTTTACTTGTAATTGATTTTTCAATGTGTTAAAATTAAATAGGAAATGAATATGAATTAGCGATATTTGTATAACACCCCAATGGAAAAAACTGCATGTTTACAAGCTGCTTTTGCTTAATACTTAATATATAAATATCTGCTAGCAATAATCAGTTGTGACCAGCTTGCAAAACAGCAAATAAATAGACTGATTATTTTCAATTGGTAAAATTCTGCGAGAAGAGATGGATTTGTACAGCATTGCTCTGTGAGGCATTTGCTATATAAATTGTCTTTTTGCGCAGTTTTTTTGTTTTTATATTTATTTTGATGAGTGTTTTATACCCAAAAGGAGTTGAAGTTATGAAAACGAAACTCAAAAGTAAAAAGTGGAAGTCACTTATTTCAGGTGTTCTTCTCGCAGCCAGTGCATCTAGCTTTCTCATAGCACCGGTTTTTGCCGCTGATTACAGCAAGCCTCTCATAGGCACGCTGAAAAAGGACAGCGAGATACTGAGTCCCGATGGTAATACCGTAACAGAAAATGACGGTAAACTTATCTATGATTTCCAAGGAAAGGACCATACCTTTACTATTACCAATAAGGATGGTATTACTGCCCGCAAAGACAGCGTTTATAATAACGTAGGCGCAGACGGCAGCTATGGCACTCTCCATATTTATCAGACAAACGATAAGAGTAATGCCTGGGACGGTGTAAACGGTTTTACTGCTAACAATGGTACTATTGTTGTCAACAGTAATCTGGATATCACTGCTACCTCGGAATATGCTTCTGTCGGTATTGCGGCAGCCAATAAGGGCAACCTGATTATCAACTGCAACGTAAAGATGCGCACGGATAATGCAGAAAAGCCTTGGGGTATCATTACCAAGAATGTTCATGGCAATGTAGGCCCCGGCGCTGCAACCAGTATGGGTGGCGATGCAAACTATACGGGCGCACGTTGGCAGCCTGCAGGTATTTCCGTTGACTATACCCGCGGTGATATTACTGTCAATGGTGATGTGGATATTGCTGTACGCGGTACAGCTGTAAAAACCGATGTCTATCAGGCTGACGGTGATGTACCGGCTTATGATTTGGGAACTATTTCTTTACTGGGTAATTCTATCCGTATTGATACACCGTACAGAGAAGAAAACTTTGTTGAAGGCTTCGGGAAATTTATCGAGCCGTACTATGCTCTGGCAAGCTACGGCGGCACGATTAATGTCAATGTAAAGAATCAGGAAGCACAAAACGGCAAGGTAGAAATGGTCGGCAACGTGTTGGCAATGAAGTCCTCTGATGAGGCCGGAAAGGCTATGGTTTATCAAAACGGTCGCCTTAACATCGGCCTGACCACACAGGATTCCTCCTGGAAGGGTGTAATTGATAATGCCGGTACCGCAAGAAGTAAACCTGTGGCTGCAGAACGGCGCGCAATGGATTTATGAAAATGCTTCCCGTAAGGATGGCCTTGATGCAAGCAATCTTGCTGACTACAGCAGGCCGTACTATGAAAAATATGATGGTGTTTCTCATCTGAGCAGCCTTGTAGGCGGTAAGGATAAGGCATCTGCCGGTATTATTAAGGTAAATGACAGCGATCCTATTCATATTGCCAATGCTGAAGGCGTTACCAAGGTATGGTATGAGCATGATGATGCTACGCCGGGTACCATTATCGGTGGTGATATCAAGGTTTTTAATGCCAAGACCGGCACAGAAATGATGCTTTACACAGGCAACAACGGCATCAGCAAGGGCTTTGCCGAAGGTGATACAGCTGCAGAGAAAAATAATGTCAGCGAAGTATTGAACTCCTTGGCACACAAGCTGTGGTATATGGCAGGCGACAGCAACCTTACAGGCAGCGTATCTATTGCCGAAGGTCTTACTGCTTCCTCCGTAACTATGAAGACCGGCAACATTACCTTTGCCGAGGGTGGACAGGGCTTCTATGACTATACTCCTGAGAAGGACGATAAGACCTATGCAAACGGCCCGATTGTAAAATCCGAAAATATTGGCGAAACACGTGAAAGCGATGTCAACGGCATTGTTTCCGTTAATGTTACCGAAGCTCAGGATGGGGTGTCCGGTAATGCTCCCAGTGCTATGTATGCAGCAGGCGAGGCAGAAGGTCCGCTTGTTGTTGATTTACAGGGACACACCTTGAAGCTCAATGCCAACAATCAAACTGCTAATTATGTGTCTACGGTTTACGTTGATGAAAACAAGAGCATGGAGATTAAGGATTCCAAGGGCAATGGTGTGCTGAAGGTTTCTGCCGGACTTGGTGCTGATGGCAATGCTGATACTAAGGCTAAGTATGTCTATGGCATTCGTGTAGGCGAGGGCGGCAACCTTACTGCAAATACCGATGTTGAGATAGACGGAGTTAAATCTAGTGCTACTCAGCGTGCTTATGGTGTATATGTAAGTACCAAAGGCAATGTTGTATTCGAAAAAGACCTGAGCATCAAGAATGTTCAGACTGGCAACAAGGTTGGACCGAACACGGCCGGTATTTATGCAGACAGTTCTTCAAGTGCAGATGCGCCTATTAATATAACTGTTAAAGGCAATCTTAATATTGAAAACGTATTGGGCAGTGCAATCCGTGCATTGAATACTTCAACTATATCTACTGCAGGTGCAACTATTAAAGCTGCCGATATGTCTAACGGTACGGATTATAGCCAATATTATGCTTTGCAGGCCAACAAGGGTACCATTAACCTGAATACAGGAGAAGGCATTACTGCCGGAATTCTGGACGTTACCGGTGACATGAAGGTAACTGATAATAAAGCTTCTGTTATCAATGTCAACATGACCAAGGGTTCTCAATGGACAGGCGCGGTAAGCAATATTCCAGGCAGTACATATAATGCCCCGGCCGGTCAGTTTAATCTGACAATGGCAGATGGCTCTGTATGGAATCATGAAACCGGTCGTTCGGTAGATACGCTGAAGACAACTTTTGCCGGCAGCAATGTTTCTAAGCTGGATGGTTCTGGTGTAATCTACCAGAATTCCGACAAGGGTATCACCGTTTATGATTACAGAGGTGATACAACAGTAGTATACGGACATGATGCAGAAAATCCGCTGAATATTACTGGCGGTAACTTCACTGTAAAGACAGCAGCTGAAGGTTCTAAAATTACGTTGGTAACCGATAGTCAGGGCATTAATGCCGGCTTTGAGGCTGCCGATACTGCAGCAGAAAAGAATAATGTTAAGGAAGTACTGAACAAGCTGGCTAATAAGCTGTTCTATACCGGCTACAAAGATGCAAATCTTGTCGGCGTAGTTAAGATTGCCGATGGTCTGACAGCATCTAGTGTAAGTGCTATTGTAAAAGCTTCTGGCGATGTTACCTTCTCTGACGGAAGCAATGGAACGAAAAAAGCAGGACAGGGCTTCTATGACTATACTCCGGAAGAAGATAAGCCCGATTACAAGACAGGCGCTATCACTAAATCGGAAAATATCAGCCTGAATCGCGAGGTAGACGATAAGGGTGTTGCACATATTAATGTAACTGAATCGAATGCCGGTAATAATAAATTTGCCAGCGCAATTTATGCAGGTGAGGAAACCTCTCCGTCTAAACCGATGACTGTAAATATGTCCGGGAAGGGACTGGCTTTGAATGTTGCACAAACCGGCGGACAGGCAGCGGCTATTTACGCAGGTGCTAATACTTATATCAAGGTTATTAATCCGTCCGCAGAGCAAAAGCTTTCTATTACAGCTAATAATACGGATACCAGAGGCTCTCATGGCGTTTACGCTGACGGTAATGCACATCTGAATATTTCCGGTCCAGTAGAAATTACCGATATTGTTACGAAGGGTGATTCCGCAACTGGTATTAATATCCAGGGGCAGAAGAGCGAGATTAATATTGATGGCCCGCTGACAATCAGCAATGTCAAGGGCATTAGAGAACGTGGCGCAGGCATGAATGCTTCCGGTATTCAGGTAACAGGTGACACTTCCACTGTAACTGTCAGTGGTCCGGTAGATATTTCCAGTGTACGCGGCAGCGGCATCAGACTGACCGGTAAGGATACCAAGGTGTCTGTCGGTGGCGGCACTATTACTGCAGCCGAAGACAGTGATAAATCGCATAATTTCTATGCAGTCCGCGTAGATAAAGGCACGCTGGACATCAACATGAAGGACGGCGCTGCAGACGATACAACAACTAAGATTACCGGTGATATGTATGCAACCGGCCAATATGGCAAGAAGGTTGTGGAATACAGCGGCGGCGAGCTGATTGATTGGAAGGATGCAGGCATTCTCAACGTTGCTTTAACCGATAAGGATTCCTTCTGGAAGGGTGTTGCAGCCTATGACCAGTATAATTCCGATTATGGCAGCGGCGGCAATACTACGCATGATATCGGCCAGTTCAACCTGTATCTGCAAAACGGTGCAGCCTGGACCAACGAACAGCAATCGCATGTGACAACTACGACCATAGCGTCCAAAAATCCTGTATGGGCAGGCAGCACGCTGGCAACACTGCATGGTGGCAAGGATGCAGATAACGCAGGTCTGATTTACCAAAAGGATAACAATCCTATTTCTGTTGTAAATTATAGCGGTCATACTACTGTATTCTATGAGCATGATGCTGCTGATCCGACCAAGATTATTGGCGGCAGCTTCAATATTACCAATGCAGCAGAAGGCTCTGCTATCACCTTTATCACAGATAATAAAGGTATTACCTCTGGCTTTGCAGATGGCGATTCCACTGATGCTAAGGATAAAGTAGCCAACGTACTGAACAACCTGGCAGGCAAGCTGTTCTACAAGAATTATACTGATGGTCATCTGGCCGGCGTAGTGAAGATTGCTGAAGGCCTGACAGCTTCTTCCGCAGCACTGAAGACCGGCGATATTTCCTTCTCTACCGAAGAAACAGGTACCTTTACACCTGGCCAGGGCTACTATGATTATAAGACCAGCAAGCCAGGCAGCCAGATAGCCAAAGAATTTACTACGGCAATTACCGGCGACGCAGCTGCTGATACGGTTTACATAGAAAAAGGCGTATTGAAGGACGATGGTACCTATGTATTTACTGCAGGCAGCACAACCATCACACCTGAAAAGCATCTGATTGCCGGTGGTGCATGGCTCCCGCAGATTAGCGCTGCTATTTCCGGCTCCGACGAAAACCATAATGTTACCATTGATATGAACGGCAACAAGCTGACTGTAGATACAACAACCGATACCCATACAACCGGTATCGCAGCTGTCGGCAAGGGTGCAGTAAATATCAATAATGCCGGTGCAATGTCTGTCAGTGCTACAAGCACTACGAACGGACAGACGGGTGCGCTGTTCGTTAATGCCGGAGGTACGATTAATATTCACAATGCTGGTGCTGATAATGTACTTACCTTGCGTGCTAACAGCGCTGCTCCTGCAAATGCTGCAGTTATCAAGAGCATGAACGGTGTAAGCGGCGTTATGTCTGCTATCACTGTTGACGGTCTTGTTGATATTTTGGCTGATAAGAGCAATGCTTCCGGTGCCAACGAAGCAATCAGTGCAGTTGCTTCCAAGGTTGAGATTGGCGGTGGCGTCATCAAGGCTATTAATGGGGCTGAATATGCTATCAGTGCCTATGGCGAATTCGCTTCCAAGAACCGTGGACAGGTTAATGTGAATGTTAAGAAGGATGCCGAAGGCTCTATCATTGGTGCAGGCAACAATAATGTACAGATGGAAGGCAATGTAAATATCGGCGGCATGGATAGTGCCGGTGCAAGTGCAGATGTAAGCATTGGTCTGAATACTAGGGAATCCTTCTGGAAGGGTGATGTAAGCAATACTAACGGCAGCAGTACAGGCATCGTTAACCTTTATATGGGAAACGGTGCATCCTGGACCGGCAATAATCTTTCCGGCAACACTGTGAACGCTGATCTGGATAATGCAACCTGGAACGGCTATAGCAATGGTAATGCTATGCACCTGAAGCTGGATAACTCTATCTGGAATGTAAATGGTGCAAGCAAGCTTGCTTCCTTCTCCGGTAATAATGGCAGCATTATTGTGGCAAACAATGCAGGCGATATCAATGTAGCTGAGTACAGCGGCAATACCAATGTTATTTATAACCATGATGCTGATAATCCGACGAATATTCTCGGTGGAAGCTTTACCGTCGGTAAGGCTGATAACGGCTCCAATATTACGCTTATCACTGATAATAAGGGTATCACCAAAGGCTTTAACGCCTATGATAAGGCTGAAGACCAGAATACCGTTAATGAAGTTCTTAACAAGCTGGCACAGAAGCTCTTCTACACCGCTAATGATGGCAAGCTGGCAGGTACTGTCAAGATTGCTTCCGGCCTGACTGCTTCTTCCGCAGCCTTGAAGACCGGCGATATCAGCTTCTCTACTGATGCAACCGGCACGAAGACACCTGGTCAGGGCTTCTATGAATATACTGTAGCAGACGATTCTGTTATTACTGATCCAATCACCGGCAATCTTGATAAAAAGTATGTAAGTCTGGGAATTGAAACCGAAAAAGGAATTTACAACTTCACTAAAGATACAGTTATTAATGTAACCAAGGGTGATTACAGCTCCAACCTGAGTGCTATTGAATCCAGCGGCGGCCCGATTACGATTAATGCCGACGGACACAGTTTGGACGTAGCCTACCATGTTCTTAAGGGCAGCAATGTTGCACGTGCGGTAGCTACCGGCCTCAGCTATGGAAAGTCCAAAGACATTACTATTAAGGCTAAGAGTCTGAAGCTCAGCACTGATACCACCGGCTTCAGGGCCCAGGGTGTTTATGCAACCGGCGGTAAGATTACCATTGATGCAGACACCACTATTTCTACATCTGCGCAGACAGAAAGCAATGGTATTTACAGTGGCAGCGGCGGTACTGTTACCATGAACGGCAATCTGGATATTCAAAAGGATAGCAAGGCAGCTAATTACATTGCGCTGAATTCTGACGATAATGGCATTATCAACGTCAATGTTAAGGATGGCAAGGCAGGCGACGGCATTGTCAAGATTGATGGCGATGTCTACACCAAGTCTGCAGAAACCTATGATTATTGGGAGGATGAAACAACTTCTACATCTTCTACCGTTAATCTGGCATTGCAGGGAAAAGACAGCAGTTGGAACGGCCGCAGCCTCTACGAAGTTACTTCCGGTGACGACTCAACCAGCTATGGTACCTTTAATCTGTGGCTGACAGATGGTGCAACCTGGACTAACGAGAAGAACGGCAAAGAGGTTCCGAGCGGCTTTACCGGCAGCCATGTAACCAACTTTACCGGTGGTGCTGATGCAGCACATGCAGGCAATATCTTCCAAAAGGACAGCAAGAATCTGACTGTTGACAACTACAGCGGCAATACCAACATTTTCTACGCTCACACCGGCAACGGTGAAGCAGCAGCCGATTATAAAGCTGGTGACACCATTATCAAAAATGCGGCAGAAGGCTCTGTAGTATCCATGATTACCGATAACAGCGGTATTGCAATGGATAACGAATACAGCATAGCTAATGTGTTGAACACCTTGGCAGGCAAGCTGACCTACAGCAACTATGTAAATGGCGAAAATAACTTGACAGGTTATGTAAAGATTGCCGACGGCCTGACTGCAAGCAGCAAGGCTATGCAGACTGGCGATATCTCCTTCAGCAGCAAGGACGGCAAGGGCAGCTTAAAGGATGGCTCCATTGCTCCGGGCCTCACCTATCCCGATACCCAGACTCCTGAGAGCAGCAAGCTCAACAGCGGTATTACCGGCGATGCTAAGGCAGATTACCAGTATAAGAAAGATGGCATTCTGAAGGAAGACGGCTCCTATGTATTCACTCAGGATCCGACCGTTATCGAGGTTAAAGAAGGCGCGGCAGTAAATGCAACTGCTAAAGACATCGTAATCGACACCACCAAGGCTAAGCTCGAGCTGAAGGGTGAAACCGGTATCAACGCTGAAAACGGCAACGTAACCCTGAACGGCAGCACTGTTATCAGCGGCACCGATGCGGCAATCAACGCAGGTGAAAACGCTAACGTAAATGTTAACGGCAACAACAGCGCACTTACTATCAACGGCAGCATCAATGCCAACGGCGGCAACATTACCGTAGATAGCGGCAACGCAAGCAGCACTATTACTGGCGATATCAATGCAGCGAACGGCGGCAGTGTAGTAATCAGCCTGATCGAAAAGAACTCCGTAATGAACGGCGGCTACAATGTTGATGGCAACAGCAGCATTGCACTGAGCCTGGCAAACGGTGCAACCTGGAACCTGACCGACGGCGAGGAAGCTGCAGGCATGTCCTTGCTGAGAATTGCAAAAGCTCCGGCTGCAGCTCCTGCAAAAGGGTTGACCATTAATGGCGGCAAGACCGAGGCTGAAACCGGCTACCTGAACATGACTAAGAGAAGCAAGGCTCTCCAAATTGCTAATTATAGCGGTTGGGAAACCATCATCTATAATCACGATAATAAAGGCAGCGAAGCACAAGAATTCAAATCCGGCAATACTGTTATCAGTAATGCTAAAGAAGGCTCTGGTGTAATTCTGTTCACCGACAGCAATAATATCAATATTAACAGTCAGGCTGAGGTTGAAGCAGTATTGAAAGTATTGGCAGAAAAGGTTCAGTATACCGACCATGCAGCAAATGGCGCTAACCTGAAGGGTAAGGTAAGAATTGCCGAAGGTTTGACTTCTGCCGGCAAGACAGGTGTTATGAAGTGGGATGAAACAACCGGCATTGGCAAATTTGATCCCAGCAGCATAAAATGGGGCGAAATTTACAACGGCGACTATGAAACCCTGGTAATGAAGGGCGTAAGAAGCGCTGCAACCACCTCCATGCACAGCTGGCGCGACAACATGCAGGACACCTACACCGGTGCGGATCTGGCAGATGCAGACGGCATCTTCGCTAAGGCACTGGGCGGCAAGACAAGCTCCGATGTTAAGGGTGTTAAAGATGACAACACCTACCGCGGAGTACAGGTTGGCTATGACAAGGCTCTGGCAAACGGCTGGCATGCAGGCGTAGCCTTTGATTACCGTGACGGCGATTCCAACTACCTGCTGGGCGGCAAGGGCGACAACCAGCTTTACAGCTTTGGCGTATACGGCGTGAAGAATTTCGAAGACCAGTCCTATCTGCGTGTAGCAGCTAAAGCAGGCCGTGTTGAAAACGAATACGACGTTTACAACGAAATCCGCACTCTGAAGCTGCATGGCGATTATAAAGCCAACGCATATGGCCTGACCATGGAATATGGCAAGACCTTCGGCACTGAGGCAAGCTACTTCACTCCGAAAGCACAGCTGACCTGGTCTCAGGTAGGTGCTAAGGATTACACTGCGCATACTCCGAACGACAGCATGAGAATTGACCAGGACGCATACAGCAGCCTGGTAGCACGCTTCGGTGTGGAAGCAGGCGCTAAGAGCGAAAAAGGCCACGTATATGTTGGTCTGTATGGCGCACATGAATTTAATGGCGACATCACAGCAAGCTACTTTGCTAAGGACGGCGGCTATAAGCACACCAGCTTCGACGGCAAGGATACCTGGATGGAAATGAGCATTGGCGGCAGCTATGATCTGAGCGACAACTGCCATATCTATGCAGACTTTGCTAAGGACTTCGGCGGAGATTTCGAGCGTAAGTGGAAGATGAACGTTGGTCTCCGTTTCGAGTTCTAAGAAATTATTTAAGCTCTCTCATATTTTTCATACTTAGCCGCAGTGCTGCTCTGTGCGGTGCTGCGGTAAACTCAAAAAACTTGTAGACGACAATATACGTGCTGCATATCTGCTGTAAGGCGGATATGCAGCACATTTTTTTGAGAGCTTCTTATATTTGTATTATCGGTAATTTTTCGGATTTTCTGATGCGAGCCGATGTTTATACTGATTTCTTGCTTGCTGTGCTGTAATGCAAATATATTTAACTGCTACTTGACGTTCAATAACACATGTGGTAGACTTTAAGTAATATATATTTTCAATAAAAGAGAAAGTGTAATTAATGCACCCCGATTAAAATACAAATGACTAAAAGAGAAGCCAATGCTGCTTTTGCGTCATTCAATTTAATACAAACAATTAGGTGAAGATATTCTTGCCGGATATCTTCTTTGCAGGGAAGTCCAATGAAATTTTGGCGCTGGTCCGCAACTGTGAAAGGGAGCTGTTTCATCGTTGAGCTTTAGCTTAAACCTCTTACCAAGGGATGAAACGGTAATGATCTTAAGTCAGGGTACTGACTAATTGATATTTAGTAAAGATCTGCGAGAATTGATTTTATTAACTTGACGGTAGTATTATGTCTGTTGCACGATGAGAGTCCATTTTTGCTTGATCTGCTGTTATAAGTTTTCAAGATAGCACAGTTTAAGCCTTGTTAAGCTGTGCTATTTATTTTTTTGAGTTGTTATGAGTGTATTAAAGGAGGCAAAGTATGGAAAAATTTCCGAAAAAATCATGGAGAACCAAGCTGGCGCTGGCAGTAACTGCCGGAATTCTTGCTGCAGGCTATGTTCCGCAGACATTTGCTGCTTCATATAGCGGCAATAACAACACTATCTGGGGTATGCAGTCTGAAGACAGCAAGACCTTCGGTTCTAATATGTCTGTTGCCGCAGACGGTTCTCTCGTATTCGATTTTGGCGAAGCAGTTACCTTTGAAAATTCTAATGTAGCTTCTCCGAAATCCCTGGTTAAGAATGGCAACGTTCCCGGTGCCGTAGTCATTAAAAGTGATTTTACTGGCATTATGCACAGTAAGGATTATTCTGCTATGGCTATTCAGGCAGGCTGGCTGGAAGGCAACTTTGATGAGGCGGTAGACAAAAGAGGCTCTGTAACCTTTGACGGCAATGTTACTCTGCGTGACAAAAACGTTCAAGGCGAATGGGGTGTAACCTCCGGTGACCTTCACGGCGGTTTCCTGACCTATAAAGGTGCGCGTTGGCAGCCTGTCGGCATCCGTGCAGGCCTGTGCGGTGACGTTATTATCAACGGCAACCTTGATATGGCTGTAAAGGGCAGCGCTCTGGTTACTGACCCGTACTACAAGGCTGTAAAAACAACCGGCAGCACAGAATATGCCGATGATTTAAAAACTTCTACCATTACCACAAACGGTGATGTAAATATTGATACTCCTGAGGATGATACCGAGGCATTTTACAGCATCGCCAACTACGGTGGTACTATCAACGTTAATGCTGATGCAACCGTAGCCAGAGATAAAACCGTTGTTATCAAGGGCAACGTGCTGGCTATGCGTGACGATGGCCATGGTGAACCGTACTTCTACCGTACAGGTCAGGTAAATATCGGCCTGACCAATGATAAATCTTCCTGGACAGGCGTCGTTGACAATACCGGAACCAAACAGACCGGCGAGGTTAACCTGTGGCTGCAGAATAACGCAGTATGGAACCACAAGTCTCTCTCCCTGACCAACGGCATTAGCCTGGGCGAGCTGCCTGCGCTTTCCGCACCGCAGTATGACAAATATGACGGCATTACCCATATCAACAAGCTCAGCGGCGGCAGCAGCGAAGCTAATGCAGGCCTGATTTTCCAGGATAATAAAGCAAATATTGATATCAATAATTACAGTGGTCATACTACTGTGTTCTATAAACATGACAACGATGGCTCTGCTGCCGCAGATTATACTGCCGGTGATGTCATCATCCGCAATGCGGAAAAGGATTCTGCTATCAACATGGTAACTGATAGCAGCAAAATAGATACCAAAGACAGCGCAAAACTGAACAGTGTTCTGAATGCACTGGCAGGCAAGCTGACTTACGCGGATTATGCAAATAATCCGGAAAACCTGCTTGGTACCGTAAAAATTGCCGGCGGTCTGACCAATGACAGCGTAACCATTAAGAGCGGCAAGATTCAGTTTGCCGATAACGGCAAGGGTTCCTATAGCAAACCCGCTGCTACCAAATTTACCACTACACTTACCGGTGATGCAGACGCTGATGAGGAATATGCAAAGGCAGATATAATCCAAGGCGACGGCAGCTACAAATTTACTGAAGATACTTCCATTAACGTAAGCGGCGAGGGAGCTAAGGGTACGAACTTTGTTAAAGGCACGACGATTGATGCCGACGGAAAAACTTTGACTATCAACGTAACTGATGCTAGCAAGACTAACGCGGGCATTTACCAAGATGTAGATGCAAACAGTACGGTTAAGGCAGACAAGCTCGTGATTAAGCTCGACAGTAGTAAGAGCGGACAAGGGGCACATGCAATCCATCAATACAAAGGCAATTTGACGATTGATGGTGACGTTGACATCGATGTTAAGGGCGACTACTCTACTGTAGGCGTATACAGCCATGCAGGCAGCACGACGATCAACGGTGATGTGAAGGTTAAGCTGGACGGTAACCACGGCGGCTTTGCCGAATACGGCGCTGCAGGCATTTATGCACACGCAAATTATGGCGGTGCAGTAGGCGGCACTATTAACGTTAACGGCAACGTAGATATTTCCGGCGTAGGCAACGGCCTGTTTGCTAACATCGGCGGCGGTACCATCAACGTAAACGGCGGCAGAATCAATATTATTGATGACAATACCGATACTGGCTACAGCGCAATTTATTCCACCTGCGGTGCTATCAACATGAACACCGTTAAGGACGAAAAGGGCAATGTAATCGGCGCAGGCAATAACAAGGTTGATATTACCGGTAACGTGGTAGTATCCGTAGGAGCAGTAAACTATGTAGATTGCTGCACCGAAACCGAGGTTAA
>ULRV01012884.1_pt1 | contig 13041 bp, 10 predicted proteins | sample 1955791 | NCBI WGS metagenome assembly ULRV01 (sample SAMEA4835692, study PRJEB28245) | human gut metagenome | biome: gut microbiome; material: fecal sample | place: Denmark | collected 2008 | reverse complement strand
ACGATACACAGCAGCCGGACGATACGCAGCAGCCAGATGATACACAACAGGAAGAACTTCCGAAACCAGCTGCTGTGAAGAATCTGCACACGACCAAACAGGGGAAAACAAAGGTGCATCTAGAATGGCAAAAGAGTGCAAATGCAACTTCCTATTTGGTATACAGAAAGACAAGCGGTGGCGCGTATAGAAAGCTTGCGAAGAGCAAAAAGACAACATATACAGATAAAACTCTGGCTGCCGGAAAAACCTATACATATAAAATTATTGCAGCAAATGCACAGAAAAAATCCAAAGCTGTAACAATAACATTTTCTAATATAAAAGCAGTGCAGATTCATGCACAGAAATATACCTATGCACAAATGAAAAAAGATATAAAAGAACTGGAGAGTATGTATAGCAATTATTGTGAAGCAACAGTGATCGGGAAGAGTGTACAGGGAAGAAATATTTATGATGTGGCAATTGGAAATCCGGATGCGGATCAGTCACTTTTGGTCGTAAGTACATTACATGCCCGTGAGTATATCTGTTCCGCTGTTATGATGAAAGAAATTGAATACTATCTTGAAAATTATAATGGCTCGATTGGAAATATGACACCAACTAATACTCTGAAAAATATGCAGATTCATTATATTGTGATGGCAAATCCGGATGGAGTGACAATTTCACAGACGAAACATGCGACATGGAAATCCAATGGAAGAGGAGTGGATCTGAACCGGAATTTTCCAACAAAGAAATTTGTTGTGGGAGGAAAGCCGGGAGCACAAAGCTACTCAGGCAAAAAAGCGTTAAGTGAGCCGGAAACATATGCTGTGGCAAAACGCATGAAAGAATTGATGCGCAAGCAGAATTTGGCTGGTGTAGTGAATTATCATGCAATGGGAAGAATTATATTTGGTGATTGCACAAAGAAATCGATTCTGAAGGATACGAAAACCATGTATAATATTGCAAAAAAAGAGACTGGATATCAGAAAGCTTATGATAGTGGCAGTGGACGTTCCTGGGGAGGACAGTATCGCGAGTACGTCATGTATATGCTGAATGTTCCTTCCATCACAATCGAGATTGGAAGTTCGGCAGCACCGTGTCCGTTGTGGCAGTATGAAACAGAGTTTCAGAAGAACAAATATGTAGTTCTTAAAATCGCAAGGGCACTAAAGGATTAATCGCTGACAGAAAATGAATTTATAGAAAGAAAAGAGACAGTTTCAAAGAAATTTGAAATTGTTCCTTTTTTTATGCTATACTAATAAGAACCGGATGAAAAATCGAACGGTTGATATAAAAATGAGGAGAAGAATTTGAATTATGGATTACAACATTAATTTTCCACATTTGCACATTTATCTGGATCATGTGGGAAAGAACATTATGATTGGAAATTTTTCCATTGCATATTATGGAATTGTGATTGCCATTGGAATGCTGGCAGGACTTGGCATTGCATGCTGGATGGCAAAGCGTACCGGACAAAGTTCCGATACATACTTTGATCTGGCATTGGTGGCTATCGTATGCTCTGTGATTGGAGCCCGCATTTATTATGTGGTGTTCCGGTGGGATTTGTATAAGGACAACCTGCTCAATATTTTTAACCTGCGTCAGGGTGGTCTGGCAATTTATGGTGGCGTTATCGCAGCCATTATTACCACGTTTATTTTTGCACGTGTCAAAAAGCTTTCGCTGGGCCTGCTTTTTGACACTGCAGGATTGGGATTGGTGCTTGGACAGATTATTGGACGCTGGGGCAATTTCTTTAACAGAGAAGCGTTTGGCGGATATACGGACGGGCTTTTTGCCATGCAGCTGCCGTTGTCAGCGGTGCGTAATTCGGATGTGACTCAGGAACTCCTGGACCATGTGGTAAAAGTGGATGGAATTTCCTATATTCAGGTATACCCAACCTTTTTATTTGAATCGCTGTGGAATCTTGTATTGCTGATCTGCCTGATTCTGTTTACGAAACACAAAAAGTTTGATGGCGAAGTGTTTTTACTGTACCTGGCAGGATATGGTATTGGGCGTTTCTGGATAGAATCTCTTCGAACCGATCAGTTGCTGCTTCCTGGCATTGGATATCCGGTGTCAATGGCACTTGCAGCCATACTTGTGGTGATTTCCATTGCATGGATTATTATCTGGCATGTGAAGCATGGACGAAAACAGGCACAGGTGGAGCAGAGTGGGGAAAAGTAGTCTCTTTTGTGCATAAAATTGAATAAAACTGCATAGCAGATATGGAAAAGTATCTGTAACATCCCTTTTTTAGAAAATGAAAGGAAGGTGGGTGTTACAGGTGCTTTTTATTTTTTGCATTTGTGTGGCGGATTTCGGAACAATTGCTCTGAAAGTTTGAAAAACCCTTGAAAAAACCTTGATTCGCACCTATTTTTGGAGTATTATGGTTACATAGTGGTGGAAAGTGGAGAGAATAAACAATAGAGTGGTGCAAAGTGGTAGAGAATACGTGAAAATGATATGACATCTGCACCATACAGAAACGACTGGTTTCTGGTAGAAATGAAGCAGAAGGGCAGGTGAGTGTGTCATGTTCATGGGTGAATATAATCATTCCGTTGATGCAAAGGGCAGAATGATCGTTCCGTCAAAGTTCAGAGAACAACTTGGAAATGAATTTGTAGTGACCAAGGGACTGGACGGATGTTTATTCGCATATTCCCATGAAGAATGGCAGCGCATTGAAGACAGCCTGAGAGAGAAACCACTTACCTCCAAGGATGCAAGAAAGTTCATGAGATTCTTTTTTGCAGGTGCAGCAAACTGTGAACTGGACAAGCAGGGAAGAATTCTTCTTCCGGCAAATCTGAGAGAGTACGCAGGAATTGATAAAGAAGTCGTATCCGTCGGCGTATTCAGCCGTGTGGAGATCTGGAGCAAAGACAGATATCTGGAGAACAGCGACTTTGATGATATGGATGAAATTGCAGAACATATGGCAGAATTAGGAATTGGAATCTAGGGAGGCGACATGGAATTCAAACATTATTCGGTTTTACTGAATGAAACAATTGAACAATTGCATATCAAACCGGATGGAATCTATGTAGACGGAACTCTCGGTGGTGGAGGACATTCCCTTGAAATCTGCAAGAGACTTACGACAGGTCGTCTGATCGGAATTGATCAGGATGCAGATGCCATTGAAGCGGCGTCCGAACGACTGAAGGAATATCAGGACAAAGTCACCATTGTTCGAAGCAATTATGCACAGATGACAAGCGTATTGCAGGATCTGGGTATTGAGAAAGTGGATGGAATCGTATTAGACCTTGGCGTATCCTCATTTCAGCTGGATACACCGGAGCGCGGATTTACCTACCGAAGTGAAGATGCCCCGCTTGATATGCGCATGGATAAGCGACAGAAACTTACCGCAAGAGATATTGTCAATGAGTACAGCGAAATGGAACTTTTCCGTATTATTCATGATTATGGAGAGGACCGGTTCGCAAAGAACATAGCCAAGCATATTGTAAATGCAAGAAAAGAGAAACCAATCGAGACAACAGGGGAACTCAACGCAATCATTAAAGCGGCGATACCTATGAAGGTGCAGGTGACGGGAGGACATCCCTCCAAACGTACCTATCAGGCAATCCGCATTGAATTAAATCATGAGCTGGATGTGTTGCGGGACAATCTGGATTCGATGATCGATGTATTAAATGATGAAGGAAGACTTTGTATTATCACATTCCATTCACTGGAAGATCGAATTGTTAAGTCAAACTTTAAAAAGAACGAAAACCCTTGTACATGCCCGAGCAATTTCCCGGTATGTGTATGCGGGAAAAAGTCAAAAGGTAAAGTGGTAACAAGAAAACCAATCTTACCTTCGGAACAGGAGTTAGAGGAAAATAGTCGTTCAAAAAGCGCAAAGTTACGCGTGTTTGAGCGTATCGAACAGTAAAAGAAAGAGCAGGAAAGCAATATGACGAAAAATTATTACATACATGGAAATGCGGTACGTGAATTAGAGGCGCCGGCACGTCAGAACCGTCGGACGCGCGAGGAGATCGAGCAGGCAAAAAGACGTAAAAATCGTAGAAATGCTGCCAGAAGAAACAGACAGCGCGCTATGGAAATGAGCCGTGGATACGTGGCTTTCTTATCCGTATGTGTTGCAATCATTGCGATATCTGCAGTTGCATTTGTAAAATTACAGTCACAGGTAACATACCGCATGAACAATATTGCATCTTTACAGAGTGAAGTGAATGATCTTCGTGCGGATAACGATGCCAGATACAAGAGCATCACTACTTCGGTTGATCTGAACGAAGTGAAGAAAAAGGCCATCAAAGAATTGGGAATGTCTTATCCAAAAGAAAAGCAGGTTGTATATTATTCCATTGAAAATAATAATTATATGGATCAGTACAGTGACATTCCAAAACAGTAGGAGAACATTGTGGCGAAAAAAAGAAGGAGACCGGTTCAAAAATTTAACCGGAAAATGAGAACAAAGCTTCTGGTACTTTTTACGGTGATCATGGCAGGACTATGTGGCATGATCGGAAGATTGATGTACATTGAATACACCAGTGGCGATAAATATGAAAAAAAAGTTTTATCAATGCAGTCATACGATAGCAAAACAATTCCGTACCAGAGAGGCGATATTGTGGATAGCACCGGTACGGTACTTGCTACCAGTGTGGCTGTTTATAATGTTATTCTGGATTGTTCACAGATGACATACAAGGAGGAATATATTAAACCTACCATTGATGCGCTTGTGGAATGTTTCCCGGAATTAAAACGGGAAGACCTTGAAGCCTATGCAAAAGATAAAAAGGATAATAAATATATTGTACTGGCCAAGAAACTTCCGTATGAAGAAATTCAGAAATTTGTTGAGATGCAGGATGCTGTGGATGACAAGAAAAAGAAAATTAATCCAAACATTAAAGGTGTCTGGTTTGAAAAGGAATATCAAAGAACCTATCCATATGACAGTCTTGCAGCGTCTGTGATCGGATTTACTTCTTCCGGCAATGTAGGTACGACTGGAATTGAAAACTACTATGATGATGTATTAAATGGCGTGAATGGAAGAGAGTATGGTTATCTGAACTCCGACAGTAATTTTGAAAAAACAGTGATTCCGGCACAGGATGGAAGTACACTGGTTACATCCATCGATTCCAATATACAGTCGATTGTAGAGAACAAAATCAAAAAGTTTAATGAGGCTTATACAGATAATTACAAAGTGGGGGATGGAAGTAAGACGACCGCAGTTGTTGTTATGAATCCGCAAAATGGAGAAATTCTTGCAATGGCGGATTATCCGACATTTAATCTGAACAAGCCGAGAGATTTAAGTGAGCTGTATACAAAGAAAGAACTGAGCAAAATGACAGATGACGATCAGCTCGATATACTCAATGGTCTGTGGCAGAATTATTGTGTAACAGCTACTTATGAGCCGGGATCTGTACAGAAACCATTTACGGTTGCTACCGGATTAGAGACAGGGACAATCAATGATAATATGACATTTTTGTGTGATGGTGGAGAACAGTTTGACCGGTGGGTCAGCTGTGTGAACCGTAATGGACATGGTATTGAGACGGTGCGTAAGGCATTGATGGATTCCTGCAATGATGCGTTGATGCAGATGTCGTATAAGATTGGAAAGAAAAATTTCCTCGAGTATCAGTCCATTTTTGGCTTTGGACAGAAGACGGGAATTGATTTGCCAGGTGAGGCAAATACATCTTCCTTAATATTTAATATGGATAATATAAAACCGATTGATCTTGCAACAAACGTATTTGGACAGAATTATAACTGTACAATGATACAGATGGCCAGTGGTTTTAGCTCGCTGATCAATGGTGGAACATATTATCAGCCACATGTGGTGACAAAAATTACAGACAATTCAGGAAATACAATTTCTACGATTGAACCGAAAGCGGTAAAACGGACTATTTCCCAGAGCACAAGTGATCAGATTAAAGACTATCTGTACGATGTTGTTTCAAAAGGAACTGCCGGAACTGCGAAAGTGGATGGATACTCCATGGGTGGAAAAACAGGTACCGCTCAGAAACTTCCGCGCAAAGACAGAAAGTATCTGGTATCTTTTATGGGATTTGCCCCGGTAGAGAATCCGCAGCTTTTGATTTACTGTATTGTGGATGAACCAAATGTGGCAGATCAGGCACACAGTTATTTCGCGCAGGATATCTGTCGTGAAATTTTGGAAGAGGTACTTCCGTATATGAATATTTATCCGGATGAAAAGAAGACCGGAAAGAACAAAGGCTTTGGCATCACTGGTGCAAAAACACAGTATACAAATCATCATCCAGGCAAAAAAGAGGATGACAACTAAAGATAGGCAGGTTTCAGGCGGATGTTCTAGCAGCATCCGCCGATTCATATACTTTATGAAAGAGCGAAAATGGCGGATTTTTCGATGCAGTGGAATAAAACCTATCACCGCAAGAAAATTTGTGTGTTTTTCTTTTGTGTTCTCGCCTGTGCAGTGATTCTGCTTGGCCGATTGGTATATCTTATGATATTTCGCGGAGATTATTACTCAAAACTTGCAACAGATCTGCAACAGAGGGAGCGGCAGATCAAAGCCGCGAGAGGAAAAATACTCGACAGAAATGGTGTTGTACTGGCAGGAAATAAATCAGTATGTACCATATCAGTAATTCATAATCAGATTGAAGAACCTGAAAAAGTCATACAGATGCTTTGTAAAGAATTGGGAATATCCGAAGAAAAAGTAAGAAAACGCGTAGAAAAGCGCTCGTCGATTGAACGAATCAAAAGTAACGTGGACAAAGAAACAGGAAACCGGATACTCGCCTACGGATTTGCCGGGGTAAAAGTAGATGAAGATTATAAAAGAGAATATCCCTTTGATGAACTGGGATCAAAGGTACTTGGATTTACCGGCGGAGACAATCAGGGAATTATCGGGCTGGAAACCGTGTATGATGAGGAACTTCAGGGAACTGATGGAACAATACTTACGACAACCGATGCCCGGGGGGTGGAAGTCGACAACATTGGAGAGGAGCGCGTGGAACCGATAGCCGGAAATAATCTTCGGCTGACGCTGGATGCCAATATCCAGAAATTTGCCGAACAGGCGGCGCAGAAAGCTTTTATCCAGAAAGAAGCCGATTCGGTGAGTATACTTGTCATGAATCCACAGAATGGTGAGATGCTTGCTATGGTGGATTACCCGGAGTTTAATTTAAATGAGCCTTTTACTTTGACAGAAACATACGCAGATAAAGGGGATGACGAACAGGATGCCTTAAACCAGATGTGGAGAAATCATTGTATCAATGACACTTACGAGCCGGGATCAACGTTTAAAATCATTACGGCTTCGGCTGCGTTAGAGGAACATGTTGTGTCATTGGAAGACCGGTTTCACTGTCCGGGATATATTGTGGTGGAGGATCGAAGAATCCGTTGCCACAAGACCACCGGGCACGGGGCAGAAAGCTTTGTGGAAGGAATCGAAAATTCCTGCAATCCGGTGTTTATCAATGTCGGGCTGCGGATTGGAGCAGATCGTTTTTATGACTATTTTGAACAGTTTGGATTATTACAGAAAACAAATATTGATCTGCCGGGTGAGGCGGCGACCATTATGCATAAGAGAGAGGACATTGGTCTGGTGGAACTGGCAACGGTGTCTTTCGGACAGTCGTTTCAGATTACACCGATTCAGCTTGCAACCACGGTCTCGTCCATTATCAATGGTGGGAACCGTGTAACACCACATTTTGGCATGCAGGTGGAAAAAGAAGACAGCACATGTGTCAGAAAGATGGAATATGAGCCACAGACAGGAATCTGCAGCCCGGATACATCCGAAAAAATGCGCTTTTTACTGGAAAAAGTTGTGTCAGAAGGCGGAGGAAACAAGGCATATATCGAGGGATATTCGATTGGAGGGAAGACGGCAACTTCACAGACACTGCCGCGATCGGCAAACAAATATATTTCTTCCTTTCTCGGATTTGCACCAGCAGATGATCCGCAGGTTTTAGTACTGGTAATCATTAGAAATCCGTCCGGTGTGTATTATGGAGGAACGATTGCAGCACCCGTGGCGAAGGAAATATTTGAAAACATCCTGCCTTACCTTGAATTACAATAGAGAATAACGTATACTTAATGCAGTTTGTTTTTTGACGAAGACATTCAGATGGAGGTTAAGAATCATGAAGATAGAAGAACAGAAAGTTCTCGTTGTGGGAACCGGAATCAGCGGAATTGCAGCAGCAGAACTTTTACAGAGTAAAAATGTAGATACCGTTTTGTTTGATGGAAACAAGGAACTTGACTTGAACAAACTCTATAAGAAAGCACCAGAGTTAAAGGATATGCCAATCATTCTCGGAGAGTTGACCGAGGAGCAGATGCACGAGTTTGGTGTGGCTGTATTAAGTCCGGGAGTTCCTACTGATTTGCCAATGGTAGAGCGCTTGCGCGCACAGAATGTAGCGATTTGGGGAGAAATTGAACTTGCATATTATTTTGGCAAAGGACGTTTGATTGCCATTACTGGAACAAATGGGAAGACAACAACGACGGCTTTGACAGGTGCAATCATGAAAAATTACTATAAGGATGTCCGCATTGTTGGAAATATCGGTATTCCTTATACTTCTGAAGCTGCGACAATGACCGACGATACGGTTACAGTTGCGGAAATCAGCAGCTTCCAGTTAGAGACCATTCATGATTTTTGTCCGGATGTCTCTGCAATTTTAAATATTACAGAGGATCATCTGAACCGTCATCATACGATGGAATGTTATATTAAGACAAAAGAAGACATTACCAGAAATCAGACAAAGGATCAGGTGTGTGTATTAAATTATGAAGATGAAGTACTTCGCAGCTTTGGCGAGAGCGCACCGGCAAAGGTTGTATATTTCAGCAGTCACAGAAAATTGGACAATGGATTCTATCTTGAGGGCGAAGATATTTACTATGCTGTAGACGGACAGAGTACCCATGTCATTAATGTTAATGAATTGAATCTTCTTGGAAGACACAACTATGAAAATGTTATGGCGGCATGCGCAATGAGTGTGAATTTCGGTGTCCCTATGGATAAAATCGTAGAAGTTCTCAAGATATTCCAGGCAGTAGAGCATCGTATCGAGTATGTGACCGAGAAACGTGGCGTAAAGTTCTATAATGATTCCAAGGGAACGAACCCGGATGCAGCTATTCAGGGAATTCGTGCAATGAACCGTCCGACATTTCTGATCGGTGGTGGATATGATAAACAGTCCGAGTATGATGAGTGGATCGAGGCTTTTGACGGTAAAGTGAAAAAACTCGTACTGATCGGTCAGACTGCAGAAAAAATTGAAAACTGTGCACACAGACATGGATTTATGGACACTGTGCGAAAAGATACTTTTGAGGAAGCAATTCAGTATTGCTATGACAATGCAAAGTCCGGCGATGCCGTATTATTGTCACCGGCCTGTGCAAGTTGGGGAATGTTCCCAAACTATGAGGAACGTGGAAGAATTTTCAAAGAATATGTTCGTAATTTAGAGGAGTAGAGATTCGTGGCAAGACGACGGAAGGATGGAAAGAAAGCAACTGCATATTTTGATTACAACCTGCTGTTTATTCTGATATTTCTGCTGTGCTTTGGACTGGTAATGCTCTATAGTTCCAGTTCCTATACATCGGCAAACCTGTATGATGACAGTGCACACTATCTCAAGCTGCAGTTTCGTAACATACTGGTTGGTGTGATCCCGATGTACTTTTTTGCAAGGGTTGATTATCATTTTTGGAAAAAGTTTGGTTTTTTTGCATATTTTTGCTCATTTGCACTGTGTGTACTCGTAATGTTTCCGATTCCGGGACTGACAAGATCTTCACACGGACAGTCGAGATGGCTGAATCTTGGACCTTTTAGTTTTCAGCCTTCGGAGCTTGCAAAGCTTGCGGTAATCATATTCCTAGCCATGCTGATTGAGCGTATTCCAAAAAAACTTGGAAATTTCTCCAGCATCATCAAGGTAATGGTAATCATGTTTCCACTGTTTGCAGTCATTGCATACAGTAACTTAAGTACGGCGGTCATTGTCTTTGGCATTGCGGTATGTATGCTTTTTGTGGCAAGCCCAAAGTATAAACAGTTCGTTATTGTAGGTGTAGGAGGTGTTTCCTTTGTTGTGGCATTTATTATGCTTGCATCTTACCGAAGCGGCCGTGTACAGGCGTGGCTGCATCCGGAGACTGCGGGAGATGACGGATATCAGACATTGCAGGGATTGTATGCAATCGGTTCCGGCAAATTGTTTGGCAAAGGATTGGGCGAAAGTCTGCAGAAGATGGGAAATGTGCCGGAGTCCCAGAATGATATGATTTTTACAATTATCTGTGAGGAACTGGGATTGTTCGGAGCCATCTGTGTCATTCTTTTATATGTGCTTTTATTATGGAGAATGATGGTTATCGCCAATAATGCAAAGGATCTATATGGAGCGCTTCTTGTGACTGGCATTATGTCGCACATTGCTATTCAGGTAATTTTGAACATTGCTGTTGTTACGAATACAATACCGAATACTGGTGTCATTCTGCCATTTATCAGTTACGGAGGAACTTCGCTTGTGTTCCTGATGATGGAGATGGGGCTGGCGCTGAGCGTTTCGAAAGGAATCCGGCTGGAATCCATAGAGTAGGAAAATGATGATGTATGATTAGAGAAGAACGAAGAAAAAAGCGAAAAAAGAAAAATATATTATCGATTATACTGGGCGTTCTCATTATACTGGCATTGGCGGCAGTCATTGTGGTCAGTGTATTTAAAGTTAAGAAGGTCGAGGTGGAAGGTAATCAGTTATATGATTCCAAAGTGATTGAGAAAGCTGTGTTAAATGACGATTATTCCTGGAATTCCCTTTATGTATTTGTAAAGTATAAATTTGTAGCAACGAAAAAGATCCCGTTTATTGATACCATGGAGATTTCGTTGAAAAATCCACAGACATTACATATTAAAGTGTATGAGAAAGGTATCATGGGATATCTGTACATTCCATCCATTAACGAGAATGCGTATTTTGATAAGGATGGATTTGTAGTGGAGACGTCTTCGAAAGTGATTGATGGAACGCCACAGATTCTCGGAATTGACTGTGACAAGGTGGTTTTGTACGAAAAATTACCAATTGAATCAGCAAAATTGCGGGAGATTCTGACATTGACCCAGTCACTGAAGCGTAATTCCCTGATTCCGGATTCCATTACTTATGGTGGGGTAAATGAGCCGGAACTTGCATATGAGGACATCAAAGTCCAGATGGGGAATTTGAATCTGCTCACACAGAAAGTGGAGCGTCTGGCAAAGATTAAACCGAAACTTCAGGGAATGAAAGGAACACTACATTTAGAAAATTGGACGGAAGAGACAACAAATATAGTGTTTGACCAGAAAACGGAAGCAAAAAAAGCTTCAAAGAATTCAAACAAAGAATAAATGTAAAAAATCACAAATTTTTGTTGATTATTTTGTTGAAAAAATATATTATAGTCTATATGGGTGTGCATGAAACATTGAAATGTTTCACGGCAGCCGGTTTTATAGAAGATAGTTTCGCAGATAGTACATCGGTAATCCGTAAGACTATCGTTCGTCAGCGGACAGGCTGGCAATAGATTAAAATTTATAGGTTAAAGAAAGAGGAGGAAGAACCATGCTGGAGATTCGGACAACAGAGGCAGATGCTAGTGCCAAAATAATTGTAATTGGTGTAGGTGGTGCCGGAAATAATGCTGTTAACCGCATGATTGACGAAAATATAGGTGGAGTAGAGTTTATCGGTGTAAACACAGATAAGCAGGCATTACAGTTGTGCAAAGCTCCAACATTAATTCAAATCGGTGAGAAACTTACCAAGGGACTTGGTGCAGGAGCTCAGCCGGAGATCGGCGAGAAAGCTGCTGAAGAAAGTGCAGAAGAATTATCCGCAGCTGTCAAAGGTGCAGATATGGTATTTGTTACCTGTGGTATGGGAGGCGGTACGGGTACAGGTGCAGCCCCGGTTGTTGCAAAAATTGCCAAGGAGCAGGGAATCCTGACGGTAGGAGTTGTGACAAAGCCATTCAAATTTGAAGCAAAGAAGCGTATGATCAATGCTGTATCCGGTATTGAAAAATTAAAAGAAAGTGTTGACACGCTCATCGTTATTCCAAACGATAAACTTCTTGAAATCGTAGACAGACGTACTTCTATGCCGGATGCATTAAAGAAGGCAGATGAGGTATTACAGCAGGCAGTACAGGGAATTACAGACTTGATTAATCTGCCGGCATTGATTAACCTTGATTTCGCAGACGTTCAGACAGTTATGAAAGATAAGGGACTGGCACATATTGGAATTGGTAGTGCAAAGGGTGATGAGAAGGCAATCGAGGCTGTTAAGCTTGCCGTTGCATCGCCACTTCTTGAGACAACCATCAATGGTGCAACACATGTCATTATCAATATTTCCGGAGACATTTCTCTTATGGATGCTAATGATGCTGCAAGCTATGTGCAGGATCTTGCGGGAGAGGACGCAAATATCATCTTCGGTGCGAAGTTTGATGAGACTATGACAGATGAAGCAACAATCACAGTTATCGCAACCGGATTAGAGAGTCCTATGAAGTCTGTAGCAGCTCCAGGCGGTGTTAGTTCCCGTATGGTATATCCGAACCAGACAGTAAACCGTCAGCCGGCTGCTTCCGGAATTGTGAATCGTGTAGCTTCTACAAACAGTTATGTAGGAACAGGAGTAACAAATAATGCTTCTGTGCAGAGAAATTCAATCCCTGTAACACCTAGACCTGCAACTACGGCACCGAGACAGGCAACACCTACTTATTCCGGTATCCAGAGACCAAAGCAGCCGGAAAGCAGTGTTAAGCCGGTAGAGATCAATATTCCGGATTTCCTGAAAAATTCAAAAAGATAATTAATTTGTCGAAGAAGGTAAA
>ULRV01037094.1_pt1 | contig 13393 bp, 10 predicted proteins | sample 1955791 | NCBI WGS metagenome assembly ULRV01 (sample SAMEA4835692, study PRJEB28245) | human gut metagenome | biome: gut microbiome; material: fecal sample | place: Denmark | collected 2008 | reverse complement strand
ATAGATTATAGCGTGACTTTATGTCAAACGCAGGAATTTATGCTCCGGCGTTTTTCTGTTTTGAAACGATACGAGAGTTTTAGAGAAAATATATAAACAAAGGGACAGAGCTTCTCTGCCTTTTGTATTTTCTTTGGGAATGAATCGCATATTTATAAGAGATTTTATAAAATCAAAGAGATAACCTATTGTCTTTATAGAAAAATGTGTTATAATCAATATGGCATAAACTACTTAAACGAAAAGCAGAAGGAGCGAATCGATGCGTAAAATTTGTTATTCAAAGTTATGGAAATTGCTGATTGATAAAAGGATGAACGGCGCTGAACTCAGGAAGGCGGTTGAACTGGCGCCGAATACGCTTACGAAACTATATAAAGAAGAACCTGTTTCTGTGGAAACGCTGCTTCGTATTTGCGAATATCTCAACTGTGACATAGGCGACATAGTGGAATTCTCGTGCATAGGCGACAAGGCGGCAACATATAAAGGAAAAGGAGTGTAATAGAATGAATCTGACAAGGTCGAAGAAAAAAGATTTATTATATGTCGCAGTTGCCGCGTTCTTCTTCCTTACTGCTTGTGTACTGCAAACGGTAGACGATTATATTTCCGATTGGTCCGTTAAAAAAACGATTGCGTTATTGACGCAATATATTTTCTTCGGTCTCCTCGCGTATTGGACGGCGTCCGTGATCAGCCGCATTTCCGACAAAAGCATTTGCTCGGGGATTATCGTGGCGATAGCGCTGATGGGGGTGATCCTTTTTGTCAGACTTCTCAAATATCACGTATTTTACGAAGAAACCGCTACTCGGTATTTATGGTATTCTTATTATATTCCACAATGCATTGCACCCGTGGTTTTGCTTCTAACGATACTCGGTATGGGGCGCCAAGAAGGAAGACCGCTTTCAAAAGGATGGTATATGTTGTTCCTGCCCGCGGCGATGCTTATTATATTGGTTTTCACTAACGATCTTCACGAGCAAGTATTTTCTTTTGCAGAAGGTCTGGAGTATTCCAACAAAATATACAAATGGGAATGGGGTTACTATTTAATACTGTCGTGGATGGTTGGATTGTATCTTTCTATCGGCGTATTGCTTTACGTAAAGTGTCGCATTTCGTGGTGTCGGAAAAAGGCGTGGATACCTCTCGTACTCTTTGTTACTTGTTTTATATTGTGTGTTTTAAGAGAAGTGTTTGATCCGTCATTTATTAGAATGCCGGAAGCGGTTGTTTTCAGCGTGGTTGTGGTTTTTGAAAGCCTTATCCGAATAGGATTTATCCCGTCGAACGTCAATCACGAAGAACTTTTTTACGTGGCGGACGTTTCCGCAGGCATTGCCGATAAAGACCTGAACGTCGTTTTAACCTCGAAAAACGCGCCCGAAATCACGCGCGAACAGGCGATGAAAGCGGCAAACGGAAGCAAAACCGAATTGAGAGAAGACCTTGTTCTGCGCGCAAAAGCAATACGAGGCGGAGAGGTGTTCTGGACGGAGGATTATTCGGTCATCAATAAAATAAACGAATCTCTTGCGGAAATAAACGAAACGCTTGCGGAGGAGAGCGACCTGATTGCCGCAGAAAACAAACTGAAAGAACAGCGCTCTAAAATCGAAGAACAGAACAACCTGTACAAAGGGATATTCGCCGTGTTTCGCCCGCATCTGAAAAAGATAAAAAAATGCTTTGCCAAGGCGATAAGCGAAGAAGAGAAAGAAGAAGCGCTACGCCTTGCCGTCGTTTACGGCGTGTATCTGAAACGGCGCAGTAATTTTGCAATGCTTGCAAAAAACGGGCAGGTGCAATTATCTGAACTTTTATACGCTATACGCGAATCTACGGACGCGCTTTCTTTCTACGGCGCGGCGGCGTCGGTGATTTTTGAGGGCGACGGCACAGCCCTTATCGGGCAGGTTACTTTTCTGTACGAATTTTTCGAGGACTGCATAGAGAGCGCGCTTCCCGATCTTTCCGCGTGTCTTGTACGGCTGTCGGTTAATAACGGGTTATTGCATTGCCGTATAGCCCTCGATAACGCAAGAGAAAGCATACCGGAGAATTGGCGAAGCCGTGAATGCGAAAAACTCGGAGCGTCGGTTCGTTTGCAGATACAGGACGAAACGCTGTATGCAACGCTGTCGTTCGGCGAAAGGGAGGCGATTGTATGATACCGTTCGTCGATTGCAACGAAGCCGTTTTTCGCGGCACGCTTATCCTGCTGTTGCTTGCGGCGTTTGTCGGGGTGGTATGTTTTGCGATAAGCCTTTCGTACCGGCTGAAATTGCGGTATATTCTGCCGGAATTACTTTGTACGGTATGCGCGGTTCTGACGTTCTGCTTTTTGGCGGACGGCATCGGGATTCGGGATTTCGGCGAAAACCGAAGCGACTTTTCGGGTTCGTTTTGTTTTTTGCACGCGTGGTGCGTTGTTACGGCGGCTTTTTTACTGCTTGCGTCGGTCTGTTTGTGCCTGGCACTCGTCATAAAAAAGCGGTTGTCGTCTCTTACCGCTATGTCCGTCAAAGACGCGATTTCCGTATTGCCCGCAGGGCTGTGCTTTTACGACGAAACGGGGCGGCTGCTTTTAACGAACGGAAAAATAGGCGACGAATGCAGGGAAATTACGGAAATGCCGCTTTCGGACGGCGCGGCGTTCTGGTCGGCTATGTGCGAAGGCAAAGTAGCGGACGGTATCGTTTGCAGCCGGGAAGGCGATTCGGTGCTCGTCGAGAAAAAAGACGGGAGGGCATGTTGTTACAAGCGGATCAACCATATTTTAGACGGCAAGACCGTTTACGAGTTGTCCGGTTCGGACATCAGCCGTGAATTCGCGCTCAAAAAGAAAGTCGAAGAACAAAATGAAGAACTCAGGAAAATGAATGTAAGACTTCGCAAATACGGCGAAACCGTTACCGAAGTTACCAAAGAACGGGAAACGCTTGCGGCGCGGGTGAAGGTACACGACGGTATGGGTTCTTTGATATTAAAAACCAAAAGAGCGATTTTGCAGGAGGAATGTGATAAAGACGCGTTGATACGCGAATGGAGCGGCGTCGTTTCGCTTTTTTCCTCGCCCGAAACGGAAGAGGACAGGGCGGAAGAAATTAAAAAAACGGCGGAAAGCGTAGGTGTGAAAATATTGTACACGGGCGTGCGCCCGCCGAAAGGGAGCGTCGCCGAAAAAATTCTTGCAAACGCCGTGTTCGAGTGTATCACCAACACCGCAAGGCACGCAGACGGCGACGAACTTTATATAACGGTATCGGACGACGGGGCATTTTTTACGGCAAGAATCGGTAATAACGGCAGACCGCCGAAAGCGGAAATCGTAGAGGGAGGAGGACTTTCCTCTTTGCGTAGAATAACGGAAATGGCGGGCGGTAGTATGAAAACGGAAAGTTTTCCGCGGTTTCTGCTTTCCGTGAGTATTCCGAAAGGAGAAAAAGAAGATGAGCGATAAAATAAACGTGATGATCGTGGAAGATCAGGCGATGCCGCGGCAACTTTTCGAGGCGATCGTAAAGTCGCAACAAAAGTTCAACCTTGCCGTATCGATCGACAACGCCGCCATTGCGGACATCTGCTGCGCAAGGCACGCTATCGACCTCGTTCTGATGGACGTGGTAACCAAAAACGGGGCAAGCGGTCTCGTCGCGGCGGAAAAAATAAAGGCGCAAAATAAAAAAGTTAAAATAATCATCGTTACGAGTATGCCCGAATGTTCTTACGTGGAACGGGCGAAAAAGATCGGCGTAGAGGGCTTTTGGTATAAGGATTTCAGCGTAGAACCGATTTTAACGCTTATCGAACGCGTGCTGAGCGGCGAATCCGTTTATCCCGACGACGTGCCCGAAATTCAACTCGGACTTGCGAAAAGCGGAGAGTTGACGGCGAGAGAACTTGAAATTTTACGCGAGATGACGGGCGGATTTACGAATGCGGAAATTGCGGAAAAACTGGGCATATCCGAAAAACGCGTGCGCAATCACGTTGCAAATATGCTTGAAAAAACGGGCTTTCGCAGCCGCACCGAGCTTGCCGTGCGTGCAAGAGAATCGGGGCTTACCATCCTTGACAGGATGGAGGACGACATTTAGAAAACGGAAAAAACTGCCTTCAAAAACGGCAGTATTCCCTTTTAAACGGGAAGAAAAAGAGAAAACGGCAGTGTTTTGCTGTGAACTTAAAGGTGGCAGAACTTTTAGGTTCACAGCATTTTTGATGCCGATTTTTTTTTGAAAATTTAAAAAAATGCCCGGAAGGGGGTCATTTGACACTCCCCGAACGGAAAATCAAATGATAAAATAATAGTACGGTAATAATAGTACGGTAATCCGCTGTCTTGCGTATATTCACCTATTCCCGAAAAGGAGGCGCCGCAAAAAAATGAAAAAAGTAATCGTTGCAATACAGAGCACGCTCGTCAGGGAAGCGGTGATCGGCGCGTTGAAAAAAAGAGGTTTTTTTGCGGAAAAGTCGCTTTCGCAACTTCCCGATAAAGTGGCTATGGCGTGCGACGTGTTTTTCGCGGACGTTCTTTTGATGGACGCGGGGCGCGCGGCGGAAAATTCGTTTGAGCGGCGTATGGAAACGGTGCGGTGCGTCAGAAAGAACAATCCGTCTTTGAAAACGGGACTTTTGTGCGACAACGTTTCCGATCCGGAAATTGCTCGAAAGGTGAAGCAAGCAAAGGAAACGGGGCTAATCGACGTATTTTTTTACGAGTCCGTGCAGACCGACTATCTTTGCGACGTGGTGGATTCGCTGTAAATCCGTCGCGGAAGTTATCAGAAAGGTTTTGACGGGCGGCAATCGCCCCCGAAAAAATAAAAATTTCAGGAGTTTATCTTATGAAAAAATCAATTAAGGCGATTTTGAGCGGCGTACTTATGCTTGTTTTGGGAACGACCGTTTTTATGGCGTGCGGAAGCAAGCACGAGCACGAGTTTTCTTCGGCGTGGACGAACGATCAAAGCGGGCATTGGCACGCCTGCACGGGCGAAGACTGCAACGAGAAGGAAGGATTTGCGGCGCACGTTTACGATAACGACGCCGATGCAACCTGTAATGTATGCGGTTATGAAAGAGCGGTGGTACCGACCGTCAAAACCTATACGATTACTTTCGTTACGAACGGCGGAAGCCCCGTTGCACAAATCGAAGCCGAAGCGGGCGATGAGATCACCGTACCGGCTGCGCCGACAAAGAGCGGAGAGCGCTTTGTCGGTTGGTACGAAAGCACCGACGGCGGCACGACTCTCAAACCTGACGCGTTCGTATTCGGCTATATGCCGAGCAAAAACATCACCCTTTATGCAAAGTGGCAGGACGCGGTGATCGGCAGTTGGGAAACATATCAAGTCGTTATGCCCGCAGGAACCGTTATTAATTTGGGAGAAGAATTCACTTTTCTCGGAACAACCTTGTCAGAAGATCTGTTCAATTTGACGGTGGAAGAAACAAGTTTAACCTTGACTATGACAAAGGGTGAATCTACTATGTCCGATTCCGCAACTTATACGAAAACCGACGGAGTTTACGTTGCAACGCTTACAATTATGGGTGGCACCGTTTATACGCTGACTACATACGACGAAGAAAACGACAGATTGTTCTGTGAAATCCGCGATAAAGAAGGCGAAGGCTATACAACTTATTATAGGCTCACTCTCACAAGAGTAAGCGGTGAAGCATAAAAAATTTCAGGAGGAGATCATGATGAAAAAAACAATCAGAATGATTTTGAGCCTTGTGCTCGTGCTCGTTTTGGGAGCGACTATGCTTGTTGCTTGCAACAAAGACAAAGGCGAAGAAACTCCCGAAACGCATACTTATTCTCAAGCTTGGTCGCACGACGCAAGCGAGCATTGGCATCAATGCACGCAGGACGGTCACACGGACGTTGCCGACAAAGCAGAGCATACGTATGATAACGACGCCGACACGACATGCAACGTGTGCGGATACGTAAGAGCGGCGCACACCCATGCCGCATCTGCCGAGTGGAGCAAAGACGCAACCAACCACTGGCACGAATGCACCGTGAGCGGTTGCAACGAGCAGCTTGACAAAGCGGCGCATACCTGGGACGAAGGCACCGTCACAACGAAAGCCACCTTTACGAGCGACGGCGAGAAGACGTACACCTGCACCGTTTGTGAAAAAACGAAAACGGAAACCGTCACCATGGAGTATATCGACGTCAACTTCGTGAAATCGGATGCCGAAGTGCAGACGAAAGTCAGATTTACCGTGGCCGAGGCAGGCACCTATTACTTCCGCTACGAAGTGCAGGACTGCGGTTTTGCCAACGGCTACTATTGGATCAATATGAACAAGGTTGACGGCACTCTGCAACAGACCGACACCAACCATGCGCAAGCAAAGATTTACGACGCAAACAAACAACTTGTCAAAGAAGGCCTTCAAACGCAAGGGCCAGGTCAATTTATGGCGGTGAGCGATGAAGACGCGCAAACCCGCAAAGGATTGATGGACAACGGAGTCAAATATCTTGAAATGCCTTTCGTCACTCCGGGCGAGTACGAGATGATCGTCACACACTTTGCCGGAAACAACTTTACTGCTCTCGATTACAGTAACGGAACCTTCTCGAAAACAAACGTAACGTTGTGGGACAACACTTACAAATATTACTCGATTACGTTGACGGATGACATTCTGCACGGAGATATAAATTACGGTCAGAATTTGCAACTCGATGCGTCTCCCGCAACCGGTCTGACCTGGCAATTTGTTGACGCAGACGGCAACCCTGTCGAAAAGAAAGAAGGCGACACCGACACCTATTACAGCACACCTGCGGCAGGAACGTATTATATCGTCATCTATTCCGCAACCAAGCAAACGGGAGTGACGGTCAGCGCAAGTCTTTGCTGACGGAACGAAACGATTTGCAAACAGAATTGATAAAAACGACAAAACTTAATAATCTGCGCAAACGCCCGAATAGGCGTTTGCGCATACATTTTTGCGGGAGGATAGAAATATGAAAATTCGCACTCGATGGATATTTACAATTATTCTGTGTTTGCTTATAGCTATTTCGTTAGCTGCGTGCGACGGTTCGCCTGCCGCGCCGAACGGCACGCTTGAAAGCAAAAACGGCGTTACCGTTGAAGGAACGTTTGCGGACGGCGCGGCGTTAGAAGCGGTGGAAGTGGTAGGCGAGGATAAAATTCTTGCGCTTCAATCGATTGCCGAAGAGAATTACGACACAGACGGTGAAGTTTATGTCTATGATATTTCGGTAATCAGGGACGGCGCAAAGGTACAGCCGAGCGGCAAAGTGAAAGTGACCGTCTCCGTGCCGGATATCGACACAAGCAAAACGTATACGGTATATCACGTAAAGCAGGACGGTGCGGTCGATAAGATTAAGCCCACGGTGCAAAGCGGAACGGTGTCGTTTGAAACTGACGGCTTTTCTTGCTTTATTATTGCACCCGACGCGCAATCGGGCGGTGAAATTGAAGAGCCTAAAAAGCAGGTAAACGTCAGCATCAATATACTTCCCTTGGCGGAATGCGGAATGCTGAAAGTCAACGGCACGCTGTATGAAAACGCGGCAAGCTATAAAACGACGCACACCGAGGGCGAAAGAATCACCGTGGAAGCGATTGCGACAAGCGGACACCACTTCGGTTTCTGGGGTGAGGACGAAGTGCTTTCACGCGAACTTGTATATGAGTTTACCGTAGGTGCGGAAAATATCAGTTTTGCGGCAAACTTCACGGGGCACGACGTGCAGTATTCGGAAATCACCGACGACGCACACACGGAAAAGTGCAAATTCGGCGATTATACGGCAACCGTGGCGCACACGTTTGCAGATGAAAAAATCATTACCGAAGCCACTTGTCAGCACGCGGGCGAGAAAGAACTTTCCTGCGTTTGCGGAAAGACCAAAACCGAAGAAATCCCCATTACCGATCACGACTATCAGGACGGCGTCTGCTCTATGTGCGGCAAAACGCAGACTTACGTCCGCGTCAACGCCAACGGCGTGGCAAACCCCAACGGCGCGTATATAAAAATGGGCAAGACCTATTGCGAACAGGTAAAAGACGGCAATCTTGAAAACGCGCTTATGGAAAAAGCCGGCAGTCCGTATTTAACGCTTGAAAACTGGACTCCGTTTGACTTCGGCAACGGCGACAGCGGCGAAAACGCAACCACGTATTATTGCGACGTCGAATACAACGGTCTTAATTACCGCGGCGTTTATATCAAAGATTATCGGAAGGACAACGATAATACGCAAACGACGAACAGCCGCTACTGGACGGGTACCTATTGGTTTGAACAGCGCACCGCCATGTGGGAAATCGTGAAGATAGAGGACGGCAAAGCCTATCTCGTCAGTAAGGAAATCTGGATCAGTCAGCGCTTCGCCGAGTCGGACGAAGGGGAACTCACCTACGAAAACAGTTGGATTCGTTCTTGGCTGATCAATACTTGGATCAACGAATTGTTTACACCCGCGCAACAGGCGATCTTACAGGGCAACGAAGACTGCCTCGGCGACAAGATATTCTTGCCGAGTTCGGATGAAATCAGCATAAACAACCCCAAGCCGTTCGGGCTTTACAAGTATCCGTTCTGTCTGGGGGCGTATAAAGAAGTGTTGCAAGGTTACGGCGACAATTATTGCCCGTATTGGTTGCGCGACGGAATCGTAAAAGGAGACGACGGCAAAAACTACGTTACGTGCGTCACTTCCTGCCCGCCGTTCGACCAAACAACTCAATATCTTGCCACCAAGACCTTTGTCGGTGTCGTGCCGGCAATCATCATCGAGTTGTAATCGAAACGAATGCAAAATAACTTACGCGCACACCGAAATGTGAGCGCAACGGTAATAAATTTACGAGGTAAAATATGAATACAAAATCAAAGAAAAACGTAATAGCGGGCTTGCTTTTGCTTGTCTGCATGATTGCCTGCATTGCAATCGCGACGGCAATAATGCCTACCGTCGTTTATGCGGAGTCGGCAAGCCCGTACCTGCAAGTCACTTGCGGTTCGATTGACAAATCCGGCGCTGGCTGGACTTGGGATACCGACGAGAGTTATAACGGTACGCTTACTCTCAACGGCTACGACGGCGAAGAAATCGCAATCGGCGGAGTCGATAACGGCAAAGTGGATATTGTGCTTGTCGGCGATAATAAAATCACCGTCACCGCGCCGTACGGAAACAGGGCGATTCACACGTACAACGTTTCCACCCTTACGTTCAGGGGGAACGGTTCGCTTACCATTGACTATCAAGTAGTAGCATCAAACCAAGTGTATATGCATGGTATTTTAATGGAAGGCGAAAGCAGTTCTAAAAACAACGGCAATCTGACGTTTGACGAAAGTTGCACCGTCACCGTAAAAGTTTACGGCGAAGTGGCAGAAAATAACGGTTCGGTTGACGCAATTTACATGAAGACGGACGACATCGGTTCGGGCAACGGCAACTTGACCGTGGGCGAGAACGCCACGCTCAATATCGACCTGAAGTGCGACAAAGATTATCAGACGTACGGTATTTTCGCCAAAGGCAGCATTGCTCTCAACGGCACGGTTGATATCAAAATGGAATATACGGGCTCGGGTTCGACTTACGACACATGGAGAGACGTAAATACGTCTTCTTCGTACACGGCTTGCTCGATCGGGAAAAATGCAAATGTCACTTCCGTATGTCCCGGGAGTTCGGGCTCGTCGCTTATCGCGTTTCCACTTGTTGCCAACGGCGCTGAAAAGATTTCTTCCTGGACTTACATCGGGTCGAGCGAACAGTATTTTGAAAACGACGACTGCCTCGTCCACGTTTGGGATAAGTGCGCCAATGGCGTAAGTTTCAAAAATTACTCTTACAACAAAATCGCACCGCCCCTTACGTTTGAAGACAAGGCGGAGTACGACGTTCCCTCCACCGTTTACGGCGGAGACGTTGCTTATTCTTCCGTTGCGCTTTCGGCAAGCGGCGGCAGCGGAGAATACGTCTTCTCTATCGTGAGCGCGGCAGACGGGAATACAAAAGGCGTCGGTATTATTTCGACTGAAACCGATTTGAATAAGATATACGTCAATCCAAACATCAGAGGCGTAAGCGAAGCCACGGAAATCACCGTCAGGGTGAAGGACAAAGGCGGATATTCAAAGGACGTCACCGTACGTATCGGCGAGGTTGCCGCCCCCACGTACAGCGCAACCGTGGATCCCGTGGATTTCGGCACGGTGAGAGTGGGATATTCTCCGGTCACGCAAGTTCCCCTACGCGTTGTCAACACGGGTACGGGGAAAATCAACTGCAACCTTACTTCCATTACTCTCGAAGGGGAAAACGCAAGTTCTTTCACGTTAGGTTACTATTCTAGCCCCTATTACGTCGGAGCGGGCGCTGAAAATACTTCGAGTTGGAGCATAAAGCCCAACAGCGGTTTGCCGGTGGGCACTTACACCGCCACGATAAAGTTCAGCGGAACACCTGAATATTCCAAGTACGGCGGATCGAGCGTGGAAGCAACCGCAACCGTCAGGTTTGTCGTTACAGAGCATGACTTTGACACTTCAACGTGGGAATACGACAACAATACCCACTGGAATCCCTGCAAAGACACGGGATGCGCAGTCCACGGCAACGAAGCCGCGCACGACACCAACGGGGAGTTGACCGGCTATGTGGCGGCGACCTTCGACGATGACGGATATTCGGGCGATAAACATTGCTCGGTCTGCGGTGCTGTGTCCGAAGACGGCAAGGTGATCCCCGCAGGCAAGTACATCAGAGTGAGTCAGGCAACCATGACTCCCGCCGCCATCACCGACAAGTTGACGGCAAACGACCTTGTCTTTGCGTCGCTTGACCCGTGCAAATACACGGTTGCGCTCTGGCGCGTGTTCGATTTGACGGACAACGCTTTGAACACAGCCAGCGGACAATATCCCAAAGCCAGCAAGTTTATCGCGGGGCACGAGTATGCGATAGAAATCGAGTTTACCGCCGTTAGTCCTTACGTATACGATGAAATGCACGGCGATTATTGGTCGACGTTCACGCTCAACGGAAATGCAACCGATTTGGCGGCGGCGGTCCTCGTCGGTGGAGCAAGACAGCGCAGCATCGTTCTCGTTGCCGAGGACACCACCATCCCCGTCGCCGTGACGGACGTTCAGGTTGATTTTGCATCAGGCGAAACCACAGTTGTCAGAGACAGCACCTACACGTTCAAAGCAACCGTTTCGGGCACCGGCGCGTTTGACAACACGGTCACATGGAGCGTCATAGGCGGCTCGGCAGGCACGAGCATTTCAAGCGACGGCGTTCTCACCGTCGCGGCGAACGAAACCGCTTCCACTCTCACCATAAAAGCAGTTGCCAACGGAGATCCCGAAAAGGTTGCAACCAAGACGTTGGAGATCTATTCCAAAGTGACGATCAAGCAAGGCACAAATACCGAAGACCTTTACAAAAAGGCAGGAGAAACCGTCAGCCTTACGGCAATCGACGCACCCGCAGGTTATCACTTCACAGGCTGGGCAAAAACGGGCGAAGGCGACTTTGCAAACAACGCCGCAACTTCAACCGACTTTACCGTGTCCACGACAAACGTGACGATACAATCAAACTACGAGTTACATTCTGCAAACGGAGAAGCATGGCAATCGGATAGCACGAGACACTGGCACGACTGCTCTTGCGGCACGAAAGTTGACGTCGCTCCCCACACGCTCGACCGCTCCGAAGCCACCGAAACCGAAGCCGTCAAATGCACCGTCTGCGGATATATCATTACCCCCGCTCTCGGACACGACACGCATGCCCCGGATGCAGAATGGCACTTTGACGCAACCAAACATTGGCACAACTGCACGGGTTGCAGTCAAAAACTCGATGAAGGGGCGCACGCGTTCGGGGATTGGACGATCACCGTTAAACCCGAGGTGGGAGTTGCCGGCGAAAAGGAGCGCGAATGCTCCGTCTGCGGATTCAAGGAAAACGCGCCCGTAGAGGCTCTTGGCGGCGAACAACCCGGCGGCGAGCAACCCGAAAAGACGGGACTTTCGGGCGGCGCGATTGCGGGTATCGCGGTTGGCTCTGTTGCAGTAGCGGGTGTCGGAGGTTTTTCGATGTTCTGGTTCGTAATCAAGAAAAAGAAGTTCGCCGACCTCATTGCCATCTTCAAAAAGAAGTAAAACGGGAGAAAAAATGAGCGCAATCAAGAAACTGATTATCAGTCTTATCGTAATTATCGGAATTTTAGCCGTGGCGCTGATCAGCGTGTATATCGTAGCGCGGGTGAATTTAGGCGTAGACTTGTTCCGCACCGTAGGACAGTTGAAAACATTAAGTCAACCTGTAAACGAGCAGGAATCTTTCCCTGCGGCGTATCGAAGCGAAGATCTTGCCGATCTGAAATCGCAGACGGACAGTCAGTTGGGCGACGTCGTGCTTTACGAGGAAGGCAAAGGCTACGAGGGGTACACCGTCGATTTTACGGCGCTTGCATTGTCGGGCGCTACGGCAAAGCCCGTTTTCCTCTCCGAACGGCAGGCGGGTGCTCTTGCCGAAATCGTATTTCATCAGCAGACGGGCGGAGAACTGACGATAGCGGATAAAGATATTTCCGTATGCGTTTTGCAAATTGCCTTTACCGAAATCGACGCTGAAACGGGCAACGCCGACCTGAACGTGACGGTGAAACTGGATCTTACTCCGTTCAAAAACGATATGGAAGGTTTTCCTTTCAATCTGCTTAAAGGTATCGTGCCGGACGCGTTGTATGTGACTTCCGTCGTTCGCATTGAAAAAGGAGAAGGGATTTCCTACACTGTCGTTCCTAAGTATCTTACGCTCAACAACCTTTCGGGTGACGATACCTCGGATTTCTTCCATACGCTGGACGTCGTCTTAAAAATTGGCAGCGCGGAAGAACTGAACGCGAAAATCGGAACAACCGCCGCAAACGCCCTCATCGGTATGGAGCAAAATCCCGGTTTTGTCTATGCGCTGAAAGCAACGGGCGGGGCGGGCAGTTTCGCATTCGTTTCGTTTGAAAACGAAGGGAAACAAATAAACGCACTGGTGTTTTAACAAAAAAGAGCCGGCTCTTTTCTATAAAAACGAGGAAGGAGGAAAACGAATTGGCAAACGAAAGGTAATAAAATTAAATTATTTATTTTGTGGGATATTCTGTACAGATATAATATGAGAATAAGCCCGGGTAATATTCCTGGTTTTTCTTGCGCTTTTTATAAAAACGTAGCATAATGGCAATATCTTTGGTGTAGCTTTTTCGTATGTTAAAGACAAAAAAGAAAAGCCCCCCAAAAGGGGGCTTTTCTTTTTGCCGAATGGGGAATC
>ULRV01043175.1_pt1 | contig 13587 bp, 13 predicted proteins | sample 1955791 | NCBI WGS metagenome assembly ULRV01 (sample SAMEA4835692, study PRJEB28245) | human gut metagenome | biome: gut microbiome; material: fecal sample | place: Denmark | collected 2008 | reverse complement strand
GGTGACCCACAGCGCCGTTGCTGTCTATGGTTTGATTATAGTCTCTGCCAGGCAAAAACGCAATTGACAAATCTGACGATTCTGCACAAACAGGCTCTCGGATTTTTGGCGCTTCTGAGCTTGGTATGACTTATATCACCTGAAAGAGGAAGAACTTCAGGTAATTCGTCTCCGGCACGCCCCACAGGATGGGGTGGTCCGGGGCCTGCTGCTTCACCTCGATCTGCCGCAGCTGCCGGTGGGCGTCCTTCGCCGCTGCTTTCAGCATCTTGATGAACAGCTCCTCGGTGGCAAAGTGGGAGCAGCTGGCCGTGGCCAGATATCCGCCGCGGGGCAGCAGCTTCATGGCGCGGTAGTTGATCTCCTTGTAGCCGCGCATGGCGTTCTCCACGGTGCGGCGCGCCTTGGTGAAGGCCGGCGGGTCGAGGATGATGAAATCGTAGGGGTGACCCTCTTTCTCCAGGCGCGGCAGCAGCTCAAAGGTGTCTTCACAGAGGAAGTCCATGTTGGTCAGACCGTTGCGCTGGGCATTGCGCTGGGCCATGGCGATGGCGTCCGCGCTGATATCGGCGGCGGTCACCCGGGCAGCACCGCCCTTGGCGGCATTCAGCGCAAAGCTGCCGGTATGGGTAAAGCAGTCCAGCACGGTGTGCCCGGCGGCAATGCGTGCCACGGCCCGGCGGTTATACTTCTGGTCCAGGAAGAAACCGGTCTTTTGGCCGTTCTCAAAATCCACATGGTAGTACACGCTGTTTTCGCAGATCTCGGTCTGGGTGCTTGCCGGATGAGTCTCACCGGGCAGCTCAAACCAGCCCTTGTTCTGTTCCAGCCCTTCCTTGGCGCGCAGGGCTTCGTCGTTGCGCTCGTAGATGCCGTCAATGGTCTGACCGTCAGCGCGCAGCACATCCGCCAGAATAGGGAACAGCACGGGTTTTAACTTTTCCATGCCCACGCTCAGGGTCTGGGTGACCAGAATATTGCTGAACCGGTCCACGGTCAGGCCCGGGAACTGGTCTGCTTCGCCAAAAATGACGCGGCAGGCGGAAAGGTCGGCGGGTTCCAGCACAGTTTTGCGGTAGTTCCATGCATATTCCACCCGACGGCGCCAGAAAGCTGCATCAAAGGTGTCATTGGCGTTGCGGGAGATCAGCCGCACGCGAATTTTGCTCTTGAGCGAGACGAAACCGGTGCCGAGGTAGGAACCTTTTGTGCTGACCACATCGGCCAGCGTGCCGTTTTCGGGTTCGGTCTCCGGGGCAGCGAGGATGTCGTTCTCGTACACCCAGGGGTGGCCGCCTACCAGCAGGCCTTCGGCGTGTTTGTTGACGGTATAGATGGGGTAAGTGCGTTCTGCTTTCATGGATACTCCTTATATAAGTAGAAAAGTGAAAATACTTCAATGCAAATCTACCCTTTATAATAGCATAAAATCATGGTATTATAAATAAGAAATGCCAAAATTCCGCACGAAAGAGGGAAGCATCATGGAAATTGAACGCAAATGGATGGTAAAGGGCTGGCCGGAAGGTTTGCCGCTGAAGGAAGAATTTGCCATGCGGCAGGGGTATATCAGCGTGCGGCCCACCGTGCGCATCCGGGAAGAAGCGCTCACCGGCGGCAAAACGGATTACATCCTCTGCTTCAAGTCCGGCGGCGGCCTTGCCCGGGAGGAGATCGAGCGCAGCATCGACAAAGCACTGTTTGACGATCTGGAACACAAGATCATCGGCAAGCCCCTCATCCCGAAGCTGCGCCGCAGCTACATGCTGCCGGACGGCATGGTGCTGGAAGTGAACCATGTGGACGAAGGGCAGCCGACGGAGTTCTGGTATGCCGAGGTGGAGTACCCCACCGTGGAAGCGGCGCTGGCCTGGCAGCCGGACAGCTGCGGCCTTGGCGCTTACCTCAACGATGAAGTGACGAATCAGCCCGGGCAGAGCATGGGCGAATACTGGGTGGAGACGAGAGGATGAAAAAAGTAAAACTCAAACTGGAACTGCAATACAACTCCCCGGTCATCCTCACCTTTTTCCTGCTGTCACTTCTGGTGCTGTTCCTCGACCGGTGGACTGGCGGCTGGACCACCATGCACCTGTTCTGCGTCTACCGCTCGTCCCTCAAAGACCCGCTGTTTTATATCCGGCTGTTCGGTCATGTGCTGGGCCATGCCAACTGGGACCACTTTCTGAACAACATGCTGCTGCTTCTGGTCATCGGCCCGCCCATGGAGGAAAAGTACGGCAGCAAGCCGCTTTTGTGCGGCATGGTGCTCACGGCGCTGGTCACCGGCGTGCTGCAGTGCGTGCTGTTCCCGCGCTCGGGGCTGCTGGGCGCGTCCGGCATCGTGTTCATGCTCATCATGCTGTCGTCGCTGGCGGGCTTCTCCGGCGGTATCCCGGTCACCATGCTGCTGGTGGCGGCGCTGTACTTCGGCCAGCAGGTGTATGACATCATTTTTGTGCACGACAATGTGGCAAACTTCATGCACATCGTGGGCGGCCTTTGCGGCACGGCATTCGGCTATTACAGCGCCCTGCACAGCCGCCGCAAACCGGCCAAGGCGGTCAAGTTTACCAGCTCGAACCGCCGCCGGAAACACTGAACCTACCGTGAACATGGGTTGAATTTGAAAAATTTCGCGGCAGGGTATTGACAAACGAAAATTTCGTGGTTTAATATAGCCAAATTTAATACACTAAACCGTTGAAGCGGAGATAACGGCGAACCATGCCTGTACAGAGAGCCTGCGCAGCTGAGAAGCAGACCGGAAACAGTTCGTCAAGGAAAGTGTGACTTTGCGTCACTTTTTCCCGAAATGGACCGCTGAGGGTGCAGGGAACTGCGGTGCTTTCACCGCACAGTATTCTGCAACGTGGGGGCATACGTCAGTTGCCGGGGATGTGTTGGCATCTCGTCAAGTGCATGGGGTCATGCCCATGAAGTCAGGGTGGCACCGCGGATATTGTTTTAACTTTATTCGTCCCGGACAGAAGAAGGTTTCTTCTGCCTGGGGCGTTTTTCTTTTCCTCCTTCGGCAGAACGAGCCGGGGGAGTTTTTGTTTTACCGGGAGGGAAAAGCCATGAAGATACGGCCCACACTGGACGAAGTAAAAACCATTGCATTGGCAGGCGGGTACGATGTGCTGCCGGTCAGCTGCGAGATTCTGGCAGACATCTGCACGCCCATTGAAGCGCTGAAAATTCTGAAAAACGTCTCCACCCACTGCTACCTGCTGGAAAGCGCCCAGCCCAGCGAAAAGTGGGGGCGATACACCTTCCTCGGCCTTGACCCCAAAATGGAGATCACCTGCCAGAATGGCCGGATGAAAGCCGGAGAGCTTACCTTTGCAACGCAGAATCCCTCGCAGACGCTGCGGGAAATTCTGGCGCAGTACAAGAGCCCGCGCTTCGCCTATCTGCCGCCCTTCACCGGGGGCCTTGTGGGATATTTCTCCTACGATTACCTCGGCTACAGCGAACCCAAAGCCCGCACCAAAGCGCAGGACACCGAGAACTTCAAGGACGTGGACCTGATGCTGTTCGACCAGGTCATTGCCTTCGACAACCTGCGGCAGAAGATCGTGCTGATCGTAAATATGCCGCTGCAGCGGGACGCACTGGAAACGAACTACAACAAAGCCATCCTGCGGCTGAACCAGCTGGCACAGCTGCTGCAGACCGGCACCCCGAAGCAGGAACCGGCGGGCAGGCTGCTGGGCGAAGCGAAACCTCTGTTTGACAAAGACGCCTACTGCGCAATGGTGGAAAAGGCAAAGCACGCCATCCATGAGGGTGAAATATTTCAGATCGTGCTTTCCAACCGGCTGGCGGCACCGTTCGAGGGCAGCCTGCTGGGTGCCTACCGGATGCTGCGCACCATCAACCCCTCGCCGTACATGTTCTATTTTCCGGCACGGACGTGGAAGTGGCCGGTGCTTCGCCGGAAACGCTGGTCAAACTGGAGGACGGCGTGCTGCACACCTTCCCGCTGGCAGGCACCCGCCCCCGCGGCAGGACCGACACGGAGGACAAGGCGCTGGAAGCGGAGCTGCTGGCGGACGAAAAGGAACTGGCAGAGCACAATATGCTGGTAGACCTTGGTCGCAACGATCTGGGCAAGGTGAGCCGCTTCGGCACCGTGGAGGTGGAAAAGCTGCACTCCATCGAGCGGTATTCCCATGTGATGCACATCGGCTCCACCGTGCGCGGTCAGCTGCGGTCGGAATGCGATGCACTGGACGCCATCGAAGCAGTGCTTCCGGCAGGCACTCTTTCCGGTGCACCCAAAATACGCGCCTGCCAGCTGATCGGAGAACTGGAAAACAACAAGCGCGGCATCTACGGCGGTGCCATCGGCTACATCGACTTCACCGGCAACATGGACACCTGCATCGCCATCCGCATCGCCTACAAGAAAAACGGACAGGTGTTCGTCCGCAGCGGTGCAGGCATCGTGGCAGACTCGGTACCCGAGAAGGAATATCAGGAGTGCATCAACAAGGCGCAGGCCGTGGTCAGCGCGCTCCGTCAGGCACAGGAGGAAGGGGTATGACGCTTCTCATTGATAACTACGACAGCTTTTCCTATAACCTTTATCAACTGGTGGGGGAGCTGGACCCCGGCATCCGGGTCATCCGCAACGACGAGATGACCATTGAAGAAATTCGTGCTCTGCACCCGGCCCGCATCATCCTTTCGCCGGGGCCGGGCAGGCCGGAGGATGCGGGCATCACGCTGGAAGCAGCCCGCACCCTCGGCAAAGAAATTCCCACCTTGGGCGTCTGCCTGGGGCATCAGGCCATCTGCGCGGCCTTCGGGGCCACCGTTACCTACGCAAAACAGCTCATGCACGGCAAGCAGTCGGCGGTGGAATTCGACCCGGCGTGCCCGCTGTTCAAAGGCTGCGAAGCCCCGCTGCTGGTGGCACGGTACCACTCGCTGGCAGCAGACCCCGCTACCCTGCCGCCGGAGCTTAAAATCACCGCCCGCACCGCCGACGGCGAGGTGATGGCGGTGCAGCACACAAAACACCCCCTCTACGGGGTGCAGTTCCACCCGGAATCTATCCTGACCCCGCAGGGTCGGCTGATCTTGAAAAATTTTATGGAGGGTTAAGAAAATGATCAAAGAAGCCATTGTAAAGATCGTCAGCAAGCAGGACCTGACTTACGACGAAGCCTACGCCGTGATGAACGAGATCATGAGCGGCGAGACCACACCCACCCAGAATGCAGCCTTCCTCGCAGCCCTTTCCACCAAGAGCGCCAAGGCTGAGACCACAGATGAGATCGCAGGCTGCGCCGCCGCCATGCGCGACCACGCCACCAAGGTGGACACGGGCATGGACATCTTTGAGATCGTGGGCACCGGCGGCGACAATGCTCACAGCTTCAACATCTCCACCACATCGGCGCTGGTGGCGGCGGCAGGCGGCATGAAGGTGGCAAAGCACGGCAACCGGGCGGCTTCTTCCCAGTGCGGTACCGCCGACTGTCTGGAAGCGCTGGGCGTGAACATCCAGCAGAGTCCCGCCCGCTGTGTGGAGTTGCTGAACGAAGTGGGCATCTGCTTCTTCTTCGCCCAGAAGTACCACACCTCCATGAAGTACGTCGGTCCCATCCGCAAAGAGCTGGGCTTCCGCACTGTATTCAACATCCTCGGACCGCTGACGAACCCCGGTTCGCCCGCCATGCAGCTGCTGGGCGTCTACGACGAATACCTTGTGGAGCCGCTGGCACAGGTGCTCATCAGTCTGGGTGTCAAGCGCGGCATGGTGGTTTACGGCAAGGATAAGCTGGACGAAATTTCCCTCAGTGCCCCAACCAAGGTCTGCGAGATCAAGGATGGCTGGTACAAGTGCTATACTATCACGCCGGAGCAGTTCGGCCTTGCACGCTGCGAAAAAGCCGACCTCGTGGGCGGTGCCCCGGCGGAGAATGCCGCCATCACCCGTGCCATTCTGGCAGGCGAGAAGGGCCCGAAGCGGGATGCCGTTCTGCTGAACGCGGGTGCATCCCTCTACATCGGCGGCAAGGCCGACACTATGGCCGATGGCATTGCACTGGCCGCTCAGCTCATCGACAGCGGCAAGGCCGCCGCTGTGCTGGAAAAGTTCATTGAGGTGAGCAACCGCCCGGAGGAGACCGCATGAACATCTTAGACCAGCTGGCCGCACACGCCCGGCATCGGGTGGAAACGGCAAAGCAGCAATTGCCGCCCGCCGAAGTGAAACGGCAGGCGCTGGCCCTGCCGATGGGCGGCTTCCGCTTCGAAAAAGCGCTGGCAAAGCCGGGCCTTGCCTTCATCTGCGAGTGCAAAAAGGCGTCGCCCTCCAAAGGGCTCATCGCACCGGATTTTCCGTACCTGCAAATCGCCAAGGAATACGAGGCCGCCGGGGCGGACGCCATTTCGGTGCTGACCGAACCGAAGTGGTTCCTCGGCAGCGACACCTATTTAAAAGAAATTGCATCCGCCGTCTCCACGCCCTGCCTGCGCAAGGACTTCACGGTGGATGAATACATGATCTATGAAGCAAAGCTTCTGGGCGCGTCGGCAGTGCTGCTCATTTGTGCGATCCTCGATGATGCGCAGCTCAAGGAATACCTCGCCATCTGCGACACACTGGGCCTTTCCGCACTGGTAGAGGCCCACGACGATGCCGAGGTAGACCGGGCGCTGAATGCCGGGGCACGCATCTTGGGTGTGAACAACCGCAACCTGAAGGACTTCACGGTGGACACCGAAAACAGCCGCCGCCTGCGGGCCCGCATCCCGAAGGATGTGCTCTTTGTCTCGGAAAGCGGCGTGAAGACCGCCGAGGATGTGGCCCAGCTGGCTGCCATCGGCGCGGACGCGGTGCTCATTGGTGAGACGCTCATGCGGGCCCCGGACAAGACCGCGAAGCTGCAGGAATTGAAAGGGCTGTTGTAAGATGACCAGGATCAAACTGTGCGGCCTGACCCGCCCGGAGGATATCGCGGCGGCAAATGCGCTGCAGCCGGAATACATCGGCTTTGTGTTTGCGGCCAAGAGCAAACGGGCGGTTTCCCGGGAAATGGCGGCTGCATTGAAAGCCCAGCTTTCACCCCAAATTCAGACTGTGGGCGTGTTCGTGAACGAAGCGCCAGAAACGGTGGCAGAATTGTTGAATGCGGGCATCATCGACATCGCTCAACTCCACGGGCAGGAGGATGAAACTTACATCCATCGCCTGCGAAAATTGACAAACAAACCGCTGATTCAGGCGGTCCGCGTGACAGATGCCGCAAGCCTTGCAAATGCTCAAAAAAGCCCGGCAGACCTCATTCTGCTGGACTCCGGCGCAGGCGGCACCGGCACGGCTTTTGACTGGACCGTTTTGGACAAATTCAGCCGCCTTTATTTCCTTGCCGGAGGGCTTGGCCCGGACACCGTAGGGAACGCCGTAAAGCGGTTTCACCCTTATGCGGTGGACGTGAGTTCCGGCATTGAAACGGCAGGGAAGAAGGACCCCGCAAAGATGGCGGCATTCGTGGCCGCAGCACGCAAAAACGACAAATGATGAAAGGAATGAAACGCCATGACGAACCCCAACGGACGCTTTGGCATCCACGGCGGACAGTACATCCCCGAAACACTGATGAATGCCGTGATCGAACTGGAGGAAGCCTACAACCATTATAAAGATGACCCGGAGTTCAACCGCGAACTCACCGAGCTGCTCAACGAATACGCAGGCCGCCCCAGCCGCCTGTACTACGCCAAAAAGATGACCGAGGATCTCGGCGGCGCAAAGATCTACCTCAAGCGCGAGGATCTGAACCACACCGGCGCACATAAGATCAACAACGTCCTCGGGCAGGCACTGCTTGCCAAAAAGATGGGCAAGACCCGCCTCATCGCCGAGACCGGCGCAGGCCAGCACGGTGTCGCCACCGCCACCGCCGCCGCCCTGATGGGCATGGAGTGCGTGGTGTTCATGGGAGAGGAAGACACCAAACGGCAGGCCCTGAACGTCTACCGGATGCGCCTGCTGGGTGCCGAGGTCATCCCCGTCACCAGCGGCACTGGCACCCTGAAGGACGCCGTGTCCGAAGCCATGCGCGAGTGGACCAGCCGCATCAGCGATACCCACTACTGCCTTGGCTCGGTGATGGGGCCGCACCCGTTCCCCACCATCGTGCGCGACTTCCAGGCCGTCATCTCCAAAGAAATCAAGGAGCAGATGCTGGAAAAGGAAGGCCGCCTGCCGGACGCTGTCATTGCCTGCGTGGGCGGCGGCTCCAACGCCATCGGCAGTTTCTACAATTTCATCGAGGATAAGAGCGTGCGTCTCATCGGCTGCGAAGCAGCGGGCCGCGGCATCGACACCTTTGAGACGGCTGCCACCATCAACACGGGGCGTCTGGGCATTTTCCACGGTATGAAGTCCTATTTCTGCCAGGATGAATACGGCCAGATCGCACCGGTTTACTCCATTTCGGCGGGTCTTGATTACCCCGGCATCGGCCCGGAACACGCATGGCTGCACGACATCGGCCGCGCCGAATATGTAGCAATTACCGACGATGAAGCCGTGAACGCCTTTGAGTATCTGGCACGCACCGAGGGCATCATCCCGGCCATTGAGTCGGCCCATGCGGTGGCCCACGCCATCAAGCTGGCACCCACCATGGACAAAGACAAGATCATCGTCATCACCATTTCCGGCCGCGGCGACAAGGATTGCGCCGCCATCGCCCGCTACAGAGGGGAGGATCTTCATGAGTAACATTGCAAAGGCCTTTGCTGGTGGCAAGGCATTTATCCCGTTCATCACCTGCGGTGACCCCGATCTGGCCACCACCGCCGCAGCCGTCCGTGCCATGGCGGCAAACGGTGCCGACCTCATTGAGCTGGGCATCCCCTTCTCCGACCCCACCGCCGAGGGCCCGGTCATTCAGGGCGCGAACATCCGGGCGCTGAAGGCAGGCACCACCACCGATAAGGTGTTCGATCTCGTCCGCGAGGTGCGCAGGGATGTGACCATCCCCATGGTGTTCATGACCTACGCAAACGTGGTGTTCTCCTACGGGGCCGAGAAGTTCATCTCCACCTGTGCAGAGATCGGCATCGACGGCCTGATTTTGCCCGACCTGCCCTATGAGGAAAAGGACGAATTCCTGCCCATCTGCCGCAAATATGGCGTAGACCTCATCTCGATGATCGCGCCCACCTCCGAAAACCGCATTGCCATGATCGCCAAAGAGGCCGAGGGCTTTTTGTACATCGTGTCCAGTCTGGGTGTCACCGGCACCCGCAGCGAGATCAAAACCGACCTTGCGTCCATCGTGAAGGTGGTGCGGGAGAATACCAAAACGCCCTGCGCCATCGGTTTTGGCATCTCCACCCCGGAGCAGGCCGCCAAGATGGCCGGCATCGCCGATGGTGCCATCGTGGGTTCGGCCATCATCAAGCTGCTGGAACAGTACGGCACCGACGCCCCGGAACACATTGGTGCCTATGTGAAAAGCATGAAGGACGCCATCCGCGCATAAACCGCTTCTGCTTTTTTGAAGAAATAGAAAACTGTACACCTTCTCTGCGCACCCGGCAGAGAGGGTGTTTTTTGCTGTGTGCCCGGCGGCCAAAACTTGAAAACCAATTGGAGCAGAATGGACCGTTCCGGGCTGGAAAAAGAAGGAGGGGCCCGGTATAATAAAAGCGGCCGAAAGGCTTTTTTCGGGCTAATAAAGTTAGTGCAAACTAATCTTTTTGAGCGAAAAGCCGGACGGAACGAAATACATCGGGAGGAAACCTCATGAAACAAAAAAGTCGAGCTGGATGAGCGCCCTGTTCGCCTACGCAAAAAATGCAAAAGGGGAGCTGGGACTGTCCGTTGTGCTGTCAGTCGTCAGCATCCTTCTGGGGCTGGTGCCGTTTTTCTGCATGTACCGGGTCATCTGTCTGTTCACTGCGGGCACGGCCACGAAGGCTGCCGTCATCGGCTGGTGTGCGTGGTCGCTGGCAGCGTATGCGGGCAAGGTGCTGTGCTTCACCCTTTCCACCGGCATCTCTCACCACGCGGCCTACAACATTCTGGAAGGGCTGCGCTTGCGGCTGGTGGAGCGTTTTCTCCATGCGCCGCTGGGCGAGGTGCAAAAGCACTCCATCGGCGAGATCAAGAGCATTCTCGTGGACAAGATCGAGAACATCGAGCCGCCGCTGGCCCACATGATCCCGGAAGGTGCGGGCCACATCGTGCTGCCCATCGTCAGCTTTATTGCGCTGTTTGCCATCGACTGGCGGCTGGCGCTGGCGGCGCTGGCCGTGATGCTGTCCATGTCCATGGTGGGGTCGCTGGCCAAGCTGGAAGTGTTCTCCGAGAACATGCGGCAGGTGAAAGCCACCGTGGAAAGCCTGGAAGCGTTCCTCGAAATGCCCGCCCTGCCGGAACCGGCCCAGCCTGCCGCTTTGCAGGGCACCGGTGTGGAGCTGAAAAACGTTCATTTTTCCTATTCGGCAGACGGCCCGGAAGTGCTGCACGGCATCGACCTTGCCCTGCCGCAGGGCAGCTTCACGGCGCTGGTGGGCCCCTCCGGCGGCGGCAAATCCACTGTGGCAAAGCTAATCGCCCGGTTCTGGGATGTGACGCAAGGCTCCATCACCATCGGCGGGGTAGATGTGCGCCAGATGCCGCTTGCCCAGCTTTCCGGCCTTGTCAGCTTTGTCACGCAGGATAACTACCTGTTCCGCTGCTTGCTGCTGGAAAACATCCGCCTGGGCAACCCCGCTGCCACGGATGAGCAGGTGAAGACCGCTGCCCGGGTCGCCCAGTGCGAGAAGCTCATTGCAAAGCTGCCGCAGGGCTACGACACCCCGGCGGGCGAAGCCGGCAAACGGCTCTCCGGCGGCGAAAAGCAGCGCATCGCCATCGCGCGGATGCTGCTGAAAAATGCGCCCATCGTCATTCTGGACGAGGCCACCGCCTTCACCGACCCGGAGAACGAAGATAAAATTCAGCAGAGCATTGCCGCCCTGACCAGAGGCAAGACTCTGCTGGTCATTGCGCATCGGCTGTCCACCATCAAACATGCGGACAACATTGTGGTGCTGCAAAACGGCAGCATCCTGGCCGAGGGCACCCAGGCACAATTGCTGGCAGACTGCCCGCTCTACCGCGACATGTGGCAGGCACACATTGGTGCCAAGGCGTGGGCGGTCTCGTCCGCAGGGAAGGAGGAATAAACCATGTTCAAAACTGTCAAACGCATCATCGACTGGTGTGGCGAATTTAAGGGCAGGCTCTACGCGGGCTTTGTGGTGTCCTTTTTCTCCCACCTGTTCACGGCGCTGCCCATCATGCTGGCGGCCTACACCATCGGCCTGCTGCTGCAAAGTGCCATGGACGGCACGCCCTTTGATACCGGCTGGGTGTGGAAAAGCCTTATATTATTGCTGGTGCTGGTGTTCCTGCGCTTTTTGTTTGATTACCTGCGCACCCGCTTTCAGGAAGCCATCAGCTATGAGCTGGTGGCCCGGGACCGCCTTGCCGTGGGCGACGCCCTCAAGCGGGTGTCGCTGGGCTACTTCCAGCAGGTGAGCACCGGCAACATCCTCAACTCGCTCACCACCGGCCTTGGCACGCTGGAAGGCATGGGCATCCGCATGATCGACAGCTTCGTGGGCGGCTACCTGAACTTTGCGGTGGTGTTTCTGAGCCTGCTGGTGTTCAGCCCCCGCACGGCGGTCATTGCGCTGGCGGCAGTGTCGCTGGTGTTTCTGCTGGCCATCTCTCACTACAGTGCCCAGAATGCCCCTATGGAGACCACGCTGGCCCATCTGTTCCCGGAAATGACCGCCAACATCGCGGCCCCGGTGCTCACCATCCTGTACCTGTTCGTGCTGGACTGGCGGCTGGCGCTGCTCAGTCTGGTGGTGTTCCCGGTGGCGTTCTTCTTCATGATGACCGTCATGGGCGGCTACGGCAAGGACTATGCCGGTGCCGTGCAGGCGACCACCGAAATGAGCACCACTCTCATCGAGTACATCAACGGCATCGAGGTCATCAAGGCCTTCAATCAGGGCAGTAAGTCCTACGCAAAGCTCACCGATAAGGTACGCTACAACGCCCAGTATTACGTCAACTGGATGAAGAAAAGCCAGCTGGGCATGGCCATGGCCTACGGCTTCTTCCCGGCACAGATGCTCACCATCCTGCCCGTGGGCTGGCTGCTGTGGCTGCACGGCAGCCTGACGGCCGAGACCTTCCTCACGGTCATCGTTCTGGCACTGGGCATGGCAGCCCCCATCGTGGCGGCCTTCAACTTTGTGGATACACTGGCACAGGTGGGCACCACCGTGGGCCAGGTGGATGAGATTCTGAACGCCGAGGAGCAGCAGCACAGCACGACCCCCGTCACCTTTGCGGGCCACGATATCGTGCTGGACCATGTCTCCTTCGACTACCACGACGATAAAGAAATTCTGCATGACGTGAGCCTTTCCATCCCGGCGGGCAGGATGACCGCGCTGGTGGGCCCCTCCGGCAGCGGCAAATCTACCATTGCCAAGCTGGCGGCGGGCTTCTGGGATGTGAAGACCGGTTCCATCACCCTGGGCGGCCGCGACCTGAAAGACATCCCTCTGCAGCAGCTCTACGAGCAGACGGCCTTTGTCTCACAGGATAACTACCTGTTCGACGACACCGTGCGCGAGAACATCCGCATGGGCCGCCTGAACGCCACTGACGCCGAGGTGGAAGCGGCCGCCCACGCCGCCGGCTGCGACAGCTTCATCGGCGAGCTGGAGCATGGCTATGACACCATGGTGGGCGGCGGCGGTGCACACCTGTCCGGCGGCGAAAAGCAGCGCATCAGCATTGCCCGCGCCATGCTGAAAGATGCACCCATCGTCATTCTGGATGAAGCCACCGCCAACGTGGATCCCGAGAACGAGGACCGTCTGCAGAAGGCCATTGAAGCTCTGACCCGCGACAAGACCATCATCATGATCGCCCACCGGCTCAAGACTGTGCGCCATGCCGACCAGATCCTGGTCGTGGACCACGGCCGCATCGTGCAGCAGGGCACCCATAAGCAGCTGATCGGCCAGCCCGGCATCTACGCCGCCTTTGTGGGCGGCCGCAAGCAGGCCGAAGGCTGGAAGCTGTAACCCTGCACCCCGGCGGAAAAACGCAAAAACGGCCGACCGTTTTCTCTTGAGACGGTCGGCCGTTTGCTGTGTGCAGAGCGCTTGCATTGCCGTGCGGATTGTGGTACAGTGGGGGAGAAACACCGGAAAAGGAGCATCATTATGAAAATCGCAGTCAATTACGAGAACGGCCAGATCTTCCAGCATTTTGGCCAGACGAAGACCTTCAAGGTCTATACCGTGGAGAACAACGCCGTCACCGGCACCGAGCTGGTGCCCGGCGCACCGGAGGGCCACCACGCCTTGGGCCGTCAGCTGGCCGCCATGCAGGTGGACGTGGTCATCTGCGGCAGCCTGGGCATGCCTATGCTGGAGCTGCTGCAGGGTGCGGGCATCAAGGTCTGCGGCAACGTCACCGGCAGCGCCGACGCGGCCGTGCAGGCCTATCTGGACGGCACGCTGGTGTCCAGCACCAAG
>ULRV01011206.1_pt1 | contig 13663 bp, 14 predicted proteins | sample 1955791 | NCBI WGS metagenome assembly ULRV01 (sample SAMEA4835692, study PRJEB28245) | human gut metagenome | biome: gut microbiome; material: fecal sample | place: Denmark | collected 2008 | reverse complement strand
ATACTCGTTATGCGGTCATTTCTAACCCAAAAGAAGAAGAATTAAATATAAATATCGCAAAATCTGGAGCTTCTGGAATTGCTTTGTGTGCTTTGGCTAATCTCTACAAAGAACAAGAAATTGAATTAGAGATTATTCAAGGATTGGGTGAATTTATTTTGTCTTTGCAAAATGAAGAGGGTAATATTTATGCTTACTATGATTTGGATAAAAAGGAGATAAATAAAGAAGCAGAAGCAATTTATTATCCCGCAGAAGCTGCTGCTGGGTTGATGTATTTATACGAAGTTGACCCTCAACAGAAATGGCTTGATGCAATAAAGAAAACTATTTTATACCTTGTGAAAACAAGAAAAAAGATGGATTTAGATATTCCATTCGATCATTGGTCTGTTTTGACTATTGAAAAGCTATTCAAAGCAAATCTGGTTACTCCATCAGAAAAAAATACAATGCGTGCTTATGCTGAGCAAATGGCTATTCCGATGTTGAGCAATCAAATTACTAACAAAAATAACAGCTATTTTGGTGCTTTCAAGGATAATGTAAGGCTTTGCAGTTTAGGAACAATTATGGAAGGCATGGCGTCTATTTATTTTTGTACCGATAGTGAGGATTTGAAAAAAATATTATTCAAATCAATGTCCATAGGAAATTATTTTTTGAGTAAAACACAAGTAAAAACAGGTATTTTTGCTGGTGGACTTCCCAATTCAGCAAACTGGGTTAAACCTGGGGTTACTCCAAACGCTAGTGTAATAAGAATAGACAACGTTCAACACGTTGCTTCTGGATGGTTGAAATTCCAAAAAATATTAGATATTACAGGGCTTTATTAAGTATTACTTGGTTTCTTCCACAATTTTTAGCTTTGTATAATGCTGTGTCAGCTTTTTCTAATAATTCTTCTTTGGTTGAAGTTTCTTCATTAAGCTGGCATGCTCCAATGCTTACTGTAATATTAACTTTTTGACCTTGATATTCAAGATCAAGAGTTTCTATTGTTTTTCTAAATCTTTCTAGAGGGATGATTGATTGTTCAATATCTGTTTCTGTTAGGATTACAACGAATTCTTCTCCGCCATATCTAAAAACAGTGTCAGTTTTTCTGAAAGTTTGAAGAGCAGAATTAGCAACTTGTTTGAGGATATAATCTCCGCATTGGTGTCCATAAGTATCGTTTACTGATTTAAAATAATCAATATCAAAAATTACAACTGTAAGTTTATTGTTATATCTTTTTGCTCTCAAAAATTCTTTTTCATAAGTATTATCAAAACATCTTCTGTTTGATAATCCAGTAAGTTCATCTGTTTGTGACAAATATTTTGTTCTTGAATACATAAAATTAATTTGTTTGATGACTTCTAATTTATTTTCTTCTGGAACATCAAATGTTTGGATAATATGTTCAATATTTTGTTGAATTTCGTCTAATACACCATCTGGGATATCAAAAGATAACTCTTCTAAATTTTCAACCATAAAGCTCCTCTTACAGTTATTTTAACATAAAAATTATTCGGATAAAAACGATTTTTATATAAAATAAGTGTTGAATTTGTACATGTATTTTTTCGGTTATTTTTGTTAAAAACTTTAATAGTTTACAAATTTGTTACAAAGAGAGATAGTGTTTTTCGCTAGAAGGCTTTTATATGGTAGTATTTAAGTATTAGAAGGGTTATTTTTTTATGTGGGATAAGTTAAAAGAACAATTTAATCTTTTGAAACTTGAGAAAAAGAAGTTATGTTTAATTACAAATTCAGACAAATTTGAATCAAAAGATTTATTTTTAGATGCAATAGCTTCTGCTTTACAAGGGGGAGTTGATATTGTAATACTCCGAGAATTGGCGTATCCAGATAATGTGGTTGTCGAAATTGCTTCTAAGTTAAGAATTCTTTGTGATGAATATGGGGCAACATTTATTGTAAATAATCGTTCTGATATTGCGATGATAGTAGAGGCTGATGGTGTACATCTTGGTCAAAATGATATAAGCCCCCAAGATGCACGTACTGTTTTGGGCGAAAATGCTATAATAGGCAAGTCAACTCATAATCCAGATGAGGTAATTCAAGCGGTAAATGAAGGTGTTGATTATATTACGTTTGAACCTATTGCAGATGATAAATTTGTGGTTGAAGAATATATGTTATGGGTTAATGAAAATATTGATGTTCCCGTTTTTCTGGCTGGTGAAATTAATCTAAAAAATATAAATAATATTATTCAAAAAGGAACAAAAAGAATTGCATTAACAAATGCAATAATGTATGCTCAAGTTCCAGAAGACTCTGCAAGAAAAATGTTAATGTATTTGCCATAGTTTTTTAAGGGAAAAGGAACAAGGGAATAAGTTCGTAACGTTTATTTTTTTTCTTCCTCTCCTTGGGGACACTAGCTGAACCGACGAAACGAAGTTGAGTCGAGTGAAACTGTGTGCCGTATGGCTGAGGATTGAGGTGAGGGGTTAATCTTAACAAGAACAGTTTGAGATGCTTCGCTTTGCTCAGTATGACGTATTTGTAAATATTATACATAGTTCCTCTCCGAGGGAGAGGTTAGGAGAGGGGTTGATTAAATAAAAGAAGAACCCTCTCTCGAAATTGTATCTTTTCGCTGTTAGCTCAAAGACAATTTCTCTCAACCTAAAGGTACGCAGTCTCACAAGGTTCAGCTTCGCTTCACCTGTTCGGCTAGTGTCTTCCCTTGGAGAGAGTTAATATCTGTTGTTTTTCACAATCCTCAGAATGCTAAATTAATTACGTAACCAACTTATAGACCCAAAGACTCCAACAAAAAAAAGCCGACTGGGAATAAAGTCGGCTCTTAGTAAGTAAAAATATGATTAAGATTAAATAATATATATATGTGTTTATAATTGTGTTCCAACTGCTTTATATAATCCGATGTAATTTACGTAGCAGTTGATTTTATCATTTACTACTTGTTGGTCAGTAAATAGAACATTTTCTTTTACTTGTATCAAATCAAGTTTTGAAATTGTGCCTTGGTTGTATTTATTTGTGCTATAACCAAAGTCTTCTCTTTCTAATTTAGCTTGTTTTTCTACATCTTGATATTTTTCGTGGTCAAGTCTTATTGAAACTAAGGCGTCATTAACTTCTTGAATTGCTGTCAAATTAGTTTTGTAATAGTTATTCAATAATCTTTCGTATTCATCTTTTTTAAGTTTTAAATTAGCAATTCTTCTTCCGCCTGTGAATAGAGGTAGTCCTAAACCACCGCCTAAACCAGCTAAAGCATTCTTAGTTGACCAAAGGCTTCCTAAATCGTTAGATAAAAACATTGCAAAAGCCCCAATATTGAATGTTGGTAAAAATTCCTTTCTTGCAACTTTTACATCAATACCTGCTTTTTCTAACATTTTTTCTGATTTCAAATAATCAGGTCTTTGCATAATTACATCTGTTGGAATTTCAGACGGAAGATTTCCAGAAAAATGTAAGTTGTCATAGTTAATTCTTGTTAAAGATTCAGAATTGTTTGGAGTTTCACCAATTAAAACAGCTAACTGATTTAATAATTTAGTTCTTTGTTTTTTATATTCTGTTAAATCTGTATTACCTGAAATATAAGACTTGTTTGCTTTAACTGTATCAGCAGTTGAAGTTAAACCCTCTTTATTTCTTGCAAGCATTAAATTATAAATAGTTTTTCTATCTTTAACAATATCTTCTTGAAGAGTAATCATTTTATCAAGTTTTACGATATTAAAATAAGTTGTTCCAACGGCAGATGCAATTGCTATGTATGCAGAGCGTTCATCTTGCAAAGAAGCTTCATATTCTTTTTTAGAAGCGTTTGTTTTGTCGTGATTTTTTAGGAATAAATCAACTTCATAGCTTGCAAATGCTGGCATTGCAAATCCCCAATTTGAACTTGCAGATTGTGGCATTTTTGAATATCCTGGACCAAATCCAACTCCAGCGGTTGGTAATTCATTAGCGAATTGGATTTTTACAGCTTGATAATATTCATCAACAGCAATGGTTGCCATTTTTAAATCATAGTTGTTTTTAATAGCTCTATCGATATATCCTGTTAAAATAGGGTCGTTGAAATTGTTCCACCAAGCATAATTAATATATTCATATTTGAACTCGTCACTTTTTGCTCTTTGTTTATGACTTTTTGTAATAGAAACTTTCTTAGGTTCATTTGTTGAATTTTTATTTCCTAAGGCAAGGCATGCCATAGGTGAAATTTCTGTTAATATAAAACTTGCTAATAGTAGCGAAATAATAGTCTTTTTCAATGTTTTAATCCTTCTAAAAAATATTACTTGCATTTTCTATATCAGTATGATACCATAATATTGTTGTAAATGCAACACATTATTTTTACAACATATAGATTAATCCAAAGAAAAATACTAATATAAAAAAGAAAAATGCTTAAATGTGAACACTTTATAGATTCTATATATTATCAATTGGAACAAACTGCGAAGTATTGCCGTTATTTGGGAATGCAGTTGTTTCAAAAATTAAATTTGCCTATAAATTTAGATGAATTTGTAGTTTTAGATACTTTGCTTGGACATGAAGGAATTTGTCAAAGAGATTTGGCAAAGTTAATTTTAAAAGATCGTCCGAGTACTGGCAGATTACTAAATTCTTTAGAAGAAAAAGGTTATATAGAAAGATTTATTGATACAAAAAACAATAGACTTGTACGAAAAATGAAACTTACACCTTTGGGGTTAAAAACAACCCAAGAGGTTACAACAATAATTAGGAATTATATTGAAAAGTTGCCAAAAGTTCTTCCTGATGAAGAGAAATTGGAGCTAATGAATTCAATAAAAAAATTCCGTGAAGGTTTAGAAAAAGAAGTAGAAATGAAAATATAGAGGTTATTGCGATATGGAAGAAAAAGAAATCCAAGAACAAAATGTTCAAGAAAAAGAAACCACGAAAAAACCAAAAGGTATAAAAAGAATAATTGCCAGTGTTGTTATTGCTGGTTTGTTAGTTGGTGCTGGTTTTTATGTGGTGAATGAAATGCAGTATGAATCTACTGATGATGCTTATGTAGATACAACAACTGTAAATGTTTCTCCTCGTGTTTCTGGACAAATTGAAGAAGTTTTTGTTAAAGATAACCAATTTGTTCATGCTGGAGATTTGGTTGCTATTATCGATGATGCTGATTATAAAATTAAATTAGATCAATCTGATGCAAATTATGAAAAAATTAAATTAGACCAATCAAATGCTAAAGCAAATTTAGTTGCGGCAGAATCCAATATTGCATTAGCGAAAAAAGACTTAGAAAGATATAGAAATTTATATGAACAAGGTGCTGTTTCAAAACAAACTTTTGATGCTGCACAAGTTAAATATGATTCAGCTCAAGCTAATTTGATTCAAGCAAATCAAGCATTATTTTCTGATAAAAATGGTCAAACAGTTGCTGATACAAATTTGAAAACAGCTAAAGCCGCTAAGGATAAAGCTGCATTAGACTTATCTTATACAAAAATTTATGCCCCTCAATCTGGAACAGTTTCATCAAGAAGAGTTGAAAAAGGTATGTGGGTAACTGCTGGTTCTCCATTGTTTACTTTAGTTCCAGAAGATGTTTGGGTTGTTGCAAACTTTAAGGAAAATCAATTGAGAGGTATGCACCCAGGACAACCTGTTGATATCAAAATTGATACATATCCAAATAAAGTTTTCAAAGGTAAAATCGATTCTATCCAAAGAGCTTCTGGAGCTAAATCTAGTTTATTCCCTCCAGAAAATGCTGTTGGTTCATTCGTAAAAATTGTACAAAGAATTCCTGTAAAAATTGTATTCACAGAAGAAATTGATACTAACCAATACAATATAGTTCCAGGTATGTCTGTTGTACCAAAAGTTAAAGTAAAATAAGGCACTAAGTTTATGGACACTAAGGCGGTAAGAGTTATTTCTTAAAGTCTTAGTGTCTTAGTATATTAAGGATAAATTGGGAAAACAATGTCAGAAGAAATTAGAGAAAATGTTGCACAAGTGGATGATGATGAAAAATATCTTCCAGCAAATCCGTGGATTTCAGCAATACCAACTTTGTTGGCAGTATTTATATATGTAATTGATGGTACAATTGCAAACGTTGCATTACCGCATATGGCAGGAAGTTTCTCTGCTACTCGTGATGAGAGTATGTGGATTTTAACTAGCTATTTGATTGCCAGTGGTATTATTATTCCGTCGGTTGATTTTTTTAGTAAATTATTAGGTAGGAAGAATTTCTATATAATAAGTATCTTGCTTTTTACTATTGCATCTTTGATGTGCGGTATGGCGAGAAATCTTGGTGAAATGGTTTTATTCAGAATTCTTCAAGGTGCTGGTGGTGGTGGTATTCTGCCAATTTCTCAAGCAATTATGATGGAAAGTTTTCCAAAAGAAAAACGTGGTACGGCTATGGCTGTATTTGGGATGGGGGTAATTATTGCTCCAATTGTCGGACCTGTTTTAGGTGGTTGGATTACTGATAACTGGTCTTGGCCTTGGATTTTCTTTATTAATGTTCCATTTGGTTGTTTGGCGGCAATTTTATCTCAAAAACTTTTATTTAATCCTCCATATTCTCACCGTAAAAAAGGTGTAAAAATGGATGGTTTGGGCTTTTTCTTTTTGACAGTTTGGTTATTGTGTTTACAAGTATTCTTTGATAAAGGTAATAACGCTGACTGGTTTAATGCTACTTGGATTTGTGTTATTTTTACAATTTCTTGTATTGCAGGATTGTGTTTCTTTGTATCTCAAGTGGTTAGAAAAGACACATTGCTAGATTTGAGTGTATTTAAAGATAGAAACTTTGTAATCGGTACAATTATTCAAGTTGTTATGCAAGCTGTTTTGTATGCTTCATTGGCGATTTTGCCACAATTTTTGCAAAGTATGATGGGTTATACTGCATTTTTGAGTGGATATTCAATGATGCCAAGAGGTTTTGGAAGTATGACTGCAATGATAATTTGTGCATTGATTGCTGATAAGGTTGATAAAAGAGGACTTGTTTGTATTGGATTAATTTTACTTGGTTGTGCGGGTTTATTCTTTGGATTTTTGAATTTACAAATTGCTAGTAAAAATATTATGATTCCTAACTACATTATGGGTTTGGGTATGGGATTGTGTATGGTTCCAATTATTAACTTGTCGTTGGAAACGTTATCAAATATTCAAATGACAAATGCCAGTGGTATTCAAAACTTATTGAAAAATATTGGAAGTGCTGTTGGTACATCATTAGTTGCAACAATGTTAACAAGATTTTCTCAAATCCACCAATATATGATGGTTGGGAATTTGAGTGATTTAAATCCTGTTTATGTTGAAAGAGTTCAAGCAACAACTGCGGCATTATCACAATATGTTCATGTCTCTGTTGCAAATTACATGGCTCAATATTCTCAATATGGAACATTGGTTAAACAGGCAACTTTATGGGCATTTATGGATTCATTTAGAATTTTTGGTTTGTTGTGTTTCATCCTTGTTCCGTTGTTATTGTTATTGAAAAGTGATAAGAATATGAATGGATAATGAGGCAATAAGGAATAAGGGAATAGGGAAGTTCGTTACAGAAGGCATTAAGATATATGGCACTAAGGCACAGAGTTCTTTATGTTTTTGATGTCATTCTGAGGGATAAATTGTTGTAAATATAAATAATTTAGCAAATTTCCCCGAAGAATCTCAATCCTGTGCGTTCTGTTAGAGATACTGAGCGAAGCGAAGTATGACGGACTTTGAAAAATACTGTGTATCACTCCTCCCCTAGGGGGAGGTTGGGAGAGGGGTTGATTTAGATTTAATAAAACCCTCTCTCGAAATTGTAACTTTTCGCTGTTAGCTCAAAGACAATTTCACTCTCTCCCTCGGAGAGAGTAAGTTGTGCGGGGTTCAAAATGACTGTTTAGTTGTGCTAAACGCAAGATTTTATTCAACTTTGTTATTTTACACTTAAATAAAATTTGTACAATAATTTTGCTAATTCATCTTCTGAATTTATTTTTTCTATAAGCTCTTTTTTAATTTCTGGTACTGATTTTAGAGGTTTGAACATATATAATTCGTAAATTTCAACATCTAGTGCTTTTGCAATTTTTTCTAATGTTTCAATTGCTGGGGTAAATTTTCCGGTTTCAAAATAGCTTATATTTGGAGTTCCAATACCAACCTGCTCGGCTAGTTGCTCTTGTGTCATTTTTTTTGATTTTCTAAGTTCTCGTATTTTTCTGCCAAGCAGGATTTTTATATTATCCATTTTAACCTCTTTTTCTAATTATCCTAGATTTTTAGAAAATTAAAATACGATAGTACTATATAAAAACAGTTGACTTATGCTGTAATATAGTATAAATTATATGGTAATATATGATAAAAAATCTTTTTCATATTGTGTTATTAGATATATAGGATAATTTTATGCGAAAATTTAGTGGCTTTACGTTGGTGGAAGTTTTGATTACTCTTGGTATAATTGGGATTGTTGCTGCAATAACTATTCCTGGGTTGATGGTTAATTATAAAGCTCATCGTTTTCGCAGTCAGTTTTTAAAATCTTATTCTACATTACAGCAAGTAATTCGTGAAATGGTTGCAGATGATGTATCACTTGATAATGCAGATTATCCCGTTAATACTTTTTATAAAACGTTTATGAAATATTTATCGGGGGCTACCGATTGTGGATTGGGCTATGGAAAAAATGCTCCTTGCGTTCAAACAAGAGATACAAGTCTTTATGACTATAAAACATATAAAAATTATAATAGAAAAGCAACAGCTATGATGGCATATTTTGATGATGGGCAAATTGCAATGCAAGATGGGACTCTTTTATTGTTTGAAAACCAATCTGTAGGAGGACAAATATTTATTTCTGTAGATTTGAATGGGTTTAATAATCCTCCAAACCAGTGGGGTTATGATTTGTTCACTTTTCAGCTTATTGATAATGAACTTCGCCCAATGGGAAATTCTAAAACCAAATATAAATCAGATAATTATTGTAATTTGAGTAATAATAGTGGCATAAACGGTATTGCTTGTACTCAAGAGGCAATCAATGATTCAGATTATTTCAAAAAGATGGCTAGAAAGTTTAAATAGTTTTGTTGGTTATTAATGTCGGCGTGGCAACGCCGACCTACTTTTTGAGGCAATAAGGAACAAGGGAATAGGGGAAAATTCGTTAAATTGTTCCCTCCCCAAGGGTGGAGGGCTAGGGAGAGGGGTTGATTGATTAATAATGAAGAACCCTCTCTCGAAATTGTAACTTTTCGCTGTTAGCTCAAAGACAATTTCTCTCTCTTCCCTTGGAGAGAGCTGTGTACAATAGTCATTCTGAGCGAAGCAGTTTTTAATATATTCCTCTCCTAGGGACACTAGCTGAACCAACGAAACGAAGTTGAGTTGTATGAAATTGCTTGTCGTATGGCTGAGGTTAGGAGAGAGTTTGATTAAATAAAGAAATGTTTATTAAAAATTGTAGGTCGGCTTTGCTAAGCCAACAGATAAACTATTCCCCTGTTCCTTATTCACTTATAGACCTATAAATCTTTAACGTACCTTTGCCCTTAGTCCACTTGATTTATAATGGTTTTTTTTGTAAAATAGTCTTAACAAAAAGGAGATGTTATGGCTCAACAATTTAATCCACAGGGTATGAATGCCCAAAATATAAAAAAACGTTATGCAGTACTTGTTTTTATTAAAGGATCTACTGCTCCATTAGTTTTGTATGTTAAAGATGCTCAAAGTTTGTATCAGGAATTAATTGAAAAAATGCAGTCTAATCAAGCTGTTTTAATAGAACAAGAAACAGAAGGACCTTTGAAGAAAGTTTGCTTTATTTCTAATCAAATTGCTGCTCTTGCTATCCAAGAAGAACAATTTGTATAACTTTAGAGAAAATTATGGAAAAAATATTATCGCTAGAAGATTTAGAAAATTCGGAAAATAAAACATTATATTTTACCTTTGATGAAAAAATTGAAGGCATAGACTGTGTTACCCCAATTCATGCCGAAATGTGTGCAAAATCATTAGGTGATTTTGTTCAAATTACTGGTCATGTTACAGGAGTGGTAAATTTAGAATGTGATTTATGTCTTGAAAAATTTGAGCATAATTTAGATTTTGATATTGAAGAATTATACTCAAAACACTCTCTAATAGGTGAATATGAGGAATCTGGACAAGAATTTGAAATTAAGGATGGACAATTTGTTACCGATTTGAATGGCGAAAAAGAGGTTGATATTTATGACTTATTGTATCAATCTGTAATATTAAGTTTTCCAAATAAAAAAGTTTGTGGTATTAATTGTAAAGGGAAGGAATTTCTTTCTGAAGAAAAAGTTCCAGACCCAAGACTGGAAGTCTTTAACAATATCCATATTAACCCAAAAAATAGTTAGTACATAAAATAAAAAGGAAAAACAAAAATGGCAGTACCTAAGAAAAGAACAGGACATTCTGCTCAAGGTAGCAGAAGAGCTAATTGGAAAGCTACAAAACCTGAAACAACTAAATGCCCTAACTGTGGCGCAACAGTTTTAACTCATACAGTTTGTACAGAATGTGGCACTTACAAAGGTCAACCTGTAAAATTGGCTGATAAAGCAGCAGCAGCTGCTCCAGCTGAAAAACCAGCTAAAAAATCTACAAAAAAAGCTGCTAAAAAAGCAGAAGAAAAAGTAGAAGAAGTTAAAGCTGAAGAAACTGTTGAAGAAAAAACAGAAGAATAATTTTAACACCTGAAAAAGCGGTAATTTCGGTTACCGCTTTTCAATCATTATACCAACCACTTGGAGAGAGAAAGAATGGCAAGAATAGCAATAGATGCAATGGGCGGTGATTACGCACCAAAAGCAATAGTAGAAGGAGCATTATGGGCTGCACAAGAATATGGTGTGGGCTTGGAGCTTGTTGGTCGTGAAGATGAAATTAACGCTGAATTAGATAGAATTAGAAAAGTGGGTTTCATTTCTTCTGATTGTGGTACTAGCGGTCACAACAGAAAAATAAAAATCGACGTTGATAAAATTGACTATACTATCACTCATGCTTCAGAAGTTATTGGAATGGGTGAAGCTGTTGGACAATCTATTAGAAGAAAGAAAGATTCTTCAATCGTTGCATCTGTTAGAGCTGTTGCAGAAGGAAGATGCCAAGCAGTTGTTTCTGCTGGTTCAACTGGTGCTGCTATGGCTGCAAGTTTATTTGGTTTAGGTAGAATTCATGGTGTTTCTAGACCTGCAATTGCTGTTACTATTCCAACTATGACTCATCCTGTCGTATTGATTGATGGTGGCGCAAATAGTGATTGTACTCCAGAAATGCTTTCTCAATTCGCTGAAATGGGTTGTGCTTATGCAAAACATATTGTTGGTGTTGAAGAACCTAAAGTTGGTATTTTGAGTATCGGTGAAGAAGAAGGTAAAGGTAATGCCCTTGTAAAAGAAACTTACCCTCTATTAAAAAACATGCAAGAAAAAGGCTATATAAACTTTGTTGGTAACATTGAAGGTAAAGAATTGTTTATCAACAAATGTGATGTTGTTGTATGTGATGGATTTGCAGGAAACGTTGCATTGAAGGTGACAGAAGGTACTGCGTCAATGCTTTTGAAAATGATTTCTAAAGAATTCAAATCAGATATTTTAGGTTGTATTATTGGATTATTGGCTAAACCATTCTTGAGAAGAATTTTGAAAAAAATTAACTGGGAAGTTTTTGGCGGAATGTTATTGTTAGGTGTTAACGGTATTTCCGTTATTGCCCACGGTCGTAGCTCATCTTATGCGATGAAAAATGCTGTAAGAGCGGCTGTTAGAGTATTGAATAAAGATATTAACTCAAAAATTGCAGAAAATATAAATAGATAGGAAAAATTTAAAATGTCAAAATGTGTAAAACCACTTAGAATTGCAGGTGTTGGGTATAGCGTACCTAAAACTGTTATTACGAATGATGATTTAACAAAATTATATGAAACTTCAGATGAATGGATTTATACAAGAACAGGTATAAAAGAACGTAGAGTTGTTTCAGGCAATGAAAGTGCTATTGATTTGGGTGTTGAAGCTGCTCAAAGAGCTTTAGACAAATCTGGTTTCAAGGCTGAAGATATTGATTGTGTTATTGCAGCTGCTTCTGCTCCTCCACAATTATATCCAGCTTTAGCTTGTGATATTCAAACTCGATTAGGTATTCCAAATTTTGTACCATCTTTTGATTTGACTGCTGCTTGTACTGGTTTAATTTATGCTTTGCAAGTTGCAAGAGGTTTGATTGGTTCTGGCTTGTACAAAAATATTTTGTTAGTTGCAGCAGATAACAATTCACGTTTAGTTGACTGGGAAGATAGAGGAACTTCTATTCTTTTTGGTGATGGTGCTGGTGCAATGGTTGTTACAGAAGCTGAAGACGGTGTGGATGATGTTTTATCACTAGATGTTAGAGCGGATGGTTCAATTGGTCAATATATTTCAATGAACATGCCAGGAAAGAATTGTCCATTAGTTGAACCTTGTGATGAAGTTGATTCAAAAATCCACATGGCTGGTCGTGATGTTTATAAATTTGTTGTTACAACATTACCTAACTATGTTGATAAATCAATTGAAGATGCTGGTTTGAAGGCTGAGGATATTGATTATTTAATTCCTCACCAAGCAAATCAAAGAATCATTGAAGCATTACAACAAAGATTGAAATACTCTGATGAAAAAGTTATTTCTAATATTAAATATTATGGAAATACTTCAGCTGCTTCTATTCCAATCGCATTGGTTGAAGGTGTTGAACAAGGTAAAATTAAACTTGGTTCAAAAGCTATTCTTTGCGGATTTGGTGCAGGTATGACATGGGGTGCTGCTGTTGTAAGACTTCGTGAAGGTATTTGCTAATTAAAATATATAATAGATTAAAAAGAGTATGGGTATTGATTAAACTCATACTCTTTTTGTTTATTGCTATTTAATTTAAAATATGTTAATATCCAAGTATGGAAACTCTTGATTTTACAGCATTAGAAAACTCTGTTTATCGACTTAAAGAAGTTGTTGAAAAATACAAAGAAAATGAAAAGGATAGTATTGTAAGAGATTCTTTGATTCAAAGATTTGAATTTACGTATTCTATCTCTTTAAAGTTATTAAGAAGATATTTTATGGAAAGAGCTTTTTTTGTTGATGATATAAACAGCTTATCTTTTAATGACATGGTTAGAACTGCGACTCGATTAGGACTTTTAAAGTCTGATTTAGAAATGTGGACAAAATATAGAGAAATGCGAAATTTAACTTCGCATACATATGATGAAGAGGTTGCTCTGAAAGTTGCGAAGATTGTCCCTTGTTTTTATGAAGAAGCATTGTATTTGTTGAAAAAATTTAAGGATACAAAATAGATGGAGACTCTTGATTTAGAAGATAGATACAAAGAATTTATTATAAATTCTATCTTAAAAATTATTCCAAATGTTGAAATTTATGTTTACGGTTCAAGGGTTAAGGGAACGGCTGTTAAATATTCAGATGTTGATATTGCATTAAAGTCTGGAGAAGAAATTCCATTTGATACGGTATTAAAATTAAAAGCTTTTTTTAGTGATTCAACTTTT
>ULRV01015749.1_pt1 | contig 14079 bp, 13 predicted proteins | sample 1955791 | NCBI WGS metagenome assembly ULRV01 (sample SAMEA4835692, study PRJEB28245) | human gut metagenome | biome: gut microbiome; material: fecal sample | place: Denmark | collected 2008 | reverse complement strand
CTGATCAAGCTGGTGGAGTCCGGCTTTGCAGAGTAAGTCTGTATCACAAGCAACAGAAAGCGGCGGGGGTTCCCTGCCGCTTTTTTGATAAGTTTTTTTACGGGAAGAAGGAGGGCTTTTTATGAGCGAGAAAAACAAGCAGCGAATGGAAAAGTTCGTGGCACTGTGCGATTCCGGCAAGCCGTGGTATGTGTTCCTTGTTCTGTTCAGTCTGCTGCTGGCGGCAAACGCTCTGCTGGAGCTGTTTACCGAGCAGCGGGTCAAGAGCTGGGTATGGCTGCTCAATGTGGCGGGCATCGTGGGCTGCGTGGCCGATCTCTTCCACTGCAAAAACCTCCGGGCTGCAAAAGCTGAGGACGAAAACGCATGACCAAGGCCGAGCTCTATCAAAAAGCCTGTATGCTGCCGCTGCTGCCCGGGGTGTATATCATCCGGGACAAAAGCGACACCATCATCTATATCGGCAAGGCCAAGCGCCTGCGCATCCGGGTAAGCCAGTATTTCCGCGAGGGCGTGCCCCACGATAACAAGGTCAGCCAGATGATCGCCCACGCCTACGCCTTTGACGTTATCGTCTGTCAAAGCGAGTTCGAGGCGCTGGTGCTGGAAGCCAGCCAGATCAAGGCCCACACTCCCAAGTACAACATCCTGCTGAAGGATGACAAGGGCTACAGCTATATCCGCGTCACCCGGGAGGACTGGCCGCGCCTTTCCTTCACCCTGCAAAAGGAAGAGGACGGAGCAGAGTATATCGGCCCCTACACCTCCAGCTTTGCGGCGCGGCAGATGGCAGAAACGGCCATGGACGCTTTTCTGCTGCCGCGCTGCTCCAAGCGCTTCCCGCAGGAGATCGGCAAAGGCCGCCCCTGCCTGAACGCTCATATCGGCAAGTGCATGGCGGTGTGCAGCGGCAAGATCAGCTGCGAGACCTACAATCAGGCGGTCAAAAACGCGGTGCACCTCATCCGCTACGGCAAAAAGGATATCCTGAAAACCCTCAACGAGCGGATGCAGGAAGCCTCCGACCGGCTGGAATTTGAGACCGCCGCTCTTCTGCGGGACCAGATCAACGCCATCACCAAGCTTACGGCAGGGCAGAAGGTGGTGGTAGACCCGGACGTGGAGATGGACGTGGTAGCGCTTGCCGGTACGCCGGACAGCGTGTGCGCGGCGGTGCTGCGCTTCCGGGAGGGACGGCTGACCGATAAGCGGGAGTTTTTGTTCCACGATACCTCGGATATCGACGCGGTGCGGGAGGAGTTTCTGCCCCGGTACTATCTGGACGATGAACAAATTCCCAAGATCATCGCGGTGGACGCACTGCCGCCGGACATGGACGCCTTGCAGCAGGCGCTGAACCAGAAGCGCGGCAGCGAGGTGCAGCTGTATGTGCCCCAGCGGGGCGACAAGGCGCATCTGGTGGAGATGGCGCACACCAACGCGGTGGAGCGTCTGGCGCGGGAGAGCGGCCGCTACGCCCGGGAAGAAAAGCTGCTGGACGAGCTGGCACAGGTGCTGGGGCTTTCAAAGCCGCCCCGCGCTATTGAAAGCTACGATATCTCCAACTGGGGTGATGGCAGCAGCGTCTGCGGCATGGTCACCTTCAAGGACGGCAAGCCCTTCAAGGCGGGCTACCGCAAGTTCAAAATGAAAACCGTGGCGGGCACGGACGACTACGCCTCGCTGGCAGAGACTGTTTCCCGCCGGGCGGCAGAGTACGAAAAATACGCTGCACAGGCTGAAAACGGCCAGCCAAGCGGCAACTGGTTCGGACAGAAGCCGGATCTTTTGCTGATGGACGGCGGCAGGGGACAGGTGAGCGCCGCAAAGGAAGCGCTTGCCGGTACGGCACTGGCAGATGTGCCGCTGTACGGCATGGTAAAGGATGACCACCACCGCACCCGCGCCATCGTGGACAGCGACGGGCGGGAAATCGCCATCAATATGAACCGCGGTACCTTTACCTTCATCACCGCCATTCAGGACGAGACCCACCGCTTTGCCAACGCCTACCGCAAGCAGCAGATGAAGCAGAAAAGCTACTCCTCCACCCTGACCGAGGTGCCGGGCGTAGGCCCCAAAACAGCCAAAGCCCTGCTGGCGCAGTTCAAAAGCGTGGGCGCGGTGAAGGAAGCCACCCCCGACCAGCTGGAAAACACCCCCGGTGTGGGCAGGCAGCTGGCGCAGACCATCTACGAGTATTTTCACAGGGAAGCATAAAAACACCCCCGGCATCCGTTTTCGTTTCGTTCGGATGCCGGGGGTGTTCTGCGTTCAGGGGTCAATTGGTATAGGAGATGGAGAGATCGCCGGTGACAGAATCGAGGGAAACTTTACGAGAGGTATTTGCCTTGCCATCATGGATCGAGGTGCCCTTAAGTTCATTGGTGACGAGGAGATAGTCCGAGGCGCTGCCCTCCAGAGTCAGGTCAGTATCGCCAGTGATGACCGAGATGCTAACATCCTGAGCACCGGACAGCATACCGATCGTGCAGTCCCCCATGGCAAGTTCGGCATCGAATTTCGGCGCGGTCAGATGGTCAATGTGACAGTCGCCCATGGCAAGATCAAAATCCGCGTCTTTCACAGTCAGGCTGTCGGCAGAAACGCCACCCATGGCAAGTTCCAGATCCAGTTCTTCCACAGAGAGCGTGCCAAGGTCAACGTCGCCCATAGCAAGATCAATGTCTATCTCATGTAGGATATTTTCCGGAGCTGTAATGGTGAGCACAGCACTGTCAATATCAGGGAGAGCGTAGTATTTCGGGACATGGTAGGAAAACTCTGCGGTTCCGTCTTTTTTGTTGGAATGGGTGAGATACCGAGTCCTAAAGCCATCAAACTGTAGCGTGATGTCGGAAGCGTTTGGGTCAACAACAAAGAGAATGGTACCATAGTCCAACTCCAGCGATAGTTTATCGCTGACCATCTCAGCAGAGAGGGAGAAAGTTAAGCCGTCTGGAGTGGAAACGGGAACTGCGGGCTGCGTAGAGGAACTTTCGGCAGGCACTTCCGCAGAGGAAGCAGGAATTTCTGAGGAAGGAGAAATGGATTCCACCGGCTGCACAGGGGTGGCTTTGGAGTGCTGGAAGAAAAAGCAGGCAAGGATCAGCACCGCCAGTCCGCCGCCCAGCACCATGCGCCAGCGGGAACGCGGTTTGCGGGCAGGGGATACCGGGGCGGCAGAGCTGTCTGCCGGGCTTTGCTCGTCCAGAATTTTGCGGGCGACCTCCTCGGGGCTGCCCAGCTCCGCAATAGCGCGGGCTTCGTTTTCCGGCCCGGCGGCATCCAGATAATCCTCGTAGTAGCTCAAAGCGTCCTTGCGTTCGGACTCCGGCAAGGGGGCCAGAAGCTGCTCCAGCGCAGAAAGAAATGCAGTACGGGTCATAAATCATTCCACCTCTCTGAAAAATGTGTCAATGGAAGAACGGTAGTGGCTCCACTCCTGCGCGTAGGCGGCAAGCTGCTCCCGCCCGGCGGAGGTGATCTGATAATAGCGGCGGTTGCGGCCATTGAAGGGCGCATCGTAGACCGTGAGCAGCTGGTCTTTCTGCAGCCGGCGCAGCACCGGGTACAGGGTGGATTCGCTTAGTTCCAGCGTGTGGGTGACCTGTTGGGTAATCTTGTAGCCGTAGGTACCTTCCGGCTCCTGCGCCACCACGGACAGCACAATGGCGTCCAGCAGCGCGGCACTGATGGGAAAACTCATGTGGGAACAGCCTCCTTTCGGCGTGGTCTGTTTCTATAATATTATATAGCATATAATATTGCACAAGTCAATAGAAAATTTACCCTCTCAGTCTCGCTGCGCTCGCCAGCTTCCCGGAAGGGGAGCTTTACCGCACGGACTGGCAGATAACAAAAAAAGCTCCCCCTTTCGGGGGAGCTGGATGCGAACGAAGTGAGCAGACTGAGAGGGTCGAGTTTCTCAGTTTTCAGAAGAGATATCCTGTCCGAAGTACTTTTCGCTCAGGGTCTTTAAGGTGCCGTCGGCGCGCAGCTCCTCAATGGCGGTGTTCAGCGCGTCCAGATAGGCGGTGTCCTCGCTCTTGAGCACCGGGATGGCCACATGGGAGGCCTCGGCGGTCTGCGCCACCAGCTTGAAATCGGCCTCCGGGTGGACATTCAGGTAGTCGTAGAAGGAAACATCCGCGTTCAGGGTGGCGTCAATGCGGCCTGCAGTCAGTAGCTGGATGGTCTCTTCCAGCGTGTCGATGCCTTGCACGGTAGCGCCGTAGCTTTCGGCAAGCTCCATGTAGGTGGAAGCCAGACTGTTGGCGGTGGTCTTGCCCTTCAGGTCCTCAAAGCTGGTAATGTCAGTATTGTCCTTGCGTACAGCCAGTGCAGTGTGGATGTAGCCGTAGGGGGTGGTGAAAGCGTAGGTCTTGGCACGCTCTTCGGTCACCTCCACGCCGTTGCACACCATGTCGTAGCGGCCTGCGTCCAGACCAGCAAACAGGCTGTCCCAGTCGCTCTCCACATACTCCGGCTCCACGCCCAGCTTTTCGGCAATGGCGCGGGAGACCTCTACGTCGTAGCCCACCAGCGTGTCGGAGGAATCGTGGTAGCTCCACGGCTGCCATGCGCCCTCCAGCGCCACCACCAGCTTGCCGCTCTTCTGGATGCTGTCCAGCTTATTCAGCGGTGCGGGACCTGCGGTGCTGGAGGCAGTGTCCTTGGAGGAGCAGCCGGTCAGGCCCAGCACCCCGGCGGCAGCCATAACGCCCATCAGAGAAATAAAGGTTCTGCGTTTCATAAGTAAATATTCCTTTCTGTCGAAAAAATGCAAAAAGAGAAGCGGTTTTATTCCGTGTGGGCGATCCTGCGCAGGAAGGCCTGGGTGCGCTCCTCCTTGGGGGATGCAAAGAACTGCTGAGAGGGGGCCTGCTCCACCACCACGCCGTTTTCCATGAACACGGTCTTGGAGGAAACATTGCGGGCAAAGCCCATCTCGTGGGTGACCACCAGCATGGTCATGCCCTCCTCGGCCAGCTGCCGCATCACGCTGAGCACCTCGCCGGTCAGCTCCGGGTCAAGGGCGCTGGTGGGCTCGTCAAAATAGATGATCTCCGGGTCGGCGGCAAGGGCGCGGGCAATCGCCACCCGCTGCTGCTGTCCGCCGGAAAGCTGGCGGGGGTAGTAGTCGGCACGGTCGGCAAGACCTACCTTGGCAAGCATCTTCATGCCAATCTCATCCGCCTGCTCCTTGGGCAGCTTACGCGCTACGATCAGCCCCTCGGTCACGTTCTGCAGGGCGGTCTTGTTGCGGAACAGGTTGTAGTTCTGGAACACAAAGGCCGTCTTTTTGCGCAGCCGGGCAATGTCGGCGCGGCTGGCATGGGCAAGGTCGAAGCTTTCGCCGTCAAATACCAGCTGCCCGGCATCGGCAGTTTCCAGAAAGTTCAGGCAGCGCAGCAGGGTGGTCTTGCCGGAGCCGGACGGCCCAAGAATGGCCACCACATCGCCCTTTTCCACGGTCAGGTCTACCCCGCGCAGCACGGGCAGCTCGCTGGTGACCTTCCGTGCACCGGGGCGGTGAAAAAGGCCGGGCTTTGCGTAGGTGCGGAAGGTTTTTTGCACATTGCGGATCTCTAACATAGCCATAGGTGCGCACCTCCCTTTTTACTGGAAGCCACGGGCGTTGAGCTGACGTTCCAGCAGCGCCTGCAGCTTGGTGATGACGGTACAGAACAGCAGATACACCACAGCCACCTCGCAGTAGATAGGCAGGAAGATGTAGGTGCGGGCGGCTACCCGCTGCCCGGCCATGAACAGCTCTGCCACCGTGATATTGGACGCCAGCGAGGTGTCCTTGATCATGCCGATGAGAGAGTTGGACAGTGCAGGCACGGCGGTGCGCAGTGCCTGCGGCAGCACGATGCGGCGCATGATCTGCCACCAGCTCATACCCACACAGTACCCGGCTTCCAGCTGCCCCTGCGGTACGCTTTCCAGCGCACCGCGCATGGTCTCGGCGCAGTAGGCACCCTCGTTGAAGGCAAAGGCAATGACTGCCGCCGGAAAGGCGTTCAGCATGATGCCCACGCTGGGCAGGCCGTAAAAGATGATGAACAGCTGTACCAGCAGCGGCGTGCCCCGGATGACCCAGATATAGAACCGGGCGATCTGCCGCAGCACTGGCACATTGGCGTACTGCACCAGCGCCACCGCCACCGCGATGATCATGGCAAAAAAGAAGGAGAGAAGGGTCAGCGGAATGGTCATGGTCAGGCCTGCCGTCAGGATGCGGGGCAGCGCCTCCACCAGCACGCCGACCGTGCGGTTGGATAAAAGTGCTTCAAACATCGGTTTTTCCTCAAAATAAAAATACGCAGACCGGCAAAGCTTTTGCCGACTAAAGCAGTATATACCTTAAAGTGGGGTCTAAGTCAAGAGACTGAATCACCAATCCCTACAAAACCTACCAGAATACTATAATAGCATGAAATGCCCCGCAGCGCAAACGGTTTGCACAAAACGTGTGATGTGACCGAAAAATTGCATAAACTTGTTAAATATTTGTGCAATGCGGCAGATGCTTGACGCTGTGGGCGCTTTCGTGTACAATGGTCATAGTAGTGCGCAGGCGCGGGGCAACGGCCCGGCGCGGCGCAAATCCACCGGCAGGGGGCTTTCCCTCTGTCCGGTGCAGACACGGAGGATACGAACGTGAAAAAGTTTAGTATTGGTGTTCTGGGTGCTGGCACCTGGGGCATGGCTCTGGCACGGATGCTGACCGTCAGCGGCAACGATGTGCAGGTGTGGTCGGCCATTGAGGCCGAGGTGGACAACCTTTCCACCACCCGGGTACACCCCAATCTGCCGGGGATGGTCATCCCGCAGGAGCTGCGTTTTACCAAAGGCATAGAGGAAGTGTGCACCGGCAAGGATGTGCTGCTGTTTGCAGTGCCGTCGGTGTTCGTGCGTGCCACGGCGGCCAAGGCGCGGCCCTATATCCGCTCCGGCCAGATCATCGTGGATGTGGCAAAGGGCATTGAGCCCGATACCTTATATACCATGACCGAGATCCTTGCCGACGAGCTGAGCCACGAGAACGGCCCCCGCGCGGTGCGTCTGGTGGCGCTCAGCGGCCCCACCCACGCCGAGGAGGTGGCGCTGGATCTGCCCACCACCATCGTTTCCGCCAGCCCGGATCTGGAGGCTGCCGAGGTGGTGCAGGAGGTGTTCAGCAACACCTGTATGCGCGTGTACACCAACTCTGATATCAAGGGTGTGGAACTGAGCGGTGCCATGAAGAACGTCATCGCGCTGGGCGTCGGCATCTCCACCGGCCTTGGCTACGGCGATAACGCCCGCGCCGCCCTGATCACCCGCGGCATTGCCGAGATCGCACGGCTGGGCGTGGCGATGGGCTGCAATGTCCAGACATTTGCGGGTCTGGCCGGTATCGGCGACCTGATCGTTACCGCCACCAGTATGCACAGCCGCAACAACCGCGCCGGTATCCTGATCGGCAAGGGCGAAAGCCCGGAGCAGGCCGTAAAGGAAGTGGGCATGGTGGTGGAGGGCATCAACGCCCTGCCCGCCGCCATGGAACTCGCTGCCAAGTACCACGTGGAAATGCCCATTGCCCAGACGGTGAACGCCATCGTCAAGGAGGGCATGAGCGCCAGCGACGCGCTGCGCAACCTGATGTCCCGCGACCGCAAGAGCGAGATGCCGCAGGGCTATGAGAGCGTGTAAACCTGAATGATTAGAAAGGGACCTCCTGAAATGCCTGCGGGCCTTTCAGGAGGTCCCTTTTCTGTTTGGGGGAGCGGCGGGAAGTGCAGCAAAATTATTAAAACTTTTTACAGAAAACAGACACAAAAGGGTAGAAGGTCGGCAAACTTTCTGCTATACTGGAAACGATAGAATTTTTGGTCAGTGCAGCCGGAACAGGACGGCGGGCGCTGGCACTGCAAGAAGGAGGAATGAGAGATGCCCTCTACCTACGCACACCGCCGCTTTGGCGCAAATGTGCTGGATCATCTGCCCGCGCCGCTGCGGGAAAAGCTGGAGACGCACCGGGAACTGTATGATATCGGTCTGCACGGGCCGGATCTGCTGTTCTATTACCATGCGGAAAAGTCCACCCCGGTCGCCGCGCTGGGCAATGCCATGCACGACGAGCCGGGCAGAACGTTCTTTGACCGGGCACGGCGGGTGGTGCACGAGGAAGCCGACCGCGAGGCAGCGCTGGCCTACGCGCTGGGCTTTGTGTGCCATTTTGCACTGGACAGCACCTGCCACCCCTTTGTGGAGCAGTTTACCCGGGAGAGCGGTGTGACTCACTGCGAGATCGAGACTGAGTTCGACAATATGCTGCTGCGCCGGGACGGCTATGACCCGCTGACCTTCTTTACCGCCAGCCATATCCACCCCAGCGCGTCAAACGCCCGGGTCATTGCGCCGTTTTACAGGGATATTTCGGAGCAGACTGCGCTGGAAGCCCTGAAGGGGATGATCATGGTGCATAAGGTGCTGCAGGCCTCGAATCCGGTCAAGCGCTGGGTGGTGCTGACCGGCATGAAGGTGCTGGGCAAGTATGATGGGATGCACGGCCTTGTGGCAAACCCGCAGCCGAACCCGCAGTGCACCGAGAGCAACCGCAAGCTAGATGCGCTGTACGCCAAGGCTTTGCCGCTGGCAGAGCGGCTGATCTTGGAGTATGTGGCAAAGCTGGACACGGACGAGCCGCTGGATGCCGCCTACGACCACACCTTTGGGGAATTTTAAAAAACGCGCCGCCCGTCGGTGCAAGGGGAAAAGGGAAATACAATGAAAACTGAAAAATTCAAGGTGACACCGCTGGAGCGGGCATGGATCTTATACGATGTGGGCAACTCGGCCTTTGTGTTGATGATCGCCACGCTGGTGCCCATCTTCTTCAATGCGCTGGCCGAGGCCGGTGGCGTGAGCAAGGTGGACTATCTGGCCTACTGGGGCTACGCAAGCTCCATCGTCACGGTGGTCACCGCCATTCTGAGCCCCATTCTGGGCACGCTGGCGGACACCAAGGGCTTTAAAAAGCCCATCTTCATGCTTTGCCTTTTTGTGGGCGTCATTGGCTGCTGCGCCATGGGTATGGCGGGCACATGGCTGGCCTTTCTGGTCATTTTTATCATTGCCAAGATCGGCTACTCCGGCAGTCTGGTGTTCTATGATTCCATGCTGGGCGATGTGACCACCCCGGAGCGGATGGACATGGTATCCTCCCGCGGGTACGCGTGGGGTTATATCGGCAGCTGCGTGCCCTTTGTGGTCTGTCTGGCGCTGGTGCTGGGCAGCAGTGCGGTGGGACTTAGTCAGATGACCGCGCTGTCCATCGCGCTGGTCATTACCGCCGTATGGTGGCTGGTGGTCACCCTGCCGCTGCTGAAAAAATACCGCCAGATCAACTATGTGGAGGTGGAGCAGCACGCCATCCGTCAGAGCTTTGTGCGCATCGGGCAGACCCTGAAGCATCTGCCGCAGGACAAGCAGGTGTTCTGGTTTTTGCTGGCGTTCTTCTGCTACATCGACGGCGTGTATACCATCATTGATATGGCCACGGCTTACGGCACGGCCCTGGGTCTGGACACCACCGGCCTGCTGCTGGCGCTGCTGGTCACCCAGATCGTGGCTTTCCCCTCGGCGCTGATCTTTGGCCGCCTGAGCCAGAAATACGCGTCCAAGACCCTGATCCCGGTGTGCATTGCGGCCTATATCGGCATTGCCGTCTTTGCCTTCTTCCTGAAGAGCCAGTGGCAGTTCTGGGTGCTTGCCGTGGTGGTGGGGATGTTCCAGGGCGGTGTGCAGGCACTGAGCCGCAGCCACTTTGCAAAGATCATCCCGCAGGAAAAATCCGGCGAATACTTTGGTCTGTTCGATATCTGCGGCAAGGGCGCCTCCTTCCTTGGCACCATGATCGTCAGCGTGGGCAGCCAGCTGACCGGCAGCGCCAACGTGGGTGTGGGCTCCATTGCCATTTTGTTCGTCATCGGCTTTGTGCTGTTCAGCATTTCCACCCGGACGGAACAGACAAAGTCTGTCTAAACTATTTCACGGCGAATCGCTTAAATTCTCTTTATAACGATACAAAGGACTGCTGCACGGCATCTGGTGCAGCAGTCCTTTTTTGATGTGAGCGCAGTTCCTATTTCCTGAAAACGTGCCGGAACAAAAGCCTTCCCCCAGCCGGGGGAAGGTGGCGCGCAGCGCCGGATGAGGGTGCAGGCGGGCAGTAGTTATCGGTGTGCCCTCAGTACGGTCGAAAGACCGTGCTGTACAAAATGCTGTCGGGCGGGGGCGGCACGGGCAAAATTATCATGCAAAAAATACATCCTTGAAAAAAGTAGAATTAACCTATTGACAAACTAGGTAGAACGGGATATAATGCAAACATCCAATCCACAAGTCTTGTAGGGAAATGAAACAAAGGTTCCCCGGCGGGTGGTACATAGAGGGATGGGAAAGTTTTACCGGAAGGAGGGCACAAAGATGAAGCTGATCTGGAAAGAACTGCTGCACGCGAATTATCGCTGTGGGCGAATGCATACCAACCGGGCACAGGCATCGGATGTGTACTGTAAGTTGCCCTCGGCTGTGCGAATGTGCACCCGAATGTGACAGCAGCAGCTCCGGTAGACCACATTGCCCGGTGCGTCTTTGAAAACGCATCGGGATTTTTTGTACACAATAATAATACTTTTAGTATATAAAGAGAGGTAAATGACAATGTCTGAATATAAATTTGAAACTCTGCAGCTTCATGTCGGTCAGGAGCAGGCCGACCCCGCCACAGATGCCCGTGCGGTGCCCATCTACCAGACCACGTCTTATGTGTTCCGCAACAGCCAGCACGCCGCCGACCGCTTCGGTCTGGCCGATGCAGGCAATATCTACGGCCGTCTGACCAACTCCACGCAGGATGTGTTCGAAAAGCGCATCGCAGCGCTGGAGGGCGGCGTGGCAGCACTGGCTACCGCTTCCGGTGCAGCCGCCATCACCTACACCATTCAGGCACTGGCACAGGCCGGTGACCACATCGTGGCACAAAAGACCATCTACGGCGGCAGCTACAACCTGCTGGCTCACACTCTGACCCAGTTCGGCGTCAACACCACCTTCGTGGATGCCCACGACCTTGCACAGGTGGAAGCCGCTATTCAGCCCAACACCAAGGCTGTCTATCTGGAAACGCTGGGCAACCCCAACAGCGATATCCCGGATATCGACGCCATTGCCGCCATCGCCCACAAGCACGGCCTGCCGCTGGTCATTGACAATACCTTTGGCACCCCGTACCTCATCCGTCCCATCGAGCACGGCGCAGACATCGTGGTGCACTCGGCTACCAAGTTCATCGGCGGCCACGGCACCACGCTGGGCGGCATCATCGTGGACAGCGGCAACTTCGACTGGAAGGCCAGCGGCCGTTACCCCAACATTGCTGCCCCCAACCCCAGCTACCACGGCGTCTCCTTTGCAGACGCTGCAGGTCCTGCCGCCTTTGTTACCTACATCCGCGCTATCCTGCTGCGGGATACCGGCGCTACCATCTCCCCCTTCAACGCCTTCCTGCTGCTGCAGGGCACCGAGACGCTGAGCCTGCGCATTGAGCGTCATGTGGAGAACACCAAAAAGGTGGTGGAGTTCCTTGCCAACCACCCGCAGGTGGAAAAGGTGAACCATCCCTCGCTGCCGAATCACCCGGATCACGCCCTGTACCAGAAGTATTTCCCCAACGGCGGCGCATCCATCTTTACCTTTAACATCAAGGGTGGCCGCGAGGAGGCCTTTACCTTCATCGACAACCTGAAGATTTTCTCTCTGCTGGCCAATGTGGCGGACGTGAAGAGCCTTGTCATCCACCCGGCCTCCACCACCCACAGCCAGCTGACCGATGCCGAGTTGGCCGAGCAGCAGATCTATCAGAACACCATCCGCCTGTCCATCGGCACCGAGCACATTGATGACATCCTTGCCGATCTGGAAGCCGGCTTCGCAGCCGTCCGCGGCAAGTAAGCAGCGATTCTCTTTCCTGCAAAGGGAATGTGATCTTCCTTTTATTCCTGTCCAAGCCTCCATAAGTGTGCGACAAGACCCCCGGCTGTCCGCCGGGGGTCTTGTCATCATAAAAAAGTGGTTCAGAAACGCCTGTGGGCGTTTCTGAACCACAAATTATACTGCCGTTTTTCCGATTAGCGGCCGATCAGCAGGTCGCGGCGGCAGCGCAGACCCACAGAGAGGGTGGCGCTGCTGCCCAGATGCCGCAGGGTGACGCGGGTGCCGGACTTCTGTCCCTCGCACAGCAGCGAGAGATTCAGGGTGGTGGTGTTCTTTTCGGTCACCAGCACCAGCGTTTTCACGCCGTTGGCCTGCAAAGTCTGCATATCCTCGATGGTGGTGCGGAAGGTAGCCACCTCGGCGGGCACGTCCAGCGTCAGCACGCCGTCCTTCTGGCGGGCGGTGTACAGCAGCTGCTTGCCCAGCAGACCCTTGACAGTGTAGCACGCCTCGGTCTTGGCGGTGTCGGCCAGCTCATCGCCGGAGATCAGCATGATGTCGCCCTGAATGGGGTCGCCCTCCGGGGCACCGTAGCCGCCATAGCTGGGGTCTTTTTCGCCCACGGCAACGTCACCGCTGTGCAGTGCGATGTCGCCCTGCACCATCTGCTCCTGCGGGGGCAGATAGCCCTCCACGCAGGTAGAATCCACCTCGGCGGCAAATGCACCCACGCTCAGCATGGCGGCGGCACACACCGCCACAGTGGCACAGCTCAGGGTACGGACAAACTTTTTGTTCAGCATCTTCATAGGAAATACCTCCTGAAAACGGCAGCCGCAGGGACTGCCTTTGTTTTTTTGCATCATAATCTTTTTGGGAACCATGGTTCAGCTGCGGCGCATTCACAATGGAAAACCGCCGTATCTGCTTTGTAAACGGATACGGCGGCCGGATTATTGCAAAAGATTCAAAAATTTTTATTTTCAGGGATTTTCTGGTTTGTTTTCGGCATTATCGCGGTTGAGGATATCCATGAATTCCTCGCCGGTGATGGTCTCCTTCTGGTACAGATACTGTGCCAGCTCGTCCAGCTTTGCGCGGTTCTCGGTCAGGATGCGGATGGCCTTTTCGTGCTGGGTCTTGACCAGCTCTACCACCTTCTGATCGATCTCGCGCTGGGTCTGGGCACTGCAGGCCAGCGAGGTATCGCCGCCCAGATACTGGTTGTTTACGGTTTCCAACGCCACCATGTCAAATTCATCGCTCATGCCGTAGCGGGTCAACATGGCGCGGGCAAGCTTGGTGGCCTGCTCGATATCGTTAGATGCGCCGGTGGTGATGGAGTTGAAGGCCACCTCCTCGGCGGCGCGGCCACCGGTCAGGGTAGCAATCTTGTTTTCCAGCTCGGCCTTGTTCATCAGGTAGTGGTTGCCCTCGTCCACCTGCATGGTATAGCCCAGTGCGCCGGAGGTGCGGGGGATGATGGTGATCTTCTGCACCGGGGCAGAGTTGGACTGCTTGGCTGCCACAAGGGCATGGCCGATCTCGTGGTAGGCTACGATGCACTTTTCGTGGTCGGTCAGGATGGAATTCTTCTTCTGGTAGCCGGCAATGACCACCTCGATGCTCTCCTCAAGGTCGGCCTGCGTCACACTCTTGCGGCCCGCCCGCACGGCACGCAGGGCGGCTTCGTTCACAATATTAGCCAGTTCTGCGCCGGAAGCACCGGAGGCCATGCGTGCCACGGTGTTGAAGTCCACACCCGGGGCAATCTTCACCTTTTTGGCGTGTACCTTCAAAATCTCTTCGCGGCCTTTCAAATCGGGCAGTTCTACGGGCACACGGCGGTCGAACCGGCCGGGGCGGGTCAGGGCAGGGTCAAGGGAATCCGGGCGGTTGGTGGCTGCCAGAATAATGACGCCGGTGTTGCCCCCAAAGCCGTCCATCTCGGTAAGCAGCTGGTTCAAAGTCTGCTCGCGCTCGTCGTTGCCGCCAAACTGGCCGCTGTTGCGCTTCTGGCCAATGGCATCAATTTCATCAATGAACACGATGCAGGGGGCTTTTTCCTTGGCCTGTTTGAACAGGTCA
>ULRV01057072.1_pt1 | contig 14230 bp, 9 predicted proteins | sample 1955791 | NCBI WGS metagenome assembly ULRV01 (sample SAMEA4835692, study PRJEB28245) | human gut metagenome | biome: gut microbiome; material: fecal sample | place: Denmark | collected 2008 | reverse complement strand
TTCAACCAGGGTTCTCACCACCTGAACGTGAACGTATTCGGTATCGACAAGCTCAAGGATGCGATGGAGCATCCAGAGAAGGAAGAGTACCAGAACTTTACTATCCGTGTGAGTGGTTACGCTGTTAAGTTCATCGACTTGACACGTGAGCAGCAGCTCGACGTAATCGCTCGTCAGGCTCACGAGAGACTCTAATCAATTAGAAGAATAAATATTGCCCGCTAGATTTTCTTTCCGAGGATATTTAGCGGGCATTTTTAGCTTAATTGTTATGCATAAAGGATTTGTACACAGCATAGAGAGCTTTGGTTCTGTAGATGGACCAGGCATCAGGTTTTTGATTTTCCTGCAGGGTTGCCCCATGCGCTGCCAGTTCTGCCACAACCCGGATTCCTGGAAGACGGGGGTAGGAGAAGAGTGGAGTGCCGATGCCCTGCTGGATAAGGCAGAGCGATTCAAGAGTTATTGGGGTGACAAGGGCGGTATTACCGTAAGTGGTGGAGAAGCCCTGATGCAGATAGACTTTCTCATCGAACTTTTCGAGAAAGCCCATCAGCGTGGCATCAATACCTGTCTTGATACATCAGCGCAACCATTTAGGAAAGAGGGTGCTTTCTTCGATAAATTCGAGCGTCTGATGACCGTCACTGATACTGTTCTTCTTGATATCAAGCATATCAACGATGAAGAGCATCGTAAACTCACCCGCCATTCTAATGTAAACATACTGGATTGTGCACGATATTTAAGCGAGATACACAAACCGGTATGGATTCGTCATGTCCTGATTCCAGGTATTACCGACAAGGATGAATACCTCTATCAGCTGCGTGATTTCCTCTCAACACTCTCTAATATTGAGCGTATAGATGTCTTACCTTATCATACGATGGGTATCTACAAGTATGAGAAACTAGGTATTGCCTACCCGCTGGAAGGCATAAATCCTCCTACTAGTGATCGCATTGCTCATGCAGAAGCAATCTTGCAAGAGGCACTTTAGCCTCTTGCAAGACTGCTTAGATGAGCGTCTAGCGAACTGGTGAGACGGGCTTTGATGATAGGCTTTGTGATGTAGTCGTTTACTCCAAGCTCGTAGCATTCATCCACATTATCCTTGTTGCTTAACAGGGAAACCACGATGATGACCATTTCACTTTTCGAGTATTTAGAGCGTACATGGTCTATTACGTCCCACCCATTTACATTTGGCATCATCAAGTCGAGCAGTATCACGTCCGGCTTGAATGAGTCAATCAGTTCAATGGCTTCTTTTCCGCCATTTGCAGTTTTCACGTCGATGTCAAAGTCTTTTATCATTTCAGAGATAGTTTCAATATTTTCTGGAATATCATCGACGATTAGTACTTTATTCTTTTCCATTTTTCACAGGTCTGTTTTATGTAGGTTCTTTCCGATCTTGAAAATCTAGCTTCTTGGCTTGTGAATGCCGTAGATGTCGCATATGAATCCTTTATCAGTGATTAGATTGTTCATGTCGATACTGTCGAACATCTTGTGATGAGTACCGATTACCACAATCTGATACTCTTTTTCCAGAACTTTAGGATCATCTGTCACCTTGATGTTATATTCTTCTTTTACTTCCTTTACATCTACCAATGGATCGTAGAGTGTGGTTTTGTAACCTGCTCCTACCAGGTTGATATAGAGATCGGCTACTTTTGTGTTCCTGATATCATCGCTGTCTGGCTTGAACGAGAAGCCGAGAATCAGCACGTTAGTCTCCGGAGCCTTGAACTTTCTGCTTTCAGATGCATTCTTAATCTTTCCTGCCATCCATACCGCCATCTGCTCGTTAACCTCGCGGGCTGTAGAGAGCAGCGATGGTACCACGTCAACCTCCTGTGCCTTGTTAATCAGGTAGTATGGGTCTACCGCGATGCAGTGGCCGCCAACGAGTCCTGGAGTAGCTGGCACGAAGTTCCATTTTGTGCTAGCTGCCGCCGTTACGTCTTCGATGTTGATGTTCATCTTGTCAAAAATCTTTTCCATCTCGTTGAAGAAGGCTATCTGTATGTCTCTCTGGCAGTTCTCCATCAGTTTACATGCCTCTGCTATTTTGATACTCTTCGCCCTGTAGGTGCCATGAGTAAGTACTGAAGCATAGAGGCTGTCGATGATAGCTGCTGCTTCGGGTGTAGAACCGCTGGTAACCTTCACGATGTTCTCAATGGTATGAACAGTATCGCCCGGGTTGATGCGCTCTGGCGAGAAGCCTACAAAGAAACTCTGGTTCAACTTCAATCCTGATGTAGATGCCAGTAATGGAGCGCAGACCTCTTCTGTCAGACCTGGGTAAACGGTACTCTCGTAGACTACGATATCACCTTCTTTCAGGATCTTGCCAACCTCAGCTGTAGCATTGCGCACGCAACTGATGTCTGGCTTGTTCGATTTGTTCACCGGTGTCGGTACAGCGATGATATACACATTACACTTCTTCAGGTCATCAATATTGCTGGTCAGTTTCAGTCCCTGTTCCAACGCTTTGGATACAGGTCTGTTGTCTTCCATCGTGCTTTTGGCTAACTTGGCTACCTTCTCAACTTTGATGTCATAACCCCATGTATCGTATTTCTTTGAGAATAAGCATGCCAGTGGAGTACCAACATACCCTAATCCTATTACTCCAATCTTAAACTCAAAAGACTTGTTTATCATATACTATATTGTTTATGTTTTATAATGTTATTTCTTTTATTGGGAGCTCCCTGCTGTATGTACGTTACAGCAAGTAACTCGGGTCTTTTAGATTCCTTCAAGCTGAGCATAGCGCGAAGTCTTCTCAGGGTTCCATGCGTCCTTGTAAGAACGGCGGAAGAAGATCTCTTGCAGATGAGCCGACAGACGGGCGATACGCAGGAAATAACCTGTATAAGGCGACATCAGTGGCAGGTATCTGTAGAGGAACCACACGTCTTTCTTTCTTTCTGAAACCATCAGCACCAGGAGGAAGGTAAGCTGCGAGAAGCATACTCTGATAAAGTAGCCCAGCGCCAGCACCTCGATGATGTGCGTGTTAAACGTGATGGCGAGCTTGATGATATACCACAACCACAGAAAATTGAGGAAGCAGTCGAAAACCACACTCTCCATGTTGGATAACCAGTTAAGGATACTCCAGTTCTTGGTAGGCAGCAGAATGTCGGCATGCTTGCGGAGACGGAATCTCACGAGCGAGCGTGACCATCTGATGCGCTGATGATACAGCTTGTACCATTTGGTAGGAACATTGGTCATACAGATGGCATCTTCGGCAAATTTCACTTTATATCCGGCTTTGCGGATCTTCTGTGTCAGGTCACCGTCCAGTCCCGGTCCTATGTCCCAATAGCCCACTTCCTTCAGCGTCTTTCTTTCGAAGGCTCCGAATGCTCCCGAAATGATGTGGTAGATACCCAGTTCGCTGGTTACGATACGTCCCACCTGTATTCGCTTCAGGTATTCAAAAGCCTGCAGCGATGAGCAGATGGTCTCCTTGTAGTTGAGCACTTTCACACATCCGCCTACACCCTTCACCATTCCATCGATGTAGAAGGGGAGTAGAATTTTCTCCAGTGCATCACGGTCGAGCGAAGAGTCGGCATCCAGACATACGATGTATTTGCCTTTTGCCATCTGGGCTCCATAGTTGCTGGCGGCAGCTTTACCGCCTCTTGTATCCAACCTCAGGTAGTGGGTGATATACCCGGCTCGGTAGAGGTCGTTGCAAATCAGTTTGGTGTCGTCGTCGCTACCATCGTCTACCACGATGATTTCGTAGTTGCGGTAGGTTTGCTCAGCCAGCGAGTTCACCATTTTGAATATATGTTTGCCTTCGTTCTTTCCCGGTACGAGGATGCTGATAAGCGGATTCTCGCGGTACAGGAAGTACTTGGCATATTCTTTCTCTTTATCTATCCGGTTTCTCTTCATCAGTCGGTTTCCGATTACGAGATATTCCAGGATATAATATCTTGGCATCTCGATGAAGAAGAGGAACCAGTAGGTATTCACGATACTGCTAAACGATAGCGTGCTGATCCAGTCGAAGAAATCGTTCAGATGTTCTGCTATGCTAAACATACGCTTTTCCCTTTCTTCTTGATGGCTTATCTCAGCACGGTGAGCGCCAAGAGGGCCATGATTATGAGTATACCTGCGATGGTGACAAGGATGTCAACGAGTTTCTTGTAGAGCACGATGCGTTTCTGTATCTTGTCGTTTTCATCTTTCTTCGGCTCCGTATCAAGCAGCTCTTCCTGCGGCTGCACCAATTTCTCTTCTTCCTTCATCAGAGGTTCCTCTGAGTAGCGGCAGTAGTCGTCTGGAGTCATATCCACATATTGCAGTTTGTTGAAGAACTCGTCATAGTTGTTGGCGATGGTCTTCGTCTTGGTTTCCAGCATGCTGCAGATAATCTCGTCCGGTTCTATCGAGTTGGCCACCTTTCTGATGGCTACCGACATCTCCTTGCTCAGTTTCTGCTGAGCCTCTTCCACCGTTTCTCCCTGCTCATAGATGGGAGAGGATACGTAGAAGATATTGTTGTAGTAAGACACCTTGTGATTGGAGAAGATTCTACAGAGCTTGCCCTGTATGCTTTCCTTTATCTTTACGGTATCCTTGTTTTCATCTATAATCCATATCTTGCCTACCATGACCGAGAGTTCATCCTTGCGGTAGGTTTCCATCAGTTGGCGTCGCAGTCGGTTCATCAGCAGATAATATTCCATGAAGTTATCATAGATGTTCACCATGTTGTTGAACATGATGTCGCCGCTGGTCAGCGTTCTGATACCTTCTTCCGTTATCTCGTAGTCCTCAATGTTTCGTGGCACCAGGGTATTTACCGGAAAGGTGCTCTGGCAGTAGCAGCAGGTTGCCTTGGTGATAGGCGAGGTAAACGAGTTCTCGCAGTCGTTGCAGGTATATACCACGGCTGGTCTGTCATAGTCAACACCGATGTGGCGCAGTTTCTTGTGACACTTCGGACAGATGAGCATACCGCCCACATTGTAGCTGCTTTCCGGCGATACGTTGGCGCAGCTGAAGTGGTGGATGATGTTCTGAAACTTCAGGTTCGAACTTCCGCACTTCGGACAGCACTCCGTATAGAGCAGGTGAGAGTGGTTGCACTTAGGGCAGAGGTGCTCCTTGAGCAGGAAGCGGTGAATGCGCAGTGATCCGAACTCCACCATAGTGTCGATGAACATGAACATCTCGTTGAGATGGAAGAGACCCATACTGTGATAGTGCTCGAAGATTGGGTTGATATATCCCAAAGACGATTTCTCCAGCAGTCGGTGTCCCATGATTCGTTGGTCTCTTGAGAGCAGGTATCTCAGAATATTGGCAAAGAGCTGGTTAGGCTGTGTAGGATGGCTTGTTTCGCTTTTTACACCAAACTTCTGTCTTGCCATCTTGATTCTGTCAATAATCTCGTATACCTTTTCATTGTTCATGTCGCTCACATAGGCATCGACGATATAGTCGATGATCTGTTCCTTTCCCGATACCGCCGTATTGACGAATATCGGTTTGTAGCTACATTTCCACGATAAGATTGGACTGGCTCCAAACAGTATATCATGGAACGCATGCTCACTCTTCGTATTGATGTAAATACAATCGAAGTAGTCGGGCTGGATGTCCGGTGTCGAGTCGATATCTATATAGCTATCGATGGTGAGCACCATATCTCCACGTTTGTTTCTTCTAAGTCCAATCATTCTTTATTTCTTTTGTTCTTGATGATTATTGGTGTCGCTCGAAAACCTGTTGCTTCGCTCCACGTTTTCGTTCTTGCCCACTGGGACGGTGTACATCGGTAGTGGCTTCGGATCGAGCATGGCACCAATCTTGTTCACTCTTATTCTTACCGGCAGTCTGTTGCTCATTACCCATGCCGGAACTCTCTGGTTAGGGTTCAGGGTGAATACGGCAACCACTGCGTTGGCATCATGCGAGAAGTTACTCTGCAGATGCTTTGGTATTTCCTCTACTCTCAGACCTACCATCTGCAACTTAGCCTTCAGTTCCAGGTCTTTGTTGATGATGATGTCTGCATCGTCAGGGCTTTCCATATACTTCACCATGTCGTTTGGTACGTATGCGATTACGCCCAGATGGCAGTCTGCATAGTCGGTATGCTGGATAACCATCACCTCCTCGCTTTTGAACACCAGGGTTTTGTCGTTCACATTGATTCTTGAGATGTAGGCATCGACTGGTGCACAGCAGTAGTGTATCAGTCCCGGGTTGTAGATGCTTGTGTTGGAGTAAGGCATGGCAGCATTTGCTCTGCCGGCTCCTCTGCGGCTCATGAAGTTATAGGTGGTGTTCTTTGCCTGTGCGTAGATTTCCACCTTCTTAGCCTGCTTTCTCAATTCCTCTTCTACCTCGGCAATCTCGGCATCCAGTGCATTTCGCTTGGTGTTGTCGGTAAGGCCGTAGTAGATGTCCGAGCTTTCAGATGCTTTCTGTTTTCTCAGTTCGGCAAGTCGGGTACGCAGCACCGGAATCTCCTGCTGGGCGAGTTTAGCCTGTACCTCCATGTCGTGAGTCTCCTTTACGGCTGAAGGCAGGATGTTCGGGTCGTATTGGTTCACAATATTACCTAGCAGTACATAAGAGTAGAGCGTATCTCCCTTATGCACCACTTCACCCATTTCTTTGTTCACCTTAAGGATATAGATGTCGTCAACGGCACTGATACGGTTTTCATCGAGGGTTATATAACCGTCGAAGGTTGCCCATATCATACGAGTGACAATATAGTAGGCGGCAAGCACGATAACCAGCAGGAAGATCAGGGCAAAGACGATCTGCTGTCTGGCAAGGCGGTGACCCTGCGTCTTCAGCAAGTCTGCCATCGCCTGTTCTTGTGGCGTGCCATTATATTGGAATTCATTCATATTCTGGTTTCCTTACATTCAAAGTTCTATTTCTTTGAAGATGTTGTTGTTGTCATAGATACTCACGGCTTTCTCGATATTGATGATAGCGAGGGCCCGGTTCTGCATCAGTTTGTACATGCGCTCCATACTTTCCAGGAGTCCCGTATATTCGTCCATACGCATCAGATAGTTGTATCCCTGCTTCTGGTTCTGGTAGGCAAACCGCCGCATTTCGATATATTTGCCGGTCTGGTCTATATGGAAAGCCTCGGTGGCTATAGCCTTGTTCAGGTTGTCTATCTTCTTGAGCAGGATGCCTACCGACTGTTTTATTTCCTTCACATCGGTACCGCGGCTGCTGCGTATGATTTCCTTCTGGGTCTCCAGTGCCTGTCGTTTGCGTGGCGTTTCGTTCCAGATAGGAATGGTGAATCTCACGCCCACGTCGGCATTGTTCGAAATCTTGTTGTTGCTCTGCCAGTAGCTCGACCATCTTGCGAATGGTGTGAGTCGGGTAGTGCTTAAATAGTTGGTCAGCTTGCTGTCGTTGTCAGCAATCTGTTCTTTCACCATCATGATGCGTGCATCCAGACTTTCCTGGTTCAGATGGTTCCAGAGGGCTGTTGTGTCTACCACAATCTTGGTTGGTTTGATGCGGTAGATAGGCTTGTTGCTGATATCTCTGTCTGTGCAGAGCACGGAGATGTCATATTCAGCCTCCAACTTATCGTTCATCACTTTCAGCATCTTGTCGTTGCTGATTCGGTCTTTTTCCAGCATAAACTGGTACGCTTCGTTCATGATGTCGAGGTTGTCCAGTCTGTGTGCTATGACAGTACCGATATAGAAATTATATTGTTCGGTCAGCTCATCGGCTGCCTTTTCATAGATGCCTGCAGTTTGGCGCTTTTTTATTTGCAAGCGGTCGAGTTCATTTGCCAGAGCAATCTTTGTTCTTTTCTCCTTGCCTTGGTAGAACTTCGAGTTGATGATGTTCCAACCCAGTTCGGCTTGAACCTTCATCTTATATTTTGATACCTCTTTTGCATCGTCTTCATCAGAATCGAAGTACGAGTCAGGTCGGGCATAAACCTGTCCGGTCACTTCCAGACCGTTGTGTCTGTTGAGCGCTAGGTGCTCATGTGCAGTTTTCGACCAGAACAGAGAGTCGGTCTTGTTGATATCAGCGTGATGCTGATTATTGAGTCCCAGTGCGATGACTGGTGCTTTCACCCAAATAGGGTTTTTGATGAGAGTGTCGAGTTGTGCGAAGCGCTGTTTAAAGTGTCTCAGTACATTATCGTTCTTCAGATTCTCATATACGAGCATCTTAGGGCTGAAACTTTTCGGCTTTTTGCCTTTCGTCTGAGCCGTAGCGCTTTGTGCTGCCATGAGAAGTAGCAGAGCTGTAGTTGAGTATAGTATTATTTTTCGCTTCATAATGAGTTATTAAACACGATGAATGCAGCTGCGAGCTGTTGCAGCTGCATTCATCTGGTGTCTTCTTGAGTTTTTTATTCTCTAGTATTTCTTATCTTGCTATTTGGTGCCATAGTCTGTATTTGATCCAGATGTGCTACCATCAACCAATTGGTAAACCTTGAGTCGGTTCTTACCGTAAGCTACGTAAATCAGTCCATTATAGAGTGTTACGTAGTTGGCAGAGTTCCAAACTATTCTTCCCTGTTCGTTGGTAATACCAGTAACTCGGGTCTTGGCGTAAACTGCTGGTTTGCCATCCACCATCTTGTTCTTGTCGAGAACCACGAGACCGTAACCTCCGCAAGCCAGATAGACATACTTGTCGTCGAATGTCACACCGTTGGCATAGCCCTGAGGCTTGGATGTGGATGCGGTAAGCGGAGCTTGCCATGTCCACTTCTCTGCACCGGTATTCTTGTCGTAACAGGTAAGACCGTTTGCGCTTCGGCATACATAGACGTTGTCTCCGTCGATGGCTATGGTGTTCTTACCATTGTTTGGTGCAATTTCTGAAATGGCGATTGATTTCTCTGGTGTTGCAGTTGTAATGTCTGCACCAGCGTTGAAAATCTCCAGTGTTCCGGCTACAGGAGTTTCTGTGCTTGATAATCGTTCATTGTAATATAAGGTAGCAATCTCGCCATTGTTCAGTGCGATGTGCTTCGCCTTACCCGGAGTCTTCTTGCTGCTCAGCAGTTCCAGGGTGTTAGGGTCGTAAACCTCATAACCTCTGGTACTTGTTACGAGCAGTTTGTCACCGTCGCGAACGATTGCATTCTCATCCTCATTGTTGCTCTGGTTGTTCTCCAGAGGAACGATAATCAGCGGATTGATGGCTGCATCACCGATATTCTTAACCTCAGTATTCAGCAGCCCGTTGCTCTTGAGGTCGATTCTTGCCATCATGGCTCCTGCATCACTCTGCTTGCCAGTATCCTTGTTTGTATATCCGTAGTTGCCTACAACATACAGGTTTGGAGTAGATGATTTGCCATCTACCATCAGATGGTTGAAATCCAGCGATTTATCTTTATCCTGCAAGAACTGCAAGAGTTGGGTCTGCTTCTGGTTGTCTGTCTCGAATACCTCGATACATCCGCCATGTCCGTTTCCACGAGTGTGGTATGACATATAGAGCTTTCCGTTGTATGGCTGGATACAGGTAGCAGTGATGTCTGTATGGGTATGGTCGTAGAGAACTTCACCCACCTCATCAATATGTGGTGGAGTAGGAACGTCTGGTTTCAGCGTGTAGCCACATTCTGCCTTTTCCAGTTTAACAGGTGCACTGTTGTTTCTGAAGTTGTGGGCTTTACCAGATCCCAGGAACTGGACGTCGCTGAAAGCGAGGTTACCACCATTAGAAGAACTGTTGTCGAAACGATCTGCATCTATGTAGTATTCGCCACCGGTATCCATAGCGTTGAACATATAGCAGTCGTTCAGTGAGGCAGGGCTTCCGCTACCATTATATTTGATGACATTTGCCTTGATATAAGCTTTAGAGTTGACACCCTGTAGGAAGATCATGGCACTGGCATTCTTGTTGCACTGAAGGGTTCCATCTACTTCGATGCTACTGTTGTTCACCAGATAGATGTTGTTGCTGGAAGCAAGCAAAAGATTCTTTGCCTTCAGGTAGCTGGTATGTAAGGCACTGCCTGCGCCATCACCGCCCATAGACTTGAAGTCGCCTGTCAGTTCCAAGGAACAGCAATAGAGTTGACCATTTCCCATCAGGTACAGGTCTTTCATCTTGCAGTTTCCATCAATGTTTACGACACCATCAAGTTCGACGGATTTGTTTTCGATTCCTTCGATGCCGCCTTGTATATTTGTATAAGCGTTAGCCTCGTTCTTGAATTCGTTGCAAATAAGTTTGCCTCCGATATAGACACTGGCATTGTTCGCTTTGAATGAATGCCCTTTTAAGTTTAAATCGCCTGCAATCTTGAAGATACCTCTGTTTTGAACTTCCAGGTCTGCATTGCATTCGAAGTTTCCGTAGCAGTAGATTTTACCGCCTTTTTGGAAAAGGTTTCCACCTTTCCATTTCAGTGTTCCACCTTTTAATACTACGATGGTGTAATTTCCTTCTGTCCAATCTTGGTTATACTCATAAGTACCTGCTACGTATATTGTATTTCCATCAAGATGGTAGTTATTTGAAGCGATGGTTTCGCCTGGAGCAATATACATATCTGTGTTTGCAGGAAAACTCCATGGCTGGTATTTGGACATTTTTTCCATTTTGGCAAAGTCCAATCCTGTTGGTTCTGCCTCCATGGTATATGCCTGGTTTAAATTGGCAGATGTTACTCCTGCCGCTCTTGTTGCGCTTGGTCTTTTGAAGTTATAGACACGTGCAGCCAACTGCTGAGCATCAGTAATAGAGGTTACTTCCTTTCCTATGATTCCTGTTTCTGCAGGATTCGGAGTTGGATTAGGGGTATCATTAGAGTCGCTACAAGATGCCAGGAGCATTGCAGCGAAACCGAATGTTACCAATTTGATATTTCTTGTTTTCATATCAGTTTGCTTGTTAAATCGTTAGTCTACATCCTTAACGTTATATTTTTTTTCGAGCGGTCTTTCCAATTTTAGAAGTTTGTTCTCCCACTAGAACCCCATTGGGATGGTAGTGAGAGAACATTCTTTTAAGAATTGATTATTTCTTTGTCTGGGTCAACTTGAATACCTGTACGCGGCTCTTACCATAAGCTACGTAGATATAGCCGTCCTGACCAATTGTTACATAGTTTGCAGAGTTAGGGTTTGCCCACTTGCCGTTCTCCAGGAAGCCGTTGAATGCGGTGCGATGGCAAACCTCCTTACCATCAGCCTTGTTAAGAACAACTACGCCATAACCGCCAGCTGCTACATATACGTAGTTGCCACTGATAGCTACGCCATTGCAGTAACCCTTTACGCTACCATACTTCTCGCTCTTCTGGTTTGCGATGGTAGGAACCGTGTAATCCCAAACCTTCTCTCCGTTGGCATTGTAGCGAACAATACCTCTCTCGCCTTGACAAACATAGATGTCTGTTCCGTCAACAGCAACAGTGTTCTTGCCTTTCTCAGGACCTACGTTGCCATCAGTTGTGAATGATGTTGTAGTTTTATCCTGACGGAGGTCAATACCATTGAATACATTCACAGTACCTGTCGTGTTCTTACCAGTAGCCAGCAAGCTGTAGAGGTTGCCGTTAGCTGAAGCAAGACCCTTGGCGTCTGCTGTAGTCTGGAAATAGGTATGACCGAATTCCTTGTCGTAGAACTCGTAACCTCTTGTAGAAGACATAACGATGTTGTCGCCATACTTCACTACGCAGTTAGCATCGAAACCGTTTTTCTTGTTCAATGCATCGAGAACATACTGGGTCATCGTTGTTGAATAAACATTGTTCTCCAAAGGAACAACGCCGAGGAATGCACCCTTGTTGATATCGGTAGCAGCGATGTATGCCTTGTTGTTGTCAACCATTACGTGGTTGATGTCCATTCCTGCTTTTCTGTTAACTATCTGGTCACCTGTAAGCTTGTTGTCTGCCATGTGGAGAACTTCAAGACCACCCTTCAGGTTTGTTTTGCCGTTGCCATAGGTATGGTAAGATACATATACGTAGTTGCCAACGGTCTGGATGCAAGATGCAGACATACCATTGTTTTCACCGAATGAAGCAACCAAGTCTAGCTTAGGGGTAGCACTGGCGTTCTTTGCCTCTTCGCTCAAGGTATAACCATACTGCTCTTTGGTCTCATCCTTTCTAATGACAAGTTGACCACTTGTTGCCTTGTCGTAGTCGAGGTATGATGCAGAGATGTCAAGGTCGCCAGAAGAAGGCATTTGTGTAGTACCCATGAAGCACTTGCTCATCTGTAACAAGAGTACAGAATTTGTACCAGGAGTAGCGAATGCGTTGATGGTAGCATCACCATTGTTGGTGAAGTTATCTGCCTTGATGACGGCTACGGCATTATCGCCCTGCAACTGAATCTGAGCAGCAGAAGCGTTGTCTGTAACGAGGTTGTTCACGTTGACAACGCCGAGGTCTGCAATCTGAATCTGACCGCCCTCCTTCAAGTTAAGCTGGGCATCACCCACATTAACTACATCCTTGCCATTCTTTGTGCCTTCGTATGTGTTGTCGGTTACGTTTACGTAGTTAGCCTTGATGAGAGAACCATCCTCCAGGTTGAGCTGCTTAGTAACCTTAACTACTGAATTTGCGTTAGATGCATCCAAAAGACCTGTGATATTGAGGTTCTCTGACTTGCAGAAGCCACCCACCTTCAATGCACCGGCAAGGTCAACCTTTGTTGCATTCAGGATGTTTCTTGTAGCTGTAACTACAGCGCCATCCTCAATGGTAAGGTTCTTAGCACGGATTGAACCGTCGATGAAAGCCTTAGCGCCACTCTTGAAAGTGATATTCTGGGTAGGGTTAACCTTTGATTCTACAGCGCCGAAGCCGCCATGGAGAATATTCTCTTCGCCCTGACCTTCCCATGCAGCATAGAGTTCACCTTCTACAACGATATTGTCGTTGGTAGCCTTGATAGCACTGCTGGCTGCGCCATATACCTTATCGGTAGCCTTAATCATAGAGCCAGTTCCTGTATATTCAAGGGTAGCGCCCTTAGCCAATACGATAGTGTTTCCACCGAGAGACTCATTGTAAGTCATCTTGCTGTCTCCACTAACGAAGATGGTTACACCCTGAATCTTGTGGTCAGTAAAGTCAAGCTTGTTCTTGTTCTTGATAATGTAAGTGTTTGTTGGATTGCCCTCATCAAAAACCAAGTCTGTTGCTTTGGTAAGCTCTTTAATCAACTGTGGCTTTGTTGGGAAATTTGGCATTGCAGTCACGAAGTCTGTAGCTGAAGCTCCTCTTGTAGCGAAGAACTTACGAGCCATAGCTGTGCTGTTCTTGTAATTGATTACAGAACTTGGGGTTAAAGCTGTAAGTTCAACTGAATTAACCTCTGACTTTACACCATCGCCACCAGTAGGATCACTTGTGCTGTCGCTACATGATGCGAATACGAATGCTGCCAAACCGATAGCAGCAAGTGTAGAATTGAATACTTTCATATCTATTTAAGTTTAAATTGTACTTTCAGTTTCTGATTAATACCATTTACTTATATTCTTGTCCTTCAGCTCGTTGTCTTTTGGGTAGTTTGACTATCGTTTAGGTAGTTTGACTATCATCATCTTGCGTACACTTACAAGTGGAGTCGTTAGACGGTTGCAAATTTAATGTAATTTTTTCATAATCAGTTGTTTTTTTGTTAAATAAAGTTAATCTATTGACTTTCGCTCTGATGGTCACGAGGTTGGCTTGGGGTGGGCGGTAACGAATTGGCTGTTCCACTTGTCGAATGATAACTATCTCTGAAATCAATAACACGAAAATTACTTCGAAAGATAGCAGAATATCTCCGAAGAATACGAAAATATCTCCGAAAGATAAAATAATATCTCCGAAGAAACCACTCAAGTTTCACATGTAAGCTCCACACGCCCTGAACCAACGGTCACCGGCCGAATGGAATTGAAAATCGCTGGCCGAAGGGTAAAGCAAAGGTAAAGGGCAAAAGCTCCTAGCCCGTTCTTGAACCACATGCGAAAGTTCAGTAAACAGAAAAACAAATGTTGGGAATACGATGATGGATATGTGTTGTGGTGACGAGGTGAAGGGTGAAGGGTATATTTTAAATCTTATATTATATTCTTTTTTTAGGATTTTTGGAAAATCCAGAAAGTCAGAAAAATGAAAAAACGGATTTTTTCCCTTGCCGCGCGTATATATAAAAAAGAGTTTTCAAACCTTCACCCT
>ULRV01045377.1_pt1 | contig 14239 bp, 9 predicted proteins | sample 1955791 | NCBI WGS metagenome assembly ULRV01 (sample SAMEA4835692, study PRJEB28245) | human gut metagenome | biome: gut microbiome; material: fecal sample | place: Denmark | collected 2008 | reverse complement strand
TCACAATTTGTGATCTCAAAAATAAAGATAGAAATATGGCAAACAACATAGATAAAAAAGAGCCAGTCGCAATTTGCGACCAGTCCAAAATATATGTTACAAAATGCGATAACCATGAACTCGCAGGTAATATCGAACCTTTAATAAAAGTAATTAGAGGGCAACAAGTTATGCTTGATAAAGATTTAGCCACTTTATATGGTGTAGAAACAAGGGTGCTTAATCAGACCGTTAAGCGTAACATAGAGCGATTTCCCGATGATTTTCGTTTTGAATTGAGTAGAGAAGAATGTTTGAGGTCACAAATTGTGATCTCAAATGGAAGAGGCGGCAACCGCTATTCAACTTATGCTTTTACAGAGCAAGGAGTGGCAATGCTTAGTAGCGTTCTTCGTTCACAAACAGCTATTGAGGTTAATATTCAGATTATGCGAGCATTTGTTTCCATGCGTCACTTTATGGTAAGCAATGCTTCTGTTTTTAGTCGTTTGGAAACTATGGAATATCATCAGTTGGAAATCCTGCAACATCAACAAGATACCGATAAGCACATTGAAGCAACCAATAAGCGCATAGACGAGGTGTTTCGCAGATTGGACGAGGGCAATGCAAAACCGAAACAAGGTGTGTTCTACAATGGTCAAATTTATGATGCCTATACTTTCGTGTCCGGCTTGATTAAGAGTGCAAAAAGACGTATCATTCTTATCGACAACTATGTTGACGAGACTGTATTGACATTGCTCGATAAAAGAGAAAATAACGTGTCTGCAATCATCTACACTCAGCAGATAAGCCGTCAGTTCCAACTCGACATAGACCGTCATAATGCTCAATATGCACCGATTGATGTTGAAACATTCCGTTTGTCACATGACCGCTTCCTTTGTATAGACGATGATGTGTATCATATAGGAGCATCCATAAAGGACTTGGGCAAGAAGTGGTTTGGTTTCTCCAAGATGGAGATACTTACACCAGACGAATTGGTGGAAAGAATCAACAGGGGATAAGAAAAAAACAGAGTTCTCTATTGAGTATGGAAGAACTTTTCAGATATTATTTGGAGAATATTATTATTATTCGTATCGGTACAGGCTTACGCTATCTATGGCTACGCTTTGTAAGGCATCGCAAGATTTCTTACCGAACCCTTTATGAAGGTAGTAAATTGAAAAAAACAACAGAATTATCTAATTCTGATAATGGACAGTATGGTGTTTTTGGTGGGATTAGGTAAACTTATAAAACGCATTTGGAAGAAGAAAACATACAGATGGTTGTCATATGCCATTTGTATAATTACATTCTCCACGTTATATGATTATATTCACAGTATTATTACACATACCATCATTTGTATCCCAATGTGGATATGGGGTATTATTCCAGTGGTAACAATCCTCATATTCTTTGCTAAATTTGGGATTAAGAAAAAATCTATATTTCTTCACGTTGTATTGGGATGTTGCTTTGGAATAGTGGTTACTGGTGTTTTGTGTGTCTTGTTCTATACAACAAATTATTGGTTCACCAGTTCCCATACGTACCATCTTGACGCATACGTTGTTGGTAAGAGATATATTCAAAGACGTGGTGGTTATCGTAGTTGGGGACTTTCAAAATACTACGTGAACTTGAAATTTATAGACAACCAAGAAACATTTCGTCTGGATGATTCAAAAGTTTTCAAAAAAATCAATCAAGGTGATTCTGTATGTGTCACCTTTGTTAAAGGTCTTTATGGTATAAACATTATCAAGGATATATCTCCTAAAAACAAATAATTAATGCAATATAAAACAATGAGAATATCAGTCTATAGCTTTATCATTTCAGCCATATTACTTACTGCTTCGTGTTCCAGTATAAATAAAAAATGCAAAGACATAACATTTGGTGAGCTAAGTAAAGATGTGCAAGACACTTTACAATGTGTTAGCCAAAAAGTTATAGAAGAAGACTATTCTCCCCAAGCCATGATTGATTTTTCTGGAAAATGTAAGTTTACTGAAAAAAGCATTGGGCCATGGATTATAGGCATCCAAATAGAAGATACAGTTAATAATGTAAGCGTATCATTACCATCAAATGTCCCTATGCCATATATTGTATATAAAGGTTTCGTATATTATCCATATGAATACAATATAGTCATTATGGGATTCAACAAGAAAACAAAGTTTCAAGCAATCAAGATGAAATAATGATACGAAAACAAAATCCTTCAACACTCAGTTTACGTATTACAAATGAGAGTTGAAGGATTTTATTATTTATCAAAATACGATGCTACAAAATAGACAATCGAGAATATTGTGTACAGCAGACACGGCAAGAAAATCCAAAGAAAGACCTTCACCCAACCATTCGCCAACCACACGCCTTCATTCCTTGACATCATATTTGACATATCATAGAAATGGCGAGTGAGGATTTCCTTATTCACCTTTCAGTGGTCTTCAAGAAGTTTGGACTCATCGCCAATGAGTTTCTTTCCTGACTTCGTCATTGCGTCACCCAAAAATCTTTATCAAAGAGTTTGGCGATTTTCTGATGCCTTGCCATCAGCATAGTTTGTGTATAAGCTCCTTGTTCAGCGACAGTATGCTTTCCCCTCCATCGCATATTCCGCATGGATTTCAGAAAGGCGCTACACGTCTAATCGCAGACGGGGAGATCGAGGATGTGGCGCACAACGTCGGTGGCTTCGCGCACGGTCTTGATGCCGTCGATGCGCATCGACCTGCGGTTGTTGTGCTCATTGAGGTTGGCTATGCGCACATTCTGCTGCAGATAAGTCAGGATGCGTCCGAATGCCGGCGACTGATAGTAGGCCGCGTTTTCCGACGAAACGAAAAACATTGTCATGTGCCCCTGCTTCAACACGATTTTCTCAATGCCGAGACGGCGGGCAAGCCTGCGCAACGTGACCACAAGAATCAACTCGCGCGCCTGGTCGGGAATCGCTCCGAAACGGTCTTCAAGCCGCTTGCAGAAGGCGTCGACATCCTCCTGCCGCTCCATGTTGTCGAGTTCTTGGTACAGGAGTATGCGCTCGCTCTCCTGAGGCACGTAGGATGCCGGAAAGAGGATTTCGAGGTCGCTCTCGATGGTGCAGTCGTTGGCATATTCGGCGTTGGCGGAGTCTTGATGCTCGTCGGCGAAGGTGTCGGCAAATTCCTCCGTCTTCAATTCAAGCACCGCTTCTTTGAGAATTTTCTGATACGTCTCATAGCCGAGGTCGGCGATAAAGCCGCTCTGCTCGGCTCCGAGCAGGTTTCCGGCGCCACGGATGTCGAGGTCCTGCATGGCGATATGTATGCCGCTGCCGAGGTCGGAGAAGCTCTCGATGGCTTGCAGACGGCGACGCGCCACCGGTGTGAGCGCGGCTTCAGGCGGCACAAGCAGATAGCAGAACGCCTTGCGGTTGCTGCGCCCCACCCGTCCACGCAACTGATGCAGTTCCGACAAGCCGAAATTCTGCGCATTGTTGATTATGATGGTGTTGACATTCGGCATATCGATGCCGCTCTCAATGATTGTGGTGGCAAGCAGCACGTCGTACTGATGCGCGGCGAAGTCGATGATTGTCTGCTCCAGCTTGTCGGACGCCATCTGCCCATGCCCCACCACCGTGCGAGCGTCGGGCACCAGACGGCGCACCCGGCTCTCAAGGTCGAACAGCTGCTCGATGCGGTTGTTTACAATAAACACCTGTCCGCCACGCGCCAGCTCAAAATTGATTGCCTCGCGCAGTATTTCGTCATCGAGGGCAGTGACATTGGTTATAATCGGATAGCGGTTGCGCGGCGGCGTGTTGATGGCGCTGAGGTCGCGCGCGCCCATCAATGAGAACTGCAGCGTGCGCGGAATCGGCGTGGCCGACATTGTAAGCGTGTCCACGTTCACCTTCAGCTGTTTCAGTTTTTCCTTCACACCGACACCGAATTTCTGTTCCTCATCGACCACGAGCAGTCCCAAGTCTTTGAACTGCACCGTCTTTCCGATAAGTTTGTGAGTGCCTATGATTATGTCTATTTTGCCTTCCTTCAATTCCTCAAGGATGCGCTTCACGTCTTTCGGCTTACGCGCACGGCTGAGATAGTCGACACGCACGGGAAAGTCCTTCAAGCGTTCTGAGAACGTGGTGAAATGCTGATAAGCCAGCACCGTGGTGGGCACAAGCACAGCGGTCTGCTTGCCGTCGGTGGCAGCCTTAAACGCAGCGCGTATCGCCACTTCCGTCTTGCCGAATCCCACATCGCCACACACCAGGCGGTCCATCGGGCGTTCGCTCTCCATGTCGGCCTTCACCGCCTCCGTCGCCTTCAGCTGGTCGGGCGTGTCCTCATAGATAAACGAGGCCTCAAGCTCATGCTGCAGATATCCGTCGGGCGAATATGCGAATCCCTTCTCCTTGCGGCGTGCGGCATAAAGCTGGATAAGGTCGCGCGCGATGTCTTTGAGTTTCGACTTCGTGCGCTCCTTCACCCTGTTCCACGCCCCCGACCCAAGTTTGTTGAGCTTCGGAGGCACACCCTCCTTGCCGCGGTATTTTGCCAGTTTGTGGAGCGAATGAATCGACACAAAAATCTTATCATCGTTGAGATACGTGAGTTTTATCATCTCCTGCATCTTTCCGTTGACGGCAGTGCGCACCAACCCGCCAAAGCGTCCCACTCCGTGGTCGACATGCACAATAAAGTCGCCCACCTCTATCTGCGACAACTCCTTCAGCGACAGAGCCAACTTGCCCGAACGCACACGGTCGCTCTTGAGCGTGTACTTATGGAAGCGTTCAAAAATCTGATGGTCGGTAAACGCGCAAATCTTACGCTCGTTGTCTACAAATCCCTCATGAAGCGTGCGCAGCACCGGCGTGAAGCGGATATCGTCCTTTCGGTCGTCGAAGATAGAGCGCAGACGTTCAAACTGAGGCTCGCTGTCGGAAAGTATGTATATTTTGTAGCCGTCCGACTCAAACTGACGGAACGTGGAACTGATGATGTCGAAATTTTTGTGGAACACACCCTGCAGCGCTGTGTCAAAAGCCAAAGCGGCATCGTAGTCGCCACGATTGTTAACCGCATAGTCGGCATAGCGGTGGCTGTCGATGTCGCAGCAGAACTGCTCAGCGTCGACCACATTGTCCATAGCATGCTTGTCGCCCTCATCGGCAATCAACGCGCTTTCCGACAACGTTTCCTCCGCCACGGCACGCACACGCTGCCGCAACCATTCGCGGTCGTGAATCAGCAACACCGTGTCGGCTCCGGCAAACCGCAGCAACGACTCGCCGCCTGCTCCGGTAGACAAATTATTGACCACCGTAATCTCATCGACCGACCGCTCCGACAACTGCGTTTCTATATTGAACGTGCGAATGCTTTCGATGTCGTCGCCAAAAAAGTCGATACGGTAGGGCTGCTCATTGGTGAATGAAAAAATATCAAGGATGGAGCCGCGCACGGCAAACTGCCCCGGCTCGTACACGTAATCGACCGTCACAAAGCCAAAGTCGCGCAGACGCTGCGCCGTCGCCGTCAAGTCGGCTGTGCCGCCACGACGGAACGACAATGTGCTGTCGATCAATTGCTGACGCATAGCCACCTTTTCAGCAAGCGCCTCAGGATATGTGACCACAACGCGCAACTGAGGGTCATCCCATCGGCTAAGCACCTCCGCACGCAGAATCTGCGACGGAGCGTCCTCCTGACCATATTTGATGTCGCGTTTATAGCCCGACGGGAAAAGCAAAGCCGCCTGTTCACCTAAAATCTGGCACAGGTCACTATATAAATATCCCGCCTCATCCATATCGTTGGCAACTGCAAGATAAGGCTGCTTCAATCGAGGCAACTGCGAGAACACGACTGATGGAGCCGAACCCACAAGCCCGTCAAGTTTGATTCTCTTTATCTTTTTATCTTTAAAGCATTTACCCAATGCCGCAACGCGGGCTGCCGGCATCAGCAGTCCGCAAAGTTCGGATATTTCCATATCTCAATATTTTTCAAGGACAAAGATAGTGCAAGGTAAGAGAAGAGCAAAACAAATTTATTTGATTTTGCCCTTCCGAACCGCAGCCTATATTATCAAATATTGCTGTCAGGCAAAACTTCCGTAACATCAGTACCTGTCTAATTTCTCCATAATTGGAAATATACCACCAAAAGATGAGTTTTTCGGATTTTTATTCATACTTTTGCCATGCCTGATGAGGTTTTGTTTAATTATTTTTGCAACACTAAGTTAAGTGAATCCTCTGGCACAGCAAAATCCTGGGTAAGTTTTTATTGCTCAAGATGTTATAAAAGTTAGAATTTATAGAGTTGCGGAATTAAGGTTCAAGAACGCAGTCCTCGACCCTTTCAAAGACGGCAACGGGACGGTCGCCGAGATTGCAACATCCGATGCAGCCGAATGGTTCGACCTGCAGGGCAGGAAGGTCAACAACCCAGAAAAAGGCATTTACATCCGCAAGCAAGGTGCCGACACACAGAAGGTAGTGCTTAGGTAAGCAGCGTCAGATGGAGCGTCTGCGCCATGAGCCTCGGCGCATGTACGCCCCGCAAAAGGCAAACATCAGCGACCCGTAGACAATCTCCGCCGTCCATGCCCACATCACGTCGACACGCATGATGTAGACAACCCATGTGTTATATATCATATAGAACACCAGCGCAGCCATCTCAAGCCAGAATGCCATACGGGTGTCGCCGGTGCCCGACACGCTGCTGAACAGCACGTTGGCTGGCACCAGCACCACATAGGCCGAACACATCACCCACACTGTAGGCACCGCTGCGTCGACAAGTTGCGGAATGTCGGTGTAGATGCGTATAAACATTTGAGGGAAAGCCGCCACAACCAGCAGCAACGGCGTCACACAAAGATAGGCAAGCCATATATGGCGGCGTATGGCAAGCGCCACCTTGTCGGTCTGACCAGCCCCTATCATATTGCTGACAATCGAGCTTGCCGCCGAGGCAAACGCTATCACCATCATAAATGGAAGTCCGCTGATGTTGCGTGCAAGGTTGGCTATGGCAAGCGACTCCTCGCCAAGATGCTCGATATAGACAAAGAAGATAAACCACGTGGACAGCGATACGAAACTCTGCACCATCACCCACATCGACACGCTGAGAATCGAGCGTTGGCGCTTGATGTCGAGAGCCGGGAAACGCGACAATCCGAAATGACGGCAATCGATTTTCGCACGCGTATAGCAGACAAAAAACACCAGCGACACAAGTTCGGCAAGCGACGAGCCTATCGCCGCGCCGGCGATTCCGAGCGCGGGCAAGCCGCATTTGCCAAACACGAGCACATAGTTGAACACCACATTCGACAGCACCATTACAATGGAGTTGAGCGTGAGAGTCTTTGTCTGCGTCGTGCCCACATAAAACGACCTGAACATACCGCCGGCAAAGGCAAAGAAGAAGCCATAGACACGCCAATGGATATAGTCCTCCGCCTTGGCAAGGATATTGGGCGAGGAAATCATCATCGACAGAATTTCATCGGCATACATCTGGCATACGACAAACAACACCGCGGCAAGCGCCATCAAGAAATACAGCCCCTGGTAGAACACCTGCCCTACCTCACCGTAACGCCGTTCGCCATTGCGTCGCGCAATCAGAATCTGCGTACCCACGCAGAATCCGTGGCCAGCCATAAAGATAACCATATAGAACACTCCAGCGATAGCCGCTGCGCCAAGTTCAACCTCGCCGACACGTCCCATGAAAGCCGTGTCGGTAAGCACTATCATCTGTTCCATCAAAAGGCTTACCAAAATAGGATAAGCCACTCGCCAAATCTGTTTATAACTATAATCGACCGTTGTTGCCATAGGGCGGCAAAGTTACTACAATTCGGCGAGAATCGGGCAATTCCGTTATAGAGAAATCACACAGTCGTTAACCGGGGCTTCATTGCATACTAAAAAAGCGATGGAACGCGTCATCACATCCGCATTCCATCGCCACTTCTCTTTTTTTACCTATTGTCTAATTGTTCTTGTTGGCGCGCTTGCGTTCAAGCTCGTCAAGAATGATTTTGCGCATACGCATGTGGTTAGGTGTAACCTCGACATACTCGTCAGCCTTAATGTATTCAAGCGCCTCCTCGAGGCTGAACACAACCGGCGGGATGATGCGCGCCTTGTCGTCGGCACCCGACGCACGCATATTCGTAAGCTTCTTCGACTTGGTGACGTTCACCACGATATCGTTGTCCTTGGCATTCTCGCCAACCACCTGTCCGGCATACACCTCCTCCTGCGGGAAGATGAAGAAACGTCCGCGATCCTGCAACTTGTCGATGGCATAAGCATAGGCAGTGCCCGACTCCATTGCGATGAGCGAACCGTTGGTGCGGCGTTCGATTTCGCCCTTCCACGGCTGATATTCCAAGAACTGGTGGCTCATGATAGCCTCGCCCGCCGATGCCGTCAGCACGTTTGTGCGCAGACCGATGATGCCACGCGACGGGATGTGGAATTCCATCTGCAGGCGGTCGTTCTGCGTGGTCATCGACACGAGCTCGCCACGACGGCGTGTCACCATATCAATAATCTTGCTTGAGTACTCTTCAGGCACGTTGACAGTCATCAACTCCACCGGCTCGCATTTCTGACCGTCGATTTCCTTGATGATAACCTGAGGCTGTCCCACCTGCAGTTCGTAGCCCTCGCGACGCATTGTCTCGATAAGCACAGACAAGTGGAGCACGCCACGGCCAAACACCGTCCATACGTCCTCGTGTGGCTCTTTCTTCACCCGGAGAGCGAGGTTCTTGTCGAGCTCGCGCTCCAAACGCTCGGCAATGTGGCGCGATGTCACAAACTTGCCGTCTTTTCCGAAGAATGGAGAGTCGTTGATAGTGAACACCATCGACATTGTAGGCTCGTCGATTGCGATGCGCTCCAATGGTTCTGGGTTGACCGGATCGGTCACAGTGTCGCCGATTTCAAAGCCTTCGATACCGACAAGCGCACAGATGTCGCCACTCTTCACGCTTTCCACCTTGCGGCGTCCCATACCCTCGAATGTGTGAAGCTCCTTGATGCGCTGGCGCACCACCGAGCCGTCCTTCTTGCAAAGGCCAATCTCCATGCCCTCGCGCAGTTCGCCGCGATGCACACGACCAATTGCGATACGTCCTACATACGACGAGTAGTCGAGCGACGTGATGAGCATTTGCGGAGTGCCCTCGAGCACTTGAGGTCCTGGAATATATTTGATGATGGCGTCGAGCAGCGGGATGATGTTGTCGGTCGGTTTTTTCCAATCGTCGCTCATCCAGTTCTGCTTTGCAGAGCCATAGATTGTCGGGAAGTCGAGTTGTTCTTCGGTTGCATTGAGGTTGAACATCAAGTCAAACACCATCTCGTTGACCTCGTCAGGACGGCAGTTCGGCTTGTCAACCTTATTGATTACGACAATCGGTTTCAGCCCCATCTGGATGGCTTTCTGAAGCACGAAACGCGTCTGCGGCATCGGACCCTCGAAAGCGTCGACGAGCAGCAAGCATCCGTCAGCCATATTGAGCACGCGCTCCACCTCACCACCGAAGTCGGAGTGTCCCGGAGTGTCGATAATATTGATTTTGTAACCGTTGTAGTTGATTGAAACGTTTTTCGAGAGGATTGTGATGCCGCGCTCGCGTTCAAGGTCGTTGTTGTCGAGCATCAATTCTCCTGTGTTCTGATTGTCGCGGAAAAGGTTTCCCGCAAGCAGCATTTTGTCCACCAATGTCGTCTTTCCGTGGTCCACGTGAGCGATGATGGCAATGTTTCTGATATTCTGCATATAAACTATACCTATTTTGAGCGCAAAATTACGATATTTTTAGCATTCTCCATTATTATTGTCATATTATTTTCGCCAACAACGCCAAAAAAGATGCTTAACAACATATTTACTGCCTTCTCCTGTATGCTCTTATGCACAATTAACCTAAAAGAAATTTAAAATTGAATTAATATAAACAGTAATCGAACGTCGCTGGCCTTGATATACACAAAGATAGCTTTTACCTTTGTACTTCGTGCTTAAATAGGTGGCAGTTCGGCATAGTCAAATCTGAGAACTATGTCTTCGGTTTGACTATGCTCTTATCTTTCGCTATATATGGCGCATTATCCAATGCCCAAGATATGAGATTGTTTAGTATAGGCATCAGACTTTTACCAAGCTCGGTTAAGGAATACTCCACCTTTGGCGGTATCTCGGCATACAGCTTTCTTTTAACCAATCCGTCTGCTTCAAGATTTCTCAATGTTTCGGTAAGGACTTTCGGGGAAATATCTGGAATCGCCTTACTTATAGTATTGAAACGTGTAGCTTCATTTTCAGAAAGCACACATAATATGAGCATAGCCCATTTACTGGAGAATCGAGATAGGACATTCCGGATAGGGCAATTTTCAATACGAGTATATTTTTTCAGATTTTCTTGCACCTGTAAGCTGTTCATTTCCAATAACAATTACTTTAAAGTAAGTGGATTACATTTTTGTAACCCCTTGTTTATCAATATATAAAAGAGTATTTTTGCACTATCTAAATGATAGTAAGTTTAGAATGCAAAGTTAATCAAATTTTAAAAAGCAGGAAACATGAGCAACATTAAAATCATGAACAAGTGCGAAAAATACGCTCACGCAACAGTTGGTTGCATCAAGGGTTTTGAGGGTAAAGAATTTGTGAAGGAAGCAACGGAAGCAACTTCATGTGAAATCTCATTTGGTTCATTACCATCAGGGGTGTCAGTTCCTTTCTTTCACAGCCACAAGGCAAATGAGGAAAACTACATTATTCTGTCAGGAGCAGGTAAATTCCAGGTGAACGATGAGGTTTTCGAGATTGGAGAAGGCTCAGTCATTCGTGTATCACCTGGATGTGACCGCAACTTAAAATGTACTTCAGCTGAACCGATGACTTATATCTGCATTCAGGCAAAAGATGGAAGTCTGGAAGGCTATACAATGACGGATGCTGAAATAACAGAACGTGAGAGTCTGTTGTAAATAATGACAACCTCATAAATTGGAATCCCTGACAATGACGGAATAAATATAGTATCATTGTCAGGGAATCTTATCTGTCTTCGATGTATGTCAGTCCCTTTCAGGGTGCACTAAAATATTTCAGATATATAGCTCACATTTTTTTTCTTACGCTACAAGCCCTCTTCAGCACTTAACAACATATTTTCAACAAGAACGTTCCGTCCTTCCCGCCAACAGCGCCTCACACAACGGCACACCTTTCCTCACGACCACTTGCCTAAACACTCCGAATTTTGGCGAATTTGGAGGTTTTTGCTACCTTTGGATTCCCCTTAAATTGCAAAGGTTATGAAACGATTGAATTTATCGACCAAGATGAAGGCTGCCGTGGGATATGCGGCGGTGATAGCGTTGTTTTTGGCAGCGGTGTGGCTGATTGTAGGCGTTCTCGACTCGCTGACACGCTCCGACGGTGCCGAACGCACCATCAACAACCGGCAACGCGCCACAAACGACGTTGTGAGCCAGCTGTATCAGGCGGAGGTGATTGGACAGGCGTTGAGCGCCGGGCAGACCGACCTGTTTCAGTCTTATGTCGATGCTATGATGCTGACAGCACAGGCAGTCGATTCGCTGCGCGCCATCGTCAACGACCGCGCACAGGTGGCGAGACTCGACTCTGTGAAAATGCTGCTCGGCAGAAAGGTTGACAACATGGACAACCTGCTCGACGCAATGGAGGCCGACAACTCCGACGAACTTTACCAACAATATATCAGCGACCTCATAGCGAACCAGAACCGCGAGATAGCGGCGCCGAAAGTGCAGCATTCGCAAACGGTGCGCACAAGCGAATATGTGGTTCACAAAAAACGGAAAAACTTTTTCGGACGTCTGCGCGATGCTTTCTCAAAGGAAGACAACAATCCGCAGCACGTGAGCGAGACGGTCACAGAGCATCACACCGACACGCTCGCCAACACCATCAACCCCGCCGACACGGTGGTGAAAATGCTTTCCGGTGTGCGCAAGCGGGTCGACGGACACCGTATCGGACAAATCGCACAGCTGAAGCGGCAGACGGCGGAACTGCGCATCAACGGACAGATGCTGAGCCGCAAGGTGAGCGAGCTGCTTGCCGTGATTGTCGACGAGAGCTCGCGCACGGCAGAGACAAAGCATCTGCAAGCCGAATCGGTGCGACGCCATGCCGCCCGTGAGATTGCCGCAATAGCATTTGCCGCAGTGGTTCTGGCAATGGCGTTCCTGTTTATGATATGGCGCGACATCACCCGCAGCAACCATTACCGCCACGAGCTGGAAAAAGCCAAGAAACGCGCCGAGGACCTGCTCGACGTGCGCCAAAGGCTGATGCTCACCATCACCCACGACATCAAGGCTCCTGTCGGCTCGATAATCGGCTATGCCGATTTGCTCGACAAGACAGCCGACGGAAAGAAACGCGCGGCATACCTCGGCAATATGCAGACGTCGGCGAAACATCTGCTTGACCTTGTCAACTCGCTGCTCGACTACCACCGTCTGGACGCCGACAAGATGGACATCAACACCGCGGCGTTCAACCCGCAGCAACTGCTCAACGCCGTTGCCGACAGCTACCGTCCGGCAGCAGCCGCAAAGGGTCTGCGCCTTGAATACGACTGCGACAGCGCGCTCGACGGCTATTTCTCAGGCGATCCTTTCCGCATCCGACAGATTGTCGAGAATCTGATGTCGAATGCAATGAAATTCACCAAGGAAGGCTCTGTGTCAATGTCTGCAAAACTCGACAACGGACGGCTAAGCATCAGCGTAGCCGACACCGGATGCGGAATGACCGAAGACGAGCAGAAACGGATATTCCAGGAGTTTACCCGTCTGAAAAGCGCGCAGGGACAGGAAGGTTTCGGACTCGGACTGTCGATAACACAGAAACTCGTGGCTCTGCTCAGAGGCACGATGAGCGTAAGCAGCAAACCAGGAGAAGGCAGCCGGTTCGGCGTCGAGCTGCCGATGCCTAAAGCCGATGCCGACACAACATCTGCCAACGAACACCCCGCGGCAAACGCCCGGTTCAGCCAGCCGTGGAGCCTGCTGCTCATCGACGACGACAATCTGCAACTGCAGCTCACGGAAGCCATGCTGCGCAATCTTGGTGCCAACGTCACCGTATGCCGGCAGCCACAGGAACTGTTTGTCAAAATCGCAGAATGCCACCACGACGCCGTGCTTACCGACATCCAGATGCCAGCCATGAACGGCTTCGACCTGCTGCGCAACCTCCGCGCCCTCGGATGCGACGAGGCAGCGTCAATTCCCGTAATAGCCGTGACCGCACGCAGCGACATGGACGTAGACTCGCTGCGCGGCGAAGGCTTTGCCGGATGTCTGCACAAGCCGTTCCGCCAGCAAGAAATTGTCGACGTGGTTGAGGCTGCCATGGCAAATAACGAGACCGACACATTCGACTTCTCCGCACTGACAGCGTTCAGCGCCGACGACGCCGACGCCTCGCGCGAGATTATGCTCACGTTTGCCGAAGAAACGCGGAAAAACATCCAGCGCATGGAGCGCGCCATAGCCGACGGCAACCTGAAAGAAATGGCTGAAACCGCCCACAAGATGCTGCCGTTGTTCACCATGATAGGCGCCAAACGCGCCGTTGCGCCACTCTCCTGCCTCAACGACAAGCGTGCAGGCGGCGATGCCGGCTCTGCCGACACAGAGATGGCACAAACCATCGTGGATGTAGCTAAAATTGTGGTAAACGAAATAGCGAAAGCGAGTCAGGATTAAAAAACTTTCAAAACGAAAGCAAAAAGTTTCGTTTTGATTTTGTTATAATAAACAAGAATCGTAATTTTGCACCACTATATATAGATATGGAACAATCGGCTAAAACAAAAGAGCGTTTCTCGGAAACCAACGAAAGTTTCACTATGCTCGAGGCTATCAACGAGGCAAAGCGATGCCTTCACTGCAAGGCACCGCAATGCAGCAAGGGCTGCCCGATCAGTCAGGACATTCCCGACTGGATTCACGAACTGTCGATGGGCAATCTCGGAAACGCCATGCACATAATCAACGGCAAGAGCAACCTGCCTGCCGTGTGCGGACGCGTATGCCCTCACGAGCGTCAGTGCGAGGGGCATTGCGTGCTCGGAAAGAAGGGACGCCCTGTGGCTATAGGCAAACTGGAACGCTTCGTTG
>ULRV01044578.1_pt1 | contig 14606 bp, 16 predicted proteins | sample 1955791 | NCBI WGS metagenome assembly ULRV01 (sample SAMEA4835692, study PRJEB28245) | human gut metagenome | biome: gut microbiome; material: fecal sample | place: Denmark | collected 2008 | reverse complement strand
CCCGATCACATCCATATGCATATGAAATTTTTTAAACTGCAGCAGACTGTCGTTCTTTCTCATGAAATAAATAACAGGGATCAGCCCTCCGACAATCTGTCCTGCAGAGGTTGCAATGGCAGCACCGGCCAGTCCCCAGTGAAAAATCACGATCAGCACATAGTCCAGAATACCGTTAACAATTCCGGCTGCCACATTTGCCTTAAGACTTAAGCCCGGCTTCTGCGCTGCCACAAAAAAGCTCTGGAATGCGAACTGCAGAATAAATGCCGGCATGGATAAAAATCCGATGCGGATATAGAGCACGCAATCCCGGATCAGCTCCTCCTGCGTAGCTCCCAGTGCCATAGTGATCGGTCTTGCCATGATAAATCCGATCACGGAAAGCACCACCGCACCTCCAAAAAGTGCTGCTATAATCATGGTAAAGTACTCATTGGCACGCTCCCTGTTACCTTCTCCCATGGTCTTTGACACCACAGCACTGCCTCCGGTTCCTGCCATAAAACCGATTGACGCCACTGCCATCAGGACCGGAAAGGTCAGGTTAATGGCGGCAAAGGGGGTAGTCCCCACAAAATTTGAAACAAAAAATCCATCAACAATGCTGTAAACGGATGTGCACATAATCATTAAAATAGAAGGCAGCACAAACCGCAGCAATCGTTTATAGGTGAAATGATCTGATAATTGTATATTCATAATTGTTTTCCTTATTCTTACCCTTTGCTTCTCTTATCTGTGATTCATCTTTTCACGGAGCAGGCATGTGATCTTCTTTGCCAGGCGCAGATATTCTTCACTCTCCTGCTCCGTTAATTCATCAAAGATACTGTTTTCCATCTCCATAACCGGATAGATCTTTTCCTCAACAAACCGCTTCCCCTCAGTTGTCAGGGAAATATGCAGATCTCTTCTGCTTCCCTTATGCAGCTGCAAAATTCCATTTCGCTGCAGACCTGAAATAGAAGAATTAATTGTCTGACGGCTGTAGCAATACAGATCTGCAATATCCTTCTGCTGACATCCGTCTCCCAATTCCACAATGGCATATAAAATCATAAAAGCGCTGTCCGACAATCCGGACTGCATACTGATTTCATGATAAATCCGGTCCGTTTCCCGGTACTGCTTGTTTAACTCCTTCATTTCTTTTCTTAATACAATCATGTAAAACCCTCTTTCTATACGTTCATTTTGATAATCCGATTTCGGATTCATGTGTTTATTATAATCCGATTTCGGATTCATGTCAAGGTCAGGTAAGACTCATAGACTGCTATGTAAACCGTAACCCGGTTGTGGTACAGGACGTTACTACAATGTTGTAACAATTCATCCTTGCCCATTCATAAGCTGCCCTTAGTGAGCAAGCTCCACGGCCATCTTGCACAATCATTTCTGCATGGCTGAACTGTCACGTAACGTTACTACGATCCTCAAATAGATGTTGACAGTTCAACATCTATCCTGTATGATATAACAAGCTAAGAGATGTTGATCATTCAACTTCCCGGGTATGATTTATAACGAATAACACAAAATCCGTTACAAATCCTGTAACTGTTCACTTTTCACTCATTGACACCGGAAAACAGGAGCATTTTATGGTTGACCGTTTTGAAAAGTTTTCGCTGGCAATCTCGGAGATCTCACGATACTGGCACAAGATTGCAGCCGAAGAGCTGAAGCCCTATGAATTAAAAAGTACTCATGCCATCTACCTTACGACCATGTACCGCTATCCGGACGGTATCACTGCCCCCCGGCTTGCAGAATGCTGTGGCAAGGACAAGGCAGATGTTTCCCGGATGATGTCCATTATGGAGTCAAAGGGGCTGATTATTAAAGAAGGAAGCCATGCCAAGCTGTATCGCGGCACATTAAAGCTCACGGAGCAGGGAACGCTCCTTGCTGCCCAGATTACCAAACGGGCTGAACTGGCCGTGAAGCAGGCAAGTGAGGGTCTGACAGATGAAAAAAGAGCTGTCTTTTATGAAGCACTCGACACGATCACTGCGAATCTGCAAAGAATTGCACGGGACGGCTTATCCTGATAACCTCATAGACACATCATCCAAACGAAAAACAGCTGTTTTGCATCGTAAATGTGAAAATACGGAACAGTTTCGAAATAGTAAGAATAAGAAGAAGGATAAATACATGAACTTAATACAGCATATCTGCTGTCGGGCATACCAGGGGGTCTTTCGTGCCGCCCTTCCCTTTCTCCCTTACCGGGAACCGGAGATTCTGCACCGTTGTGAAGAACTGCCGGATACCCTGAAGCAGCATAAAATCAAAAAAATACTGATCGTTACAGATCCCGGAATTGTTGCCTGCGGTCTCACGGCCAAGGTAACCTCCGTTCTTGCTAAGGAGAAGATTTCCTATTCTGTTTACGATCAGACATCCGCAAATCCTACGGTCAGGAATGTCGAAGAAGCACTCGCCTTATATCAGAAGGAACACTGTAAGGCTCTCCTTGCCATCGGCGGCGGTTCTGCCATGGATTGTGCCAAGGCACTGGGCGCGAGAATTGCCTGTCCCAAGAAAACGCTCGGGCAGTTAAAAGGAACACTTCATGTCCTGCACCGGATTCCGCTTCTCATTGCCGTTCCGACAACTGCCGGAACCGGAAGTGAAAACACACTGGCTGCGGTCATTACGGATTCTGAAAAGAAACATAAATACGTCCTCAATGACTTTGTGCTGATTCCACGCTACGCTATTCTGGATGCGGAATTAACATATTCCCTGCCCCCACACTTAACTGCCACAACCGGCATGGATGCACTGACGCACGCCGTCGAGGCATACATCGGAAGATCTACAACGAAAGAAACCCGTGAAAAAGCTCTTTTAGCAGTAAAAACAATCTATCAGAATATTGAAACAGCCTATCACGATGGTCATAACCATGCAGCCCGCGATCAGATGCTGAACGCTGCCTACCTCGCCGGATTTGCCTTTTCCAGATCGTATGTCGGCTATGTGCACGCAGTTGCCCATTCCCTGGGCGGACAATACAACATTCCTCACGGACTTGCCAATGCCGTTCTTCTTCCGGAGGTCCTGGAGAGCTATGGCTCCTGCATTCACCAAAAGCTCCATATGCTCGGATGTGTCGCCGGTGTCTGCACCGAACAGGATTCCATTAAAGCCAGTGCCGGAAAATTTATTGCGTCCATCCGTACCTTAAATAAAAATATGGGCATTCCGGATTTTCTTTCCGGCATTCAGGAAAGTGATATTGAAACCATGTCCGTCCACGCAGCCAAAGAAGCAAATCCACTTTACCCTGTGCCTAAGCTGATGACACGCAGGGAACTGGAAGCCTTTTACCGCCTCATGCTTACCCGCGAGCGTGCGCAGGCTTAATTGTTGATTTTGACTATTCAGAGCCATGCAAATCATGGAGACATGTACCGCGAATGCCTGCATTCGTAAGGATCTATGACATGATTTATATGGCGGATAGGGTTCTGAAAGGAGCAAAACCATGGAAAGTAAACAAATTGATGAGCTCTTGGAAAAACAGCGCAGGTTTTACCAGAGCGGTGCAACAATTCCGATTGATTTCCGGATCCAACAGTTAAAAAAGCTCTATGCTGCCGTAAAAAAATATGAAAATGATATTCAGAAGGCGCTTTTCACAGATCTTGGTAAAAGCGGCTTTGAGGGATTCATGTGTGAGATCGGGCTTGCACAGTCCGAGATCAGCTATATGATCCGCCATACCAGGCAGTTTTCCAGAAAAAGGACGGTTGCCACTCCGCTGGCACAGTTTGCCTCCCACAGCTATATCCAGCCGGTGCCCCATGGAAACACCCTCATTATGAGTCCCTGGAATTATCCGTTCCTGCTCTCCATTGATCCGTTGGCAGATGCGATTGCAGCCGGGAACACGGTCATTTTAAAACCAAGTGCCTATTCTCCGGCAACCTCCGGCATCCTGAAAGTCATACTTACGGAATGCTTCCCTCAGGAATATGTTGCGGTTATTGAAGGTGGACGTAAGGAAAATGCGGATCTGCTGACGAGGAAATTCGACTTTATCTTTTTTACCGGCTCCCAGTCGGTGGGGAAGGAGGTACTGCGTCACGCTGCGGATTATCTGACTCCGGTCGTCCTGGAGCTTGGCGGCAAAAGTCCCTGTATCGTCGATCACACCGCAAACTTAAAGCTGGCTGCACGCCGGATTGTTTTCGGCAAATATCTGAACTGTGGGCAGACCTGCGTGGCTCCTGATTTTCTGCTCTGTGAACGCAGCATCAGGGATAAACTGATTGCAGAACTCAAAGCACAGATTACCACACAATTCGGAATCGTTCCGCTTGAAAATAAGGATTATGGTAAGATCATCAACGAAAAGCATTTTAAACGGATCTGCAGTCTCATGGATCCTGCCAAGGTCGTTGCAGGCGGTGAAACCAATGAGGAAACCCTGCAGATTGCTCCGACCATCCTGAACAATGTCACCTTTGAGGATCCGGTCATGCAGGAGGAAATTTTCGGTCCACTCCTTCCTGTCCTTACCTTTGATGATTTCGATGAACTGGTTTTGACCTTAAAGAACCGTCCCAAACCGCTTGCCCTTTACCTGTTCAGTAACGATAAGGCACACCGGAAGCGGGTCAACGAGGAGTTATCCTATGGAGGCGGCTGCATGAATGACACGGTTATTCATCTTGCCACAACAGAAATGGGGTTTGGCGGCGTCGGCGAAAGCGGCATGGGAAGCTATCACGGGAAGACCGGCTTTGACGCCTTTTCCCACCATAAGAGTATTGTCGATAAGAAAACCTGGCTGGATCTACCGATGCGTTATCAGCCCTATACCAGTCATCTATATGAAAAAATGCTGCATTTCTTCTTAAAATAACATCAATGATCATTAACGAAAGGAATACTGATATGAGTGTTAAAATTATTGTCGATTCAACAACAGACCTGAATGAAGCCATAAAGGATCAGGTTGCCATTGTCCCCTTAACCATCTGCTTCGGAGAGGAAGAATATGTGGATGGCGTAACCATTACCCATCACCAGTTTTATGAAAAGCTGGTGGAAAGTGACATTCTTCCAACCACCAGCCAGGCTTCTCCATCTGCATTTATGAAGGTGTTTGATGAGGTTTTAGGTCCGGATGACAGTGCGGTCGTTCTCACAATCTCCTCCAAATTATCCGGAACCTGCCAGAGCGCACTGATTGCTGCCGCTGAGTATCCGAACGTCCATGTCGTTGACGGAAGCTCTGCCGCAATCGGAAGCGGAATTCTTGCCGAATATGCTCTTCGTCTGGTAGATATGGGAAAATCTGCTGAAGAAATCGCATCAATCCTGGAAGAAAAAAAGAAAGACGTGTGTCTCATTGCCATGCTCGATACCTTAGAGTATCTGAAAAAGGGCGGTAGACTCTCCTCAACCGCTGCTTTTGCCGGCGGACTCTTAAATATCAAGCCTGTGGTGAATATTGAGGATGGGGAAATTCATATTTTAGGGAAAGCCAGAGGCTCCAAACAGGGCAACAATCTGCTGATTCAGGAAATCCAGAAGGTCGGCGGTATTGACTTCACCATGCCAATTCTCTTAGGCTATACCGGATTAACCGATGTTCTTCTGAAAAAATACATCAACGACAGCAGCGACCTGTGGGAAAACGGTACGGATACCCTGAACTACACCACGGTTGGCAGTGTCATCGGCACCCATACCGGTCCCGGCGTGATTGCTGCTGCTTTTTTTAAAAAATTGTAACTATTCAGAACCCGGATCTGCTACCCGGGCTGACTATGGTTGTGATTCTCCTGCTTGATTTCCCAGTGAATCAGGAACGTCAAAGCCGCACGGAGCGCAATAATTCCGGCAACTGTTGCAATTTCCTTGAAATCTCTTACGATAACGGTTTTCAGGATCTCGCTGCAAAGCTTGAATTCCAGTCCTACAGCAAGTCCCTGTGCAAGTGTCAGCTTCATATCGGGCCTACGGCGGATATAATAATAAAATCCCTTTAAGCCCGAAATGATAATGACAATCACTCCGACAAATTCAAAGAACAAAATTGCAACCTCTACAATGTGCTGCATCAGATTTTCGAACCCTTCATAGACTACCATTGCATCTCTCCCTCTGTATCATTTAATTATCTGTAACTGTCCGGTACCCTCACCGTTGCGATTACCCTTAAAAAAGCGGATCCAGTTCCCAGAATGCCACGGCACTTGCTGCCGCTACATTCAAGGAATCCACTCCGTGCGTCATCGGAATCATGACCGTATAATCGCAATCTGCAATCGTTCTTCCTGCAAGACCATCGCCCTCGGTTCCAAGAACAATCGCAAGCTTCTCTTCCTTCTTAAGCCGTTCATCCCGTAGAGACACACTGTCCTCCTTAAGCGCCATCGCCGCTGTGCGGTATCCCATGCTCCGCAGCTCCTGCATGATCCGTTCCGGCCAGTCCCCGGCATCCATGATCGTCCATGGAATCTGAAAAACGCATCCCATGCTGACGCGTACTGCCCTCCGGTATAATGGATCACTGCTGCCCTTCGTCAAAAGCACCGCATCCATGGAAAGTGCCGCTGCCGACCGGAAAATGGCTCCTACATTCGTTGGATTCACCACATCCTCCAGAATTGCAATCCGGCGCTTTCCCTCACAGATTTCTTTTAAGGAAGGAAGGGCTTTGCGCCGCATCGCACACAGCATTCCCCGTGCAAGCTGATACCCCGTGATTCTCGTAAGGACCTCCAAAGAAGCCGTGTAAACCGGAATTTCTCCACACCGGTCCAGAATCGCTCTCTCCTTTTCGCCAGGCGGTTTCTTTTCCATAAGAAGGGAAAGCGGCTCGTATCCGGCTTCCAATGCCCGCAGAATCACATTCGGGCTTTCTGCAATAAAAATACCGGGCTCCGGCTCATAGTAATGCAGGAGCTGTACTTCCTTCTTATCGATATAGACTTCCAGTTCCGGAATCTCCAGATCCGTAATTTCTATGATGCTCACACTGTTTCCTCCGTACCCGTGCATGCCGTATAAAACTGCAGCTTCTTATCTATCAGCTTATCACCTTCATAGGCAAGCCGCAACGTGAAAAAGCGTGGATCATCACGAAGCAGTATTTCAAGAAAAACGGCATCTCCTTCCCATGTCGGAAGAGCTGGAACCTCTGTCTTCGGAATCCACGCAAGCTCTCCTTCGTTACAGGCTCCCGGTTCCCCTTCAAAACCATCTGCGGTAAACAGGCACATCAATTCCGTTTCCTGCCGGTCGCTTATGAATGTAATGAGTCCCCGGAACGTATAGGAAGTAATTGTAAGTCCGGTTTCTTCGCGAACTTCCCTCACCAGACAGTCCTCCGGTGATTCTCCTTCTTCTAAATGACCACCGACTCCGATCCATTTCCCGCCGTTGATATCCTGCTTTTTCTTCGTGCGATGCAGCATGAGATACTTCCCATCCTGCTCGATGTAACATAATGTCGTAATTGGTTTGCTCACGATCTGCTCTCCTGTCTGTATCCATTGTTATCTTCATTGGAGACTATAAGCAATGTATGTACCCGATTCCCTAATTTCACACTTTGCTGCATTCATCCTCATTGAGTGCTTTATATGAAAAAAGGACAATATCACTTGTCCCTGCATTCCCTATATAGTAGATAAGAGAATCTTTGGTTGGAGCGTCACTCCCAACATCTCTTTTGCCCATTGCAATTTGCATGTGGCGCATGACGACGCATTTTTCACCTCAAAGATTCTCTTTCTATTCTAAATTAATTATAGTTAATTTATTCTTTAGAGTAAAGAATTTTTTTATTTTTCAGCATTTTATTCCAGGTAGTCTCTCCAATATGCCAAAAAGAAATGACAGAATTCCTGTATTCCACAGGATCATCTTTCACTGCAATTCTAAGTACCAGTTTAAACCTGTTGCTGTCACCGTCTATAATTTCTTTTAATAAAATAGCCGTATTGGATTTGTTTGCTTCTATAATATAATCTGGATTTCCGATAATCTCTTCTAAATACTTATTATATCTTTCAAAATCAGTCGGATGTCTTTCTTTAATGTGTTCTATCCTTTCCTCTGTAATAATCACTTCATCTGTTCTGATATTTCGTGTTACACACTCATAGATGTTCCTGTTTATTCTTCCTACCAGATGCATCTTGTTTTTCCTTTGCATTTGCTATTTCATGATTCACTTTGTAAGCAATCAATTCTAACAAATATACAGGCATTGTGCGATTACCAAGTTCCCAGTCGGTCATTGTCCGATAAGGTATATTAAGCCATTCCGAAAACTCTTTACGGTTCATCCCTGCATATTTTCGTATACGCTGCATCTGTTTAGCCGGATCAAATGTATTACACTCAATAATAAGTGAAAGGTCATCATTTAAGAAATCATTCTCTAACTCACAATGTGGTTCTTCTTTTTCTTCTTGATTCATATTCTTCCCCTCAATATACGCATTGCGTAATTTATTTATAGTATAGATACGCAATGCGTAAAAGTCAAGTAGCAAATTTAAAATATATTTTTATCTACATTGCTGTAAAGTCTCACAAATTACCCAACTCCCGCCTGCGCTTGCGGCGGACGCGGTTAATATGCCGTTCATAGTCTCCGCTCCGCAAAAGCTCGGACAACACATACTGCTCGAACAGCGGCACCGGGCAGGAATAAAAACCCAGCTTATGTTCAAATGCATCCACCAGAGTCTCCGGCAGAATCATATATCCGATACGCACCGAGGGCGCGATAGTCTTGGAAAACGTATTCATATAAATTACATTGACGCCGTCTGCAATCGAAAATAACGGGCTTTCGGGTTTACTCGAAACCGTCAGCTCCGAATCATAGTTATCCTCCACAATTACGGCATTGCGCTGTTTCGCCCAGTAAAGATACTCCCGCTTCTGCGAAATTCCAATGGTAATCCCGCTCGGATAACTATTAAACGGTGTCACATGCAGTACGGATGCTTTCGTTCTGGTGAGTTCGGAAGACAGAATTCCTTCCGCAGAAAGTGTCAGCGGATCACACACAATACCCATGGATTCATAAACCTTGCGGATTTTTTCATAAGAAGGATTCTCGATTCCAAAGATGCATCCTGCGCCGAAAAACTGCGCCACCAGTCCATACAGATATTCCGCACCGGAACCGATAATAACCTGCCGTGGATGAATCTGAATTCCTCTGCTTCTTCCAAGATAGGAGCAAATCTCGGCACGCAGCTCTTCGCAGCCATGATTGGGCGACTTCACCAGAATCTGCTCCTCATAATCAAGCAGAACCTTGCGCATTGTCCGGGCAAGCACACTGAACGGAAACTCTCCTGTCTGATGGGCCTGCGGATGCGTCACCGGCAGCTCCTCATGACGGATCTCCGGAATTACCTGAAAATCCGCCTCCCGGTAAATCACAAAATAACCGCTCCGCTGTCTCGTTTCAATATATCCTTCATCACTTAGCAGATTCATGGTATGTTCGACCGTAATAAGACTCACCCCGGTTTCCTCCGCAATGATCCGCTTGGACGGAAGTCTGGAATCCAGCGGATAAATCCCTGCTACAATGTCCTGCACCAGATAGTTATATAATTGAATATAGGCAGGCACTCCACTGTCCTTTGTAATAGTATAGTTCATCTGGTCTTATCAGATACTCCTTTTCTGGTTATTTCAGCACTACCAATTCAATTGTATTCTTGATTCAATCATTTGTAAAGGAAAAGAGTGATCCGTTTGTACGAAGAAATTAAGAAACAGGCGGCTGATGTTACCGCCGAATTATGTGAAAAGGCAAAGCTCCACGAAGGTCAGATTCTTGTGGTCGGCTGCTCTTCCTCCGAAGTGTGTGGCGATAAGATCGGAAGCAATTCAAACCTCGATGTAGCCAAGGCTGTTTTTTCCGGAATCTATGAAACGACGAAGGCACGCGGTATTTATCTTGCCGCCCAATGCTGTGAGCATCTGAACCGTGCCATCATCATTGAACAGGCAGCCGTTCCTGATGCAGAATTCGTCAATGTCGTTCCCCAGCCCAAAGCCGGCGGTTCCTTTGCAACCACCGCTTACCATACCTTTGAGCATCCGGTCGCACTGGAGGAGATCAAAGCTGATGCCGGAATTGATATCGGCGATACCTTCATCGGCATGCACCTGAAGAAGGTTGCCGTTCCGATCCGCCTTACCAATCATGAAATCGGTCAGGCTCATATCACTGCTGCCAGAGTCCGTCCCAAATTTATCGGCGGCGAACGCGCTCATTATGATGCAGAGCTGTTGTAAATGAAATGTTGGTAACTATTCAGCGCAGGTCGAAGCATTTACTGCCAAGACCGTAAGAAAATGATTCAGTAATGCAAAATCCCATCGGCGAAGCCGATTTGGAATGGATTTTGCATCGTAACTGTGAAGCTACTGAACAGTTACAAATGTTGTATTTTTACCAGATCATTGTCCCTGCTACTTAACAGGATACTGGTAAGTTCAGATACTTCATCAGCGTCCTAAGTCCCTCGACCGGCACGCAGAACCTGGGATTCCGGGTAAGACAGGCTTCGTGGACCTCTTCTAAATCAAACCACTCCACTGTCTCCACTTCCTCCTTTTGCAGGGTAAGCTTCTCCATATCTACCGGCTCCTGATAACAAAACACGAATGAGGTTTCATTATCCTTGAAAGGATGTCCATGAAATTCCATTTCATAATGAATATGAAACTTTCCTGCATAGTTCAGCTGCTCCGGAGATGCATGAATCCCCAGCTCCTCTTGCAATTCCCGCATAGCCGATTCAAGCGGTTCGTCTCCTGCCTGAATGTGTCCTGCAGATGACGTATCAAAGCATCCCGGAAAGGATTCCTTATCTTCTGCCCGTTTCTGTAGCAGAACCTGATATTTCCCATCTACCATACGGACAACCCATACATGGGCGGTTCTATGACAAATCCCTTCGGCATGGGCATGACTTCGTTCTACCATTCCACCGGTTGGCTGTCCTTCTTCATTACAAATATCGAACAGCTCTGCGGTCCATTCCGATCCCTCTTCCAGATGCTTTTCCTTAAGCCAGTCATCATAAACGCTCAGTTCCTGTCTTTCTCCCCGTTCATTCTCAAGCGTTACCACACATCTGGCCTTTTCTTCATCCGACCGTTCTTCACATCCGTACTCTCCATCAAAAATCTGCTTAATTCTCCACATCATCCGCTCCTGTTTTATCTGTTTTGCAGCCAATTCCCTCTGCTCTATGATTTGTCGCCTTCCTCATCAAACAGTGGTCTGTTCCACGTCATTTCGTTCCACCTGGCATTGGTTGCTTCCATTTCTTTCTTCTGCATGATCCGGTTCCTGTCACTTAAGATCGACAGCATCTCATCCACAATCTCCGCTTCCGGCAGACTGGTATAATGCGACAGGTAGCCGATCATCCTTCCCGCAGTGAAATCCGTATTCAGATTCTGGGAAATCAGATTGCTGAACTCCTCGGAATATCCCTTTTCCATCAGCAACCGATATAAAATCCTGCTGCTTTCAGATTTTTCTTTCATGCCTGTCCCTCTTTTCCTGTTTCTTCCTCCGTTACAATCCGCATTCCCATCTGAAAGGCAACCGGATAAAGGAAGTTCTTTTCAAGTCCGGAGTCGAAGATCACTGTAAATTTCCCTGTAATCCCATCTGCATGATAAACTGCATCGCTGATAACTCCCATTCCATATTTGATCTGTTCAACCCTCTCTCCAATGACAAGCTGAATCTCTGTTCCGTGACCCCCGGGATCTGTCTCTAAACTCTTAGGCTTGAGTTTCATCTTCCCCTGATCCGGCTGCAATGCTGCAAACGTCTTTCCTTCCACCCGCTTCTCATTCTGCAGCTTCATACGATCAGGAAACTTCAAGCTATCCGGCTTCACACCTTCCACCCGTTCCACCTTCACAGGCGTCATCTCCCGGATAAAGGATGACGTTTCCTCCGACAGTCTGAATATATGAAGCACACTCTTCGCTCTCGTCATGCCTACGTAAAACAGCCGCCGCTCTTCCTCAAATTCTTTCTTTTCCTGCGGTGTTGCCTTCTTTGAGTAAACCACCTTATCCGGAAAGACGCCATCACAGACGTCCATCAGATAAACCTCCTCATACTCAAGTCCCTTGGATGAATGAATAGTAGACAGGATAAAATTGCTGTCATAATCCGGACGTTTCTCACGCAGCATATTCTGCAGGTATTCCAGCCTCCCTAAGAAACTGCCAATCGACACCTCTTCGTAGGACAGCAGCTTCAGGATAAAAAGTTTGTTGTCATCCATATTATTGCGTTCCAGATATTCCCCGTATCCCAATGGGGTCTCAATCCGGAAAAGCACCCTGAAGGGTGCTTCCTTCAGCATATTGCGCAGATGTGTTGCAAAGGCTCTGCACTTTCCCAGAACCATACCATTCAGACCTTCCGCATACTCTGCAGCTTCCAGTACCGGAATATGCCGTTCCTCACTGATCCGGCATAGCTGCTGTGCCTGATTCTTCTTCAGATAGGTCTGGCATTTAAAATAAATCCGCAGGAAAAGCTCCGTATCATATGGATTTAGGGCAAACCGCATAATATTCGTGACATCCGTTACCACACGATGGGTAAAAAAAGCCATATCCGTGCTTTTGATCCGGTACGGAATCTGCTGCCGCTCCAGCTGGTCAATGAGCGGAAGCACACTTTCATTATCGCGGTACAAAACCGCCGTCTCCACCTCATGATTCTGTGCCACCTTCCGAAGATAAGTATATTGCGCCGCACGGTTTTTCAGGAAAATATAATGAATCTCCGCCTCTTCTGCTTTCGTCGGAACCATATGCTTGCGATGCCTTAGCTTGTTATGCTGGATAAAGTGATCGGCCACAGCCACAATCCTTGCATTGGAGCGGTAGTTCTGATCCATCACAAGCTCCTTTGCCCCGGGATGCTCCTTTGTGAAATTAAGCAGTGCCTCCGGATAAGCTGCACGGAACCCATAAATGCTCTGATCCTCGTCTCCCACCATAAAGAGATTTCCCTGCTCTCCTGCTAAAAGCCCGATAATAATATGCTGGATTTTGGACGTATCCTGCGCCTCATCCACGCAGATATACCGGTATTTTCCCTGATAAAATTTAAGAAGCTCCGGACTCCCTTTCAGCATCCGGTACGCATAAATCATCTGGTCATCATAATCCATGAAGCTGTTCTGCTTTAGATACCTGTTGTATGCACTGTAAATTTCCCAGAGAGGAATGCCCTCTTCTTTCCCCAGTTCACGGATCTCCTCTTCGGAAAGCAGCATATTCTTACAATAGGTAATCAATGTGCGTGCATTCTTCACATCGCTTTCGGTCGGATATTCCGCCAGGTTCTGGACAAGAATCTCTGTCAGCATTCTTGAAATCACCTTTTCATCGGTGAGCAGCTCAAAGGCACTCTTTCCGATCATCTGCCCGTATCTGGCAATCACCCTGGCACAAATTCCGTTAATTGTCCGGAATTCCAGTGCATTGCTGTATTCCTCACCAAAAATCTCCCGGAACCGGCGTGCCATGTCATTCGTTGCTGCAACTGTATACGTCAGGGTCAGAATGTTCTCCGGCCTTATTCCTTCACAATAGAGCATATACCCAAGCCTTGTGACTAAAACAGTAGTCTTGCCGCTTCCCGGAACGGCAAGCAGCAGAACCGGCCCATTCACCGTCTGCACTGCGGCAAGCTGCTTCTCATTCAGATGTCCCGCATATTTTTGTAAAAAACTATCTCTATCCATCATTTATAGCTTCTGCTTTCTCCTGTTGCATAGTCAATCTCGATTGTTTCTAATTTACCATTTTTAAAGGGCGGAGTCCATATGGACTTCGCCCTTTATGATTTCTTTGTATAATTCCTCTATCGGATTTCTCTGCACGATCAGTCTCTATCGTTATCCTTCTATAACATCAACCGGTAAATTGCTTCCACATCCTTCTGTTCCAAGGGAACAAACCCTCCAACTGTATGCGCGGTCTGTCCGTCTCCGTAGCAACAGACATGGGCAAGCTTAGGAATGTCCTCCTCCCTGGCTTTAAGCTGCTCGAAATTCTTCGGCATTCCAATGGAAATCAGAAAGCTCCGTAAGGCCTCAATTCCCTCTCTTGCCGTTTTCTCAGGATGTGCAAAATCCATCTCGCATCCCCACACACGAACGGCAATCTGTGCAAACCGCATCACATCATGGTTCATCACATAGGTAAACACTGCCGGCATCGTTACCGCAAGTCCTGCTCCATGTGCACAATCATACAGTGCAGACAGTTCATGCTCAATTGCGTGGCTTGACCAGTCCTGGGATCGGCCCACACCACAGATATTGTTATGAGCTACCATTCCGGCCCACATAATATTGGCACGTGCTTCATAATCATCCGGATTATCAATGACCTTCGGAGTCTCACATTTCATCGTGAGAATCAGGGCTTCGATCAGCCGGTCGGTTACCTCTACATCCTTCGTATTCGTCAGATATCTTTCATATAGATGCGCAATAATATCGGTTGCACCGGCGGCCGTCTGGAAAGCGGGCAGTGTCTGTGTC
>ULRV01013495.1_pt1 | contig 14711 bp, 10 predicted proteins | sample 1955791 | NCBI WGS metagenome assembly ULRV01 (sample SAMEA4835692, study PRJEB28245) | human gut metagenome | biome: gut microbiome; material: fecal sample | place: Denmark | collected 2008 | reverse complement strand
GTGATTGATCTGATGAACACCGGAGTGACAATGACAATCGGGGAGATGAGTCCTGACCAGATATTCAAAGATTACGCGCGCCACATCGGCATCGGCGGCATCGCCACCGCCGGCATCATCGGCATCATCAAGTCGTTCGGTGTGATCAAGTCGGCTGTCGGTCTGGCTGTCGGTGAGTTCTCCAAGAAGGGTGGCAATGCCGGGAAGGCCGAGAGGACGCAGGAGGATATTCCTATGAAAACCATCGTGTTCGGCATCGTGCTGACGCTTCTGGCGGTGTTCGCCTTCTTCGCTTTCGGCGGGGTCGTGAACAATGTCTGGCAGGCGGTTGTGGGACTGCTGATCGTGGCGGTGATCGCGTTCCTGTTCACCACGGTGGCGGCCAACGCCATCGCCATCGTCGGCACGAACCCGGTGAGCGGCATGACGTTGATGACGCTGATCATCGCGGCGCTTATCCTTGTTGGTGTGGGTCTTAAGGGCAACGCCGGCATGGCCGCAGCCCTGATCATCGGCGGTGTCGTCTGCACGGCGCTTTCGGTGGCCGGCTCCTTCATCACCGACCTTAAGATCGGCTACTGGATCGGCAGCACTCCGAGAAAGCAGGAAGGCTGGAAGTTCGTGGGCGTGGCTGTGGCCGCGGCGACGGTCTGCGGCGTGATGCTGGTACTGAACAAGACCTACGGTTTCGTCGGTGACCAGGCGCTCGTGGCTCCTCAGGCCAACGCGATGGCGGCTGTGATCCAGCCTATGATGAACGGCGGCGGCGCTCCGTGGCTGCTCTACGGGATCGGGGCCGTGCTGGCCATAGTGCTGACCTTCCTCAAGGTTCCTGCCCTGGCGTTCGCTCTGGGTATGTTCATTCCGATCGACCTGAACCTGCCTCTTCTGATAGGCGGAGCGATCTCCTGGTTCGTCAGCACCCGCTCGAAGGACAAGGCGCTTAATGAGATACGTCTGAACAAGGGTACGCTGATCGCTTCCGGTTTCATCGCCGGCGGCGCGCTGATGGGAGTCGTGAGCGCTCTGCTCAAGTTCTTCAACGTGGATTGGTTCCTGACCGGCTGGAACGCCCAATACGGCGAGGCCATCGCCATCATCCCGTTCCTCGGAATCATCGCCTACACCATCATCGCCTCTTTGAGGGCTAAGGAATAAACAAACGGCCACCGTGCCCGCCGAAGTGCCATTATGAAGTGGCCTCGACAGGCTCGGTGACCAGAAAATAACAAGAATAATGGAAAAAGTTTTAGACAGGTTCCTGAGGTACGTCAGCGTTGACACTCAGTCGAACGAGGAATCAGAGAGCCAGCCATCGGCGGAGAAGGAGCTGAATCTGCTCCGCATGCTGCGCGACGAGCTGCAGGCTCTCGGAGTGGAAGCCACTCTTGATGAATATGGTTACGTGATGGGCACGATCCCTTCGAACATCGAGGCGAAAGTGCCGGCAATCGGATTCATCGCCCACGTGGACACCGCTCCGGACGCTTCGGGAGCGGACATCAAGCCTCAGATCATCAATGAATATGACGGCGGGGACATTCCTTTGAAAGGTGTGCCGGGACTGGCGCTGAAGCCTTCGGAGTTCCCGGAGATGCTTCATTATGTGGGGCAGACGCTCATCACCACCGACGGCACAACCCTTCTGGGTGCGGACGACAAGGCCGGCGTGGCCGAGATCATGGACGCGGTGCAGTACATCGTGGAGCATCCCGAGTTCAGGCACGGTGAGATCAAGATCGGTTTCACGCCTGACGAGGAGATCGGGCGCGGCGTGGTTAAGTTCGATGTCAAGAGGTTCGGGGCTGAATATGCCTACACGATGGACGGCGGGGAGATCGGTGAGCTGGAGTTCGAGAATTTCAACGCGGCCTCGGCGAAGATCCACATTCAGGGAAGGAACGTGCACCCGGGCTACGCGAAGGGCAAGATGAAGAACGCGATCCTGATCGCCACTGAGTTGAACGCATTGCTGCCTGTTCAGCAGAGGCCTGAATATACCGAAGGCTACGAGGGCTTCTTCCACATTGTCGGTTTCAGCGGTTCGGTCGAGGAGGCGGATGTCACCTACATAATCCGTGACCACGACCGCAAGGAGTTCGAGAGCAAGAAGGCGATCATGCAAAAATGCGTGGACTTCATCAATGTGAAGTACGGCGATGGTACGGCGACGGCTGTGATCAAGGATCAGTACTACAACATGCGCGAGCAGGTGGAACCGCACTATCACGTGGTTGAGAAAGCCGTGAAGGCTATGGAGATGGCCGGCATCAAGCCGAAGATCCAGCCTATCCGCGGCGGCACCGACGGTGCTAACCTGAGTTTCAAGGGGCTGCCTTGCCCGAACATCTTCGCCGGTGGCCTGAACTTCCACGGCAAGATGGAGTTCGTCCCTCTCCAGAGCATCGAGAAAGCCTCCCAGGTCATCCTCAACATCATCTCGCTCTACGCGGAATAGATTGCTTGTGCTCCACAAGCCATTGTTTGCTGAATCTCAACCAGTTGCTTGTTGTACCATGACAAATAATTTATTGTGCCTCAACTAATTTTTTTGTTGCACCATACCCCCAAGGCAGTTGCCTTAAGGTGATCCTCCCCACTCCGTGCTGCTCGCTATGATGGTCCACTGGACCATCATTAATCACTCATGACCTCCCTCTTCGGGAGCCAAAGTCACCTTAAGGCAACTGCCTTGGGGGTACCCGCCGCTGCGATAAAGCGCGGGATAGAGGCTCAGCGACTCCGGCAGGAACTTCTGGGCGACGGTTTGGGGCTGTTCTGTCGCCCGAGGGTACGGTGCGGCACTCTTGGGCGACGGTTTGGGGCTATACTGTTGCCCGAGGGGGCAGAGTTTGGGGGTGGAGGGTGCTATGAGCGGAGGGAATTCCTCTTGGCAGGGCTACATTCTTAGCTTGAAGCCGGCAAGGAGGGTGTCGGGGCAGAAGTGGAAGACGGAGGACATCTCGCCTGCCATGCAGAAACCGCAGTCGCGGCACTGAGAGGTGCCGTAGCCGGTGCAGAGGCCTTCGGAGCCGTCGGGGTAGATGAAGTTCGAGACGAAGCATTCTTTTCCTAACCTCAGTTGGCCAAGGGTGTTGCGCTTCATCTTCCTTAGGCCGGAGGCGGAATTCATAATTGGATAGCCTTTCTTCTTGTAGGACAGCACCTTGTCGATCAGCTCGGCTTTCTTTGCCGGAGGGAGCATCAGGTACTCGGTGCCGGGGAAGGGGGTGTGGAAGTTGATGGAGACCTGCTCGATCGCGTCGTTGGCACGTACATATTCCATTACCTCATCCAGGGACTCCCAGTTCAGGGAGTTCACTACCATATTCACACTCAAGTGCTTGTGGCCGCACTTCCGGATGTTTTCCTCCAGCCTCGGGAAGGTGCCCTCGCCTCGGATCGCCTCGTGGTACCTGCCGATGCCGTCAAGGGAGACCCAGATCGAGTGGGGGTGGATCCAGGAGAAGTCCTGCTGGGCGTTCGTGGTGACTGTCACGGAGAAGAAACCGATCCGGACAGCCGCGTCTATGATGTCGTTGATGGTCTTGCCGTCCTCTTTCCAGAGGGTCGGCTCGCCGCCTTCCAGATCGACGAAACGGGAGCCGGCTGCGTAGGAGCGTCTCAGAGACTCCACAATGTCATCAAACTTCCTCTGACGGTTGCCGGCGCTGCCATAGACGGAGCAGTGCTTGCAGCGGAGGTTGCATTTGTCGGTTATGAACAGGACGGTCTGGAGCGGGGCGCGGCGTCCGAAGAAGCGGGCGCGGACGAACCACCAGGCGAGGTAGGCGTATTGCTTGATCATACTTAAATGATAGATGCCGCACGGAAGGCGGGTTGTTATTTTACAATAGAATTGATTATGAACACAATGATGACCACCAGGCAGAAGAATGTGTTAATGTTGCGGGCCATCAGCCAACGGAAGAGGAACCAGTCAACGCCTGCCTTGACATATTCATTCCAATTTCCCATCGGCCCCATCCACCAGCGGGGAGTGTCGTCGCAGGGCATGTTGTTGATGAAGCGCCAGGTGGAGCTGAGGAAACAGACGGACAGCGGCAGGGAGACGAGGGTCAGCAGGTACCAGTGGCTCCAGCCGTAGAGGAAGACGTTGCAAATCAGGCAGATGAACGGCACCAGCGTGAACACGGCCAGGGCGGTGATCTGCGAGGTCTTGCCTCCGAGAAGGTGGGCGAAAGTGCGCTTCCCGAGCTGCTTGTCGGCAGCAGCCTCCATCACAGAATGGACAAAGACGATGTTCGTCACAAGGCAACCGATGCCGATGCTCAGGATGAACATGTCCGGGCGGAAGGCCGCTCCTGTCACCGCAGCAGCCGCCCCCATCATGTTCAGAGGCCCGAAAACCACGCCTATGACCAGCTCGCCAAGGCCGTGATAGCCAAGGCGCATGGGCGCTCCGGAATACTGGAGGCCGATGAACAGTCCGGCGAAAGCGTAGGCGGCGACAGCAAGCGCGGAGGCCGGGCCGTTAGTGAGCATCTGGAATATGACAACGGCCAGACCCATCAGGGCCGCGAAGCCAAGGAATAGGATCATGGCCTTGCGGAGATCCTTTTCGGTGGCCGCGCCGGAGAGGATGTACTGGCATTTGTCCATCCGGGCGCGGACCGAGCCTTCGGCCACAAGGGACGAGCGGATCTCTCCCGAAGGGAGTCCTTTGAGGTAGTCGAAATAGTCATCGGCGAGGTTCATCCCCAGGTGCGCGGCGCAGACTCCGAGGAAAACCGGTATCGCGAGAGGCCAGAAGAATCCGTCCTGGCCGATCGAGAGGATTATCGCTGTAAGGCATGGGATGGCGCTCTGGGGAAGGGCTATCTTCCGGGCGTTGTCCATCCAGAATCTCAGATTTGGCATATTCCTATTCATCAAAAGTTCCGGACGCTTCGACAGGCTTGGCGACCGGAACTTATGAATGTTCAAAAAAGTCTATTTGATGACTCCCAACTCCTTGCCGACCTTGATGAAGGCGGCGATGGCCTTGTCAAGATGCTCGCGCTTGTGGGCGGCGGAAAGCTGTACGCGGATGCGGGCCTGACCCTTCGGAACCACCGGATAGTAGAAGCCGGTCACGAATATTCCTTCCTTGGCCATCTTGGCGGCGAACTTCTGGGACAGAGGAGCATCGTAGAGCATCACGGCGCAGATGGCGCTCTGCGTAGGCTTGATGTCGAAGCCGGCGGCCAGCATCTTCTCGCGGAAGTAGGTCACATTCTCCTGCTGGCGGTCGTGAAGCTCGTTGCTTTCTCCCAGCATCCTGAACATCTCGATGCCGGCGGCGACGATCATCGGCGGCAGTGAGTTGGAGAAGAGGTAAGGGCGGGAGCGCTGGCGGAGCATGTCGATGATCTCCTTGCGGCCGGTGGTGAATCCGCCGACGGTGCCTCCGAATGCCTTTCCGAGAGTGCCTGTGAATATGTCGATGCGGCCATAGCAGTCATACTGCTCGGCGACTCCGTGGCCGGTCTTGCCGACAACTCCGGCGGAGTGGCTTTCGTCAACCATCACGAGCGCGTCATATTTCTCAGCCAGCTCGCAGATCCTGTCCATCGGAGCCACGTTGCCGTCCATCGAGAAGACTCCATCGGTGCAGATGATGCGGAACCTCTGGGCCTGGGCCTCCTGGAGGCAGCGCTCAAGGTCGGCCATGTCCGCGTTGGCGTAGCGGTAGCGGACAGCCTTGCACAGACGCACGCCGTCGATGATCGAAGCGTGGTTCAGAGAGTCGGAGATGATCGCGTCCTCTGCCGTGAGAAGAGGCTCGAACACACCGCCGTTGGCATCGAAGCACGAGGCGTAGAGGATGGTGTCCTCGGTGTGGAAGAAATTGGAAATCGCCGCCTCCAGCTCCTTGTGGAGATCCTGGGTTCCGCAGATGAAACGTACTGAGGACATTCCGAAGCCTCTTTCGTCCATTGCCTTCTTGGCGGCCTCGATGAGCCTTGGAGAATCAGCCAGTCCCAGATAGTTGTTGGCACAGAAGTTAAGGGCTTTGCTGCCGTCCTGGAGAGTGATCTCCGCAGACTGGGCAGAAGCGATGTTCCTCTCGTTCTTGTAGAGCCCGGCTTCCTTGATGGAGGCGAGTTCCGCTGTCAGATGATCCTTGAATTTTCCGTACATATCTTATGATTTTTTAAAACGTTTCGTTTTCGCCATGACAAATATATCAATTTTCGTGAAATTAGTTTATATTTTCGCATTAATAAGAACACTTATTGGAAAATAATGTAAATTTGCAAAAGCTAAGTAAGCATAAAACAAGCCATCTGCAATGAAAAACGTACTTGTGATAGGCTCGACCGGCCAGATAGGCTCCGAGCTGACAATGAAAATCAGGAAGATGTGTCCTGAGGGCAACGTTGTTGCCGGTTACATTAAAGGCGCTGAGCCTAAGGGTATTCTGCTCGAAAGCGGCCCTGCCGCCGAGGCGGATGTATGCAACGGCGAGCAACTTCTCGGAATCGTGAAGAAGTACAACATCGACACGATCTACAATCTGGCAGCCCTGCTCTCCGCCGTGGCGGAGAAGAAGCCGCAACTGGCATGGCACATCCAGATTGACGGTCTCATGAATATTCTTGAGATCGCCCGCGAGAACAATGTCGCCGTGTTCACTCCGTCGTCCATCGGCTCGTTCGGTCCGGAGACCCCGCACCAGGACACGCCTCAGGACACGATCCAGAGGCCGCGCTCAATGTACGGCGTGACCAAGGTGGCCACCGAGCTGCTCAGCGACTACTACCACACGAAGTATGGCGTGGACACCCGTTCGGTGAGGTTCCCGGGATTGATCTCCAATGTCACTCTGCCTGGGGGAGGCACAACCGACTACGCCGTTGAGATCTACTACGCCGCCGTGAAGGGAGAGGAGTTTGTCTGCCCTATCGCCGCCGGGACATTCATGGACATGATGTACATGCCTGACGCCCTGAAGGCCGCCGTGGACATCATGAACGCGGACCCGTCCAAGCTGAAACACCGCAACTCATTCAACATAGCGTCAATGAGCTTCGATCCTGAGATCCTGCGCAAGAAGATCGAGGAACACATCCCTGGATTCAGGATGCGCTATGAGGTCGATCCAGTCCGTCAGGCGATCGCCGACTCATGGCCGGACAAGATGGATGACTCCTGCGCCCGCGAGGAATGGGGCTGGTCTCCTGCCTACGACATGGAGACCATGACCGTAGACATGATCGACGCGCTCCGCAAGAAGCTGCTCTAGAAATTACACATCAAAAAGATAAAGGAGAGGGTGACCAATGTCACCCTCTTTTTTGTCCCTCAGCCGATACGCTCGCGCCTTGGATTTATCACAACCAATACCCCGGCCTGCACACAACCTCGGTTGCAGAGCCTGAGCGGGGCATCAGCGGACGGAGCGTTTGGCGGCCCGGGCTTCTTTTCTGGCTTTCTGCTTCTCGAAGCGGAGACGATAGCGTTCCAGCATCCGATCTTCCTTGGCACGCCGTTTCTCCATTGCTTTCAGCGTCTTGAGGGTCTTCTTACGTTTCCTTTTCAAGGCTTTCTCTTCCTTGACTTTGGCCTTGGCCTCATCACGGGCGTCAAGCTCGGCCCATCTTGCCTCACGCGCCTCCGCACGCTTCCTGCGGCTTTCCTCTTTCGCGGCCTTCCTCGACGCTGCCGGATCCAACGGATTCTTTACAGACGCACTGTCCGCGGAAACCGCAAGGGTGTCTTTCAACGCTATGCTGTCCTTACGCGCGGCCAAGGAATCCCTCAACGCGAGGCTGTCCTTTCTGGCAAGGCTGTCCCGGAGCGCAAGACTGTCGGCTGCCACCCGCAGACTATCCGCCACACGAGCCTCCTCAGCCTTACGCAACTCCTCCAGCCGCTTCCTCTCCGCCTTACGGACGCGCTTCAGAGAATCCTGGGTCGCAAGCATCTTATAGACGCTGCTCATATAGCCAGGGAAATAAATGTCGGTCTCGGCGAATTTCGCACGTGGAATCTGCTCGTAGACAGACCTTTGAGACTCTCGCGGCTTGTACTCGGTGATGTCCTCCGGACCTTTGGGACGCTTTTCAGGCTGCCAGTCGAAACCCTTAAGAATCCTCTCGTCCTTCTTTAGCTGGACGACAGGATAGGCATCGCTCTTGACAGCGTCGAAATAGTTGAGATCCTGAATGTTCCCTTCCTTCAAAATGGCCGTCATCATCTTCGACTCGAACTTGTTGACCGTCGCAAGCGAATTGTTCTCCTCTATGAAGAAGACACCGGACGCCCCGCCCATCGCGTCGAAACGCCGGAGTGTTCCAGTGCTGTCGAAATAGGCCATCATTTCCGTCGCCCTGATCTGATCGAACGAGAGGGAGTCCTCCTGGACGATGATGAAGGCGTTTGACATCAGGCTCGCGCGCTCGATGGACTGGTTCTTGACAATCACTGTTATGCTGTCCGCCGTGTACTGCCTCTTGGTTTCATTCCAGACATACGGTTTCCTGTAGAGACGTATCAACGAGTCAAGGTCAGTGTAGGCCAGAGAGTCACACGCGACCTGCATGTCGGTTCTGAAGACCTTGACGTTATTGATTCCGTAGATGAAATTGATCTTTGTGGAGTCTTTCGGAGTCAGGTCAAGCGAGTCTTTCGCGGCAATGGAAAGGGAGTCCGCCATGGCCAGCGAATCTTTTGGGAAGCCAAGACTGTCAGCTTGGAACGCCGTTGTGTCCAACTGAGGTCTCAGGGTGTCGGCAGAGGCGCGAAGGGTGTCTGCCGGGGTGCGAAGGGTATTGGACCGGGTGCGAAGGGTGTCGGACTGAGGCTTGAGACTTGCCGACTTCAAAGTGTCGGGGTTCTGAGCGAGCGGGCGGGCGGGAGTTTTGACAAGCCCGGCGACCGGCAAAGAATATGACTCCGTGGCCGGCGGTGTCCAGCTCCAGCGAGGCGGTTCATATTCAATGACATCATCATCCCACGGGGCGGGAAGGATCGGTTTTCTGCTTTCGGTCAGCGCGGCGGCTCCCTTGTCAAAGGATCCCCTCGCGTTCGGGTCTTCCTCCTCCATCTTCTTCCGGGCCTCCTCGGCAGCGGCTTTGGCAGCCTCTGCAGCCTTGCGACGGTACTCCGTGATAGGATCTACACTCAACTCCTTCAATCGAGCCTCTGACCTGACAAACTCGACAGAATCCACATCGCATTTCGGTATCGAACGAAGGATCAATGTGTCAGCTCCGACATAGACGGTGTCCTTCTTTCCGTCCTGCTCGCTGATCATGATGACGGCCGGATCCCTGGTCATCTTGACATAGGACAAGGAATCGATGTACTGCATGTAGCCTGCGACAGCGGCCACATTGCGGCTCGTGTCCAACAACTCGGCATGACCGAACATCTCCACTTCATTACGGGCGCGGTAGTAGACCAGCGTGTCGGCCCAGGCCTCCTGACCCTCGGTCAAAAGATGAACGTCGGTGGTGAAGGTGAATTTCTCTAAGTCCCTCTCATAGAGACCGGCCTTTGAGGAAAGCATGTTGTCGTCCTTCCAGGCATTGGTGCCGGTGCCGAACGTGGCACGGTTGGCTTCGGTGTCGTAGCTGAGAAAATCCGTCTTCACGAACACCGAGTCCGTGTACATGTTGACATTGTCCGTGAACGTGAATGTACTGAGCTTGGAGAAATAAGACCCTTCGACACTCTCGATGACCTGTCCGTCCTTGTCACGCAAGGCTCCTCCGCCACGGAAAACTGCGACACTGTCCTTCGTGTTGTAGTCCAGATCCCTTGTCCTGAGCGTGTTGCCGTCCTTGTCCCGAAGCTGCACCAAAGAGCCTCGGAACTGCGCGAGGTTCTGGTCGATCAGGTAATCCAGACTCTCGCTGCTGAGCACCGTGCTGTTCTGGATGATCTGGACATTGCCGAAGGCGTTGATCACATTCGTGTTGACGTTCCACAAGGCGGTGTCACAGACCAGCAGGGTCGAGTTGTGCTCAAAACGCGCGTGACCCAAGGCCTTGCGGTACTGGACACCATATTCATCAACCTGCTGCAACTCATCACAGCCGAGAAGCCTCACAAGACTGTCCCTCCGCTCCGTGGTCTGGGCGGAAAGGCTGAACGTGAGCAGCAAAAGGAGTAATGAATATGCCAGGCGTCTCGGGAGCATCAGTCTTCCGCGAACTTTGATGCCCAGCCGGAGCGGCGGAACTCACAGTCCCTGAACATCGGATCGATGATGATGTGAGTCTCCTTGATCTTTCCGGCGAGGAAGTCGTCGATCGCCCTCATCTGCTTGTCAAGGCGCACCTGTTCCTGGATCTGGCTGAAATCCTCGTCGAAGGACGCTGTGTGGGCAGGGATGATACGGTCAACCTTGATGATCTTGTAGATGGTCTTGCCGACCACATAGTCCTTGACCTGATCCTGGCGACCGTCATTGTCCGTAGACTCAACAGGTTCCGAGATCTCGCCCTCCTTCAGATCCTTGATGGCCATGTAGTCCTCAGGCTTAAGCTGGTCAATCTCGAAATAGGCCGAGCCGGTGTTCGGATCCGACATCTGACCGCCGTTAGTCTTGGTGGCCGGATCCTGTGAGTAGAAGCTGGCCGCCATCTGGAATGTGACGGCGTTGTTGTTGATCTCGGTACGAAGGCTGTCCAGCGTCTTGAACGCCTTTTCCCTGTCCTCGTCGGTGTACTTAGGCTTTATCAGGATGTGGCGGGCATTGAACATGTCCCCCTTCTTCTCGATGACCTCTATGATGTGGAAGCCGTCCGGCGTCTCGACAATCTGCGAGATGACACCCGGCTTGAGAGCCATCGCCGCATCAGAGAACACTGGCCAGAAGATTGACTTTGAGGCCATTCCAAGCTCACCTCCCTTACGGGCGCTGCCAGGGTCCTCCGAATATATTCGTGCCAAAGTGGAGAATTTCTCTCCGTTGATGATCCTCTCGCGCAGATCCAGAAGCTTCTCGCGCACAGCCATGTTGGCCGCCTCACGGTCAGGATAGATGCAGATCTGGCTGAGCTGGTACTTGATCGGGACAATCGGAAGGTTCTTCGCGTCGACCGTGTCAAGATATTCCTTGACATCGTAAGGGGTCATCTCCGGAATCTTCCTCATGATTTCCTGCTGAGCCTGCTGGGTGAGGCTCATGTCCTCGTACTGCTTGCGCCATTCCTGGCGGAGACGGTAGAGAGGCTTCCCGAAATATTCCTCAACCTTATCTTCCCCTCCAAGGTAGGTCAGCATTCTGTCAGCTTGCTGGGAAAGGCTTCCCTCGACCATGTCCTGATTGACCGTAAGAGAGTCGATCCTTGCCTGCATCAGGAATATCTTGGATTCAAGGATGGACTCCAGCACCTCGCAACGGACATTCCTGTCGGAGGACAGTCCCTGGGCGCTTCTGTCCTTGACGGCACCCTCGATGTCCGAGATCAAGACTGCCTCGTTGCCGACAACCGCGATCGTCTTGTCAACGTACTTGTATTTCTGAGCCGAAGCCATCGCGCAAACTGACGCGAGGGCGAAGATGGTGATTGCTACTTTCTTTATCATCTCTAATATATTACAAAATTCTCCCTAAGCTTGGCATCTTCTATCAAGTCCCGTTCCAAACCGGTAAGGAGCTCGTGCTTTCTTCCACTTATGATGATGTCCCTGATCCTGTCCTCGCAGTACTCGACCGGAGCGATCTCGCCGGCCTTGACATAGTCAACTATAAAAGCCACAGAGACTTTGTCCTCCCCGTCCGGGATCTGGATGAACTGTCCGGAACGCTGGGAAAGCATCTGTACATAGTCCACTCCGAATTCCGCCGCCAGCTTGATCGCATCGATCCATTCCCCGGAATAGTCGTGGTAGCGGCGGGCGGAGTTGAACGCCACGCTGTCCGCCGCGACCACGTCCTCGACCTTGTCCGAAGACATCAACTTCTTGATCTTGGCCAGATTAGGAGAATCCTTGTCAATGTTCAGGAAACGGGCCTTGAGAATCGGACGCTCAAGTTTGAAGGTTTCCTTATGAGAGTCGTAATAGTCCGTTATCTGCTTCTCGGAGACGGTCGTGTCAAGCCTCTCATTGACGTAGCGCTGCTCGTAACGATAGCGGAGAAGCGACTGGCGGTAGGCCTCAAGCTCTTTCGAGACATCCTTCTCCTCCTTGGACAGACGTTGCTGCGCGATGTCCATGAAGGCCTTGTCCCTGACCCATGAATTGATGTAGAGGTTGGTCAGATTGACACTGTCCTCCGGCGACGTGCCCTTTGGTATCACATCATCAAGTTCCGAGCGGTACAGCTTGTGATCCCCAAGCTTCGCGACCACCTCCCCGTCGTGAATAAGCGAGGAGATGGCCTTGCATGAAGGCAGGAGAGCCAGCAGCACACCCAGCAGGACTATTTGCAACCTTTTTGGAAACATCTGGCTATCTGACGATTATCTTGAATAATTAGGGGCTTCCTTCGTGATGGTCACATCGTGCGGATGGCTCTCAAGGAATCCCGCGTTGGTGATGCGCACAAACTGGGCGTCACGCAGATCGGCGATCGTGTGGGCACCGCAGTACCCCATACCGGCGCGGAGTCCGCCGACAAGTTGGTACACGACCTCGGAGACGGTTCCCTTGTAAGGCACCTGAGCCACGATTCCTTCCGGAACGAGCTTCTTGATGTCTGCCTCCATGTCCTGGAAATACCTGTCCTTGGAACCCTGCTCCATAGCCTCAAGCGATCCCATGCCGCGATAGGACTTGAAGCGCCTTCCGTTCATGATGATGGTCTCTCCCGGAGACTCCTCCGTTCCGGCAAGCAGGGAGCCTGCCATGATGGTGCCGGCGCCTGCGGCAAGGGCCTTCACGATGTCTCCCGAATATCTTATGCCGCCGTCGGCTATGACAGGAACTCCCGTACCCTTAAGGGCATAGGAGGCCTCCATGACAGCCGTCAGCTGAGGGACGCCGATGCCGGCGATGATTCTGGTCGTGCAGATCGAGCCGGGGCCGATACCGACTTTGACAGCCTTGACTCCGGCTTCGGCAAGAGCCTTGGCGCCGGCTCCTGTGGCGACATTGCCGGCGATGATCTGGAAATCCTTGTAGGCGTCGCAGGCCTTTCGGATCATCTGCAGAACGCCCTCGGAATGGCCGTGTGCGGTGTCCAGGACAACAGCGTCCGCACCCGCGTCAATGAGCATGCCGATTCTCTCGATCGTGTCGGACTTGATGCCGGCGGCAGCGGCCACCAGAAGACGGCCCTTGCTGTCCTTTGACGCGATAGGGTTGTCCTTGATCTTCATCAGATCCTTGTAGGTGATCAGCCCGACAAGCTTGCCGTCGCCGTCCACAACAGGGAGTTTCTCGACCTTGCTGTGCTGAAGGATCCTCGTGGCCTCCGCCAAGGTTATGCCCTTAGGTGCGGTCACGAGATTCTCCCGTGTCATCACCTGGGAGATAGGCAGCTGCATGTCCTCCTGGAATCTGAGGTCACGGTTCGTGACGATGCCGATAAGGAAGCCGTTGCCGTCAACGACCGGAATGCCGCCGATGTGATGCTTCTTCATCATGGCCAGCGCATTGCCGACAGTCGCGTCCGGGCTGATGGTGACAGGGTCATAGATCATGCCGTTCTCCGCCCTTTTCACATGCCTGACCTGTTCGCACTGCTTCTCGATCGGCATGTTCTTGTGGATCACGCCGATACCGCCAGCCCTTGCCATAGCGATGGCAAGATCGGCCTCCGTGACGGTGTCCATCGCAGCGGACACGATCGGAGTGTGGAGCCTAATGTCTGTCGTGAAATTTGTTGTGACATCAACGTCACGTGGAAGTACATCGGAATGTGCCGGAACCAGTAAAACATCATCGAAGGTGAGGCCTTCAGGAATCTCTCGGTTTACAAATTTCGCCATTGTAATCAAATAAATTTGACAAATATAAGAATTTTCACGCAATAGTTGCTGTTAGTAAGCGTTAAAAAATAAGTAGCCCGTAAGTAGCCCCGCTTCCCTTCGCCCGCCGAAGGAATATCTTTCATCGCCGCAAGGGGACATATTCCTTCATCGACAATGAATATTCCTCCGTCGCCGGCGGGCCTTAGTGATCATTTTTTCAATGTCTACTTATTTCGAAAACAGCCGGCCCTGCCGCGCGCCGCGCTCCTCCATGCGCCTGTCCAGCATGCGGAGGATCTCAAAGTTGCGGACAAGCCCCCAAGGAGTGTCGTTCACGAACCTTGGCGGCACTTCTCCGGCCACGCGCTCGATGTAGAGGTCGGGTCTCAAACGTTCGAGGATGTCGATCACGAAGTCGAGATATTCATCAAGCCCAGGCCGGTAGAACGCCGACGGATCGGCGGCATATTCCTTTTCCATCGCCGTGCCTTTGACGATCTGAAGTTGGTGGAACTTGACGGAACGGAGCGGCAGCGATGAGATGGCATCGCACTGGTCCAGAAGCATTTCCCTAGTCTCGCCCGGGAGCCCGAGGATGAAGTGCGCCCCCGTGTCGAGTCCCCTTTCCGCAGTCATTTCCACCGCCCTTCGCGCGCACTCGAAGTCGTGGCCGCGGTTGATCCTCCGAAGCGTGGCGTCGTAGCAGGACTCGATGCCATATTCCACGACAACGATCGGCGCGTCGATGGTCTTCCCCTCCGGCAGCCCGCCGTCGGCGCTTCCGTTGTTGGTACTTCTGTCATCGATGCTTCCGCCGTTGGTACTTCTGCTGTTTGC
>ULRV01000424.1_pt1 | contig 14744 bp, 17 predicted proteins | sample 1955791 | NCBI WGS metagenome assembly ULRV01 (sample SAMEA4835692, study PRJEB28245) | human gut metagenome | biome: gut microbiome; material: fecal sample | place: Denmark | collected 2008 | reverse complement strand
AAGTTGCAATAATAAATTCTGAAAATAAAAAAATTATATCAGCCATTAAAAATGTTTTAAAAGATAAGGCAGAAATTCTTGAAAAGGATGCCGACCTTACTAATTATGACCTCATTGTTCTGACTGGTTATGAATCAAATTTTGAGAATAATTTTACAAACAAAGAAGTGATAAATATTCATCCTTCATTACTTCCTGCTTTTAAAGAAGATGATGCAATTACAAAATCATATCTTTCGGGAGTAAAAGTTAGCGGAGTAACAATTCACAAAGTTGAAAAAGGACAGTTCTTTGGGAAAATTTTAGCCCAATATCCAGTTCTTATAGGACTTGAAACACACTTAGAAGAATTTAAAGACGACCTTGAAAAAGTGGGAGCGAGATTATATCCTCCCGTTATAGAATCAATTCTCAACGATTCAGTTTTCGATTTTCAAGATTTATTCAAAAATCCATGCAACCACACAAACGGAGGTTGCAACGGAAATTGCTCCTCATGCAATCATTAATTAAATTTTAGAGATTTTCAATTTTTCTATGACCCCATTGAAAAATGTTTTAGAATTTTTCGTTTCGGGTTTAATAGATTTGATTTCTGCTGTTAGTGTTACAGGGTTTTTCGTTCTAATTTTGTTGGAGTAAATTGATTTAACTTCTTTAATCACTGATTTATTCATTATTGTTCAAGCCTCTTTCACAGGGTAATTCATCTCTCATAATCAAATGCTATCTATAATAGCTCCATAGGTTCAACCACAAAATCCACAACAAATGGACCTTCGGTTGAAAAAGCACAAGTTAAAGCTTCTTCAATTTCATCTATTGAAGCAACTCTCCTTGAGCCAATTCCATAACTTTCAGCTAGTTTCAAAAAGTCAGGGTTAGAAATTTTTGTTTCACAGTATCTTCCACCAAAAGATTTTTCTTGCAATTGGCGAACCATACCTAAATATCCATTATTTAAAATCATAATTTTTACATTCAAATTATAATCCTTACAAACGGCAAGTTCTTCTAAATTCATCTGGAATGAACCATCTCCAGAAATACATACAATAGTTTTATCTGGTTTTGCAATAGCTGCACCAATTCCTGCAGGAAATCCGAAACCCATTGTACCAGAACCACCTGATAATAAAATTTTTCTATCTTTATTCAATGATAAATTTTGAACAGCCCACAACATATGTTGCCCAACTTCTGATGTAAAAATTATATCTTTATCTTTTGTAAACTTTTCAATATGTTGAATAACTTCAAATGAATGCAACATGTTTGATATTTTCTTATTTGGAGTATTCAAACTTCGTAATCCTTGGGCTTTCTCAAGCCATGGGCTAAAATCTACTGATTTTGGCATCTTATTCAACGTAGATAAAAAATCACTCACATCCGCACAAATTGAATCAACCCCATCAATAACCCTTCCTATTTCCAAAGGATTTATATCAACCTGAATAAACTTTTCAGCGAGATTACAATCTTTAAACATGCAAGTAATTCTATCATTAAATCTTGCCCCTAAAGAAATTATCAAATCTGAATCTTTTAAAATCTGATTTGCAGCTTTATCACCAAAAATTCCAATCATTCCAAAATAATTTTGACTATTCTGAGGGAATGTTCCAACACCCATCATTGTCGCAACAACAGGAATATTTAATGAATTTGAAAGAGCAAACAACTCTTCCTCAGCTTCAGAATGGGCAACTCCGCCACCTGTAACAATTACTGGTCTTTTTGAATTCTTAATTCTATTAAAAATTCGTTCAATATCTTGTTTTGAACATTTTAAGCTCTCAGAATTAAAACTTACATTATCTGCTTTATACTCAACAAATTCTCCAAAAACATTCTTTGATAAGTCAACTACAACAGGGCCTTTTTTACCAGACATTGCAACCGCAAAAGCTTCTTTTAAAGTTGATTGCAACTCTCTAGCATCAGTAACTTGGAAAACTTTTTTTGTACAAGATTTCGTAATATCACAAATATTAGCCTCTTGAAATGCATCTTCCCCTATTAAATTTTTGAAAACTTGCCCAGTTAAAACAACAACAGGGAAACCATCCAAATAAGCATTCACAATACCTGATACGGTATTCGTAGCTCCTGGACCTGAAGTTACTAGTGCAACTCCACATTTGCCAGTCACTCTTGCATAACCTTCTGCGGCATGTACTGCAGATTGTTCATGTCGAACCAAAACATGTTTTATCTCTGATTGACGATACAATTCATCATACAAATCCAAAACAATTCCACCAGGATAGCCAAAAATAGTATCAACACCCAACGCTCTAAGGGTATCGATAATAACCTTTGCACCTTTCTTTGTTTGAATTTCGTCTTTAATAAACATGTACACCCTAATCCTAAGTCTGATACATTTAATGGTATCACATAATAATATCACGGGCAACAAAAAAGGAGGAAATTTACATTGATAAAAATCCTCCTTTTTATATTAAATTATTTTGGAAAAACTATTTTCCAATTAAAGTATTCCAAGCATCTCTTTTCTTTTGCATTTCTTTTTGGTTAGCTTTTTGTCTTGATTGAAAATCTTTCTTAGCTTGTTCATGTTGTTTTTGCAACTCTTGTTTTTTCTTTTCTAAAGCCTTTTGGTTAGCTTCCTGTCTTGCTTGAGCATCTTTTCTAGCTTGTTCTTGTTGCTTTTGCCATTCTTGCTTTTTCTTTTCTACGGCTTTTTGGTGAGCTTTCTTTTGTTGTTCGTAAGCTTTTTGACGTTCTTGTTGTCTTTTTTGAGCTTCTTTTTGAGCGTTTGTTAAGGATTGTTCTCGTTGACCAACTTTATTTGCAGCATTATTCAATGCATCAGATAAAGTTCCAGCGTTAGCCGCAGCCCCTAATGATAAAACTGATACTGCCATAAGCACAACTAATAATTTTTTCATTTACTTTCTCCTTTCACATAATTAGGAAACCTTGTTTCCAGTTTATTCCTTTTTACCTCTAACCTACTTTTTAAATATTCAAGTTCTCTTTCTTGTTTTTGTTTTTTGAGATTTTGCTTTTTCAAATTCTTATTATTCTTTATATATTTTTTAGAACGACTTTGACGAGCTTTTTGTTCATTTTTTTCAGATTTGGTCATTTGAGAGTTTGCAACATCTTGAGAAATTTCAATTCCTTGAGTTGATATTACAGGTTCAGGAGCCTTCTTCGCAAAACAAGGTACTCCTAACAACACACTTATAATAATCAAAACAAACGACTTCATATACTGAACATTACCCCCAAAATTAATACATTTCAATAATTTTTTGAATCCCATCTCGTGCAACTTGAAAAATTTCTAACATTTTTTCATATTCATAAGGTTCACCCTCCGCAGTTGTTTGAAACTCAATAATTTTACCACTTTTGGTTAGTACAACATTTGAATCAACTTGAGCATGAGAATCTTCAGCATAATTCAAATCCAAACGAACATCCCCATCAACAATTCCCGCAGAAATTGCACCAATCGGCTCGATGATAGGATTTTCTTTCAATGTTCCATCTGCTAACAATTTTTCAACTGCATCAGAAAGAGCAACAAAACCACCGCAAATACTAGCTGTTCTTGTTCCGCCATCTGCTTGAATAACATCCGCATCTATTGTTATAGTTAAATCTGACATTTTTTCTAAATCTACACATGCTCTTAAACTTCTACCTATCAAACGTTGAATTTCTTGAGTTCGTCCAGAAATCTTGGTTCTTTCCCTTTGGCATCTTGTTGAAGTTGACGATGGCAAAAGTGAATATTCCGCAGTTAACCAACCCCTTTTATCCTCTTTATCCATCCATTTTGGCTTACCAATTTCGACTGATGCAGTCGTTATAACTTTTGTGTCACCAAATTCTACCAAAACAGAGCCTAGTGCATGCTTTGTATAATTTCTCGTAAATTTAACTTCCCTTGTTTCATTATTCTTACGATTTTCTAATCTCATACTTAATTCTCCTTATAAAGCAATCTAAACGTCATAATCCCACATATAAATTTGCCCACAATAACGACAAACAGCATGTTCATTCATGAACTGTAAATCCGGAACAAAAACATACCCATCAACAGTAATTTCGATTTCATTTTTATCGTTATACCGTTGAGAAAACTGTTTGTCCCCATGATAATCCGGCGAAAACATCAATTCAAATTTATCAACAGATTTACAATTTTTGCAAATAAACATCTAAATTAATCCTCTTTTTCATACCTTGATTTTCTAGAAACACGTCTTACAGGCTTTGAAACAACAATTTCAGCATCTACACCTTTTACATCAGACAAATTCTTATACCACAAAGACCAACAAATACTCCTTATTGGCAATGTTAAACCACTAATTATCATTCCCAAAACAGAAACAAATATTGTTTTAGAAATCATTTCATTTGTAATAATTGGTTGATTTGCATGAACTAAAATTTTATTAACTAAATCCAACGGAATTAAATTAGAAATAAAATTAAAAATAGAACTTGCACTTGCTGTCAAATTTAAATAATCAAAAACAACCGTAATTCCCTCAGTCAAAATATACATAGAGAAAAAGCCAAGAACAGCCATCAAAATAAATGTTCTAGCCCAATTACCTTTAACAAGTAAAAAACTACGTTTAAAAATATCCGTAATAGATAAATCTGGTTCAAATGTAAAAACCTGAAAAACTAAAATAAAATAAATCCAAAGTACAAATCCAGGAATTATAAAAAATATACTTGACCCCAAAGACATCAAAACACTCAAAATAATTAAAAATCCAATGTATTTCCAACCCCTTTGAGTTGCAACTTCATTATGAGAAACCAAATCATAAACTTTTCCCGTAGTTACAGCACCCTCTGTCATTGAGTTCAATGCAACATACGCAACCATATAATCCCAAAAGGCTTTTGCGAAAATTAAAAGTCCAGGAATTGCCAAAAGTAAAATCATTAATAATGCAACAGCAGGACTATCGGCTTTTTGAACAACCTTATCTGCAAAACCTAAAGACAAACCAAAGGATAATGCAATACCAATAACCTGTCCAAACACTGGGAATAACATATAAAGTAAAAATTTATCGATATTAGAAAAATAAACTTTTATTCCTTCCCAAAGAATAAAGAAAATACTATTTTTTAATTTATATTTGGACATAAAGCCTCCTTTGTTGTATCATAATTTTATTACAAATATATTTAGAAAAACAATGGAAAATTACAAAGAATTAATAAAGGGAATTACGAGAGAAGATTTTGAAAAAGGATTGGTGAATTTACATATCCATTCAAGATATTCCGACGGGAAAGCAACATTCAAAGACCTTGTAGAACAAGCAAAAGCCAAGGGCTTAAAATATTTTGCAATCACAGACCACAACACAATTCAAGGGCATATTGAAAACCCAAATACCGATGCTATTTCTGGGGTTGAATTTGATGTTTGGCACAAATATATATTCTTGCACTTATTAGCTTATGGAATAGATTTGAATAACGAAAAGATGAAAAAATTCTATTCAAAAGACAAGCGAGGAACAGAAGCAGACATTGTGAGAATTTTTTCTCAAAGGAACTTAAAAGAACTTATTGAAGCTATCCATGATGCGGGCGGAATTGCCGTTTTAGCACATCCATGCTGTTGCTGGGCATTATCAATAGATAAATTTGTAAAAGATTTAGTAGAAATGGGCTTAGACGGGATAGAAGTTTTTTATCCATACCCAAGATGGAGAAAATATATAAAATTTTCTTCCCCAGATAGTATAGAAAAAATCGCAGATAAATACCACCTGATAAAAACAGGTGGCACTGATTGTCATGAAGAAAAATTATAATATCCCATGATAAAGTGAGGGGCAATTGCGTTAAGATAAAGATGCTGAAACGAGTTCAGCATAACCACTTACTCCTTCGCCTTAAGAAGAGACTTTGCAAGCCACGTCATTCTGAGGGATATGCAAGTTGGATTTTTGAATAGAACCAAACAAATCCACCCGAAGAATCTCCTGCAAATAATAATTACATCAAACCCTCTCCCCTACCCCCTCTCCCTCGGAGAGGGGAATTGCTGTGATTGTTCAGATTCACCCCCTTCCCCCAAGGGGAAAGAATTAATTATTCCTCTCCGAGAGGACCGCAGTATCAACATTTTTCCCTCTCCTTGAGGAGAGGGGTAGGGAGAGGTGGTGAACTAAACGCAAAAGAACAATCCAGTCGTTACTACAAACAAAAAAAGAGGGTGGAATAAAAACTATTTCACCCTCAAATAATGTAAAGCGTATCAAAGCGATTCGGTATCACTTTGACTTATTTTTTAAGTCTATTTAGCTGATGTCAAAACGTATTTTGCAGCATCTGATGCTGGTTCTACTGTTGCATCGTGGAATACTACTGGGAATACGTCTGTCATGTGTTTTGCATCGTTTTTAACTGTACAAGGTGTTTGCACCGCAGTAGTTGCTACACCAGAAGTTGCAGTAGTACCACAAGTAACTTCTTTGTTAGGTAATGTTGTACCGTTTACGTCGATGAAACCAATACATCCGCTCAATGGAGCTTGGCCTAATGTTGTTGATGTAACTTGTTTACCTAATTCAAGAGTACAACCAGTAGCTGTTGCTGGGAATGCTACAATTGAACCATCAGCCAATTGGTATGCAATCATCTCATTATGAGAACCTCCAGCTAAAGTATATGTAAAACCAGTTGTTGGTTTATTGATAGAGTAAATTGTGGACTTGGCAGCATCTCCAGAGTTAGCTCTTTTTAATTTAGATGGTTTACCAACGTAAGTGTGACCAGTTAATGTACCGTTCAATAATGAACAGAATGACATCATATTTTCTGGGTTTTCAGTACCACCTGATCCTTCTGTACAAGCTGTATCAGCACCAGCATAATCAAAATCGTATTGCGCTTGAGCCATCAAACCTGCTTGGTTCAATGTTGATAATGATTTTTTAAATTGTGATCTAAATTTTGCAGAGTTAGTATTTGCAATCAATGTTGGAATTGTCATTGCTGCTACTACACCAATGATACCCAAAGTAATCAATACTTCTGCAAGAGTAAAGCCGAATCTTTTTGTCATAATTTTTCACCTTTCTTTTTGTAACTATAACTTCCATTCTGATAACAGATTATTCAAAATAACCAAAACTCTATTTAATATATAGAGTTATATTATAATTATATCCAATGAATAGTATTTTGTCAATCCATGATGCAGATTTTTAAAGAAATTATATTCAGGAGATGGTTATATTTATTATTTGAATTGATAAATTCTAAAAAGGGGATTGATAAAATGACATTAAAACAAAACCTTGGACAAAAAATTCAAAGTTTAAGAAAAGAACGCAAGCTTACGCAAGAAGCACTTGCGGAAATTGTTGGTATTGACCCCAAAAACATTAGCAAAATTGAAAACGGAAACAACTACCCTTCACCAGAAACACTCTCTGGCATTGCTTCCGCTCTAAGGGTAGATGTATATGAACTTTTTGTATTTAATTCAATTCCATACGAAACGATGAAAGATGAAATCATTGAATCGCTTAACGATGATAAAAATATTCTATATTTATATAAATGTTTAAAATTCGGGAAATAAATTAACTTTCTTTCAAATGCTTTACGTGTTTATAAATATAAATTCCACCCAAAATTACAACTGCAATAATTATCACTGCATCAAATTTATGCCAAATTGATTTTAATTTGTCGATATGTTCGCCAAGCTTTACACCAACATAAACTAACACATAACTCCAAATTAAAGAACCTAGGAACGTTAAAGAAAAGAATGCTCTTTTTCTTGCTTTCAAAATACCTGCAGGCAAAGAAATAAATGTTCTTATAACTGGTAACATTCTGCATAAGAAAAATGCCCAATCACCATATTTATCAACCCATTTATCAGCTTCATCCAAATCCTTTTTTGAAACTAATAAGTATTTTCCATACTTTTCAAAAAATTTACGACCGCCAAAATAACCCAAATAATAAGAAGACAATGAACCCAAAACACAACCAATAGCACCCGCAAATGCTGCAGCGTGAAAACCCATTTCACCTTTGCTTACCAAATATCCCGCAAAAGGCAAAACGGCCTCTGATGGCAAAGGAATATTACATGACTCTATTGCCATTAAAATTGATATTCCAGCAGGTCCAAGATGCGTAATAACACCTTCTATCCAACTAATTAATCCAGCTAATATACTATCCAACATAATTTTCTCTCCCTAAAAATTTTCACCTGCTAGTATAACATAAACTAAATAATATTTTTATAGTAAAATAGAGATTAGTTAGGGATATATAAGGAGAATTTTTATGCTAAGAGGACCTTTTTTAGATAGATCATGGATGGCTCAAAATCCTGATTATGACTCATCAAATATTGTTATGTTAGGACTCCCATTTGATGGAACGGTTTCTTATCGACCAGGTTCAAGGTTTGCACCAGAACAAATTCGTCTAGCAAGTTGGGGATTAGAAGAATATTCACCTATTTTTGATAGAGAATTGGAAGATGTAAATTTTCATGATGCTGGAGATTTAGAATTTCCTCTTGGCAATACTTATAAAACACTTGAACAAATAGAACACAATGTTGAGGACATTTACCGTGATGGCAAAAGGGTTTTCGGTATTGGGGGAGAACATTTGGTAACATTACCAGAAGTTAAAGCCGTATCAAAATTTTATGATGATTTAGCTGTTGTCCACTTTGATGCTCATACAGACTTGAGAGAAGAATATATGGGCGAAGAAATGTCACACAGTGCAGTAATTCGACATATTTCAAAATTCGTTAAACCTGAAAACATTAAACAAATCGGCATTCGCTCTGGAATGAAAGAAGAATGGGATTTTATGGCAAAGCATAATACATTGTGTAAATATTATGATGATTTAGATTCCTTAAAAACAAAAAATGTATTTGTAACTGTTGACCTTGATTGCCTTGATACATCAATTATGCCAGGGACAGGAACACCAGAGGTTGGAGGAATGAGCTTCAATGAACTTGTGGGCTGGTTCAAATATTTGAAAGATTTTAATATCGTTGGTGCAGACGTTGTAGAACTTGCTCCAGATTATGATGCATCAGGAGCATCCACAGCAGTCGCAACAAAAGTTATACGTGAACTTTTAATGGCAATGTAGGATTTTTAATAAAGAGAGAAATTTATGCAGATAGAAGAAAGAATCAATTTTCTAAAAGACGAAATTAACAAAAGTAATTACAAATACTATGTTGAAGAAAATCCATACTTAACCGACTTTGAATATGACAAAATGTTCGCAGAATTAAAAGAATTGGAAGAAAAATATCCACTTTTAAAAACTCCAGACAGTCCTACCCAAAGAGTTGGTTCAGTTAGTGAAAAATTCTTCTCTCATAAGCATAAATATCGTTTGTACAGCCTTGATAATACCTACAATGAAGAAGAATTAAAAAAATGGTATGACAGAGTTTGCAAAGAATATGACAAAAAACTTTCTCTCGTTTGCGAACTCAAAATTGATGGGCTTGCAATTGCTCTAACTTATGATAAAGGCATATTCACACTCGGGGTAACACGTGGAGATGGTGTTACGGGGGAAAATATTACCCCTAACTTGAAAACAATCAAGGCGATTCCATTAAAACTATTTGAACCAAAAACTCTAGAAGTTCGTGGAGAAATTTACATGCCAAAAACTTCTTTTGAAAAGTTGAATGAAGAATCTTTGGCAAAAGGAGAAAAAGTTTTTGCAAACCCTCGTAATGCTGCAAGCGGTTCTCTCAGACAATTAGATAGTAAAATTACGGCAAAACGTGATTTGTCAATGTTTACTTACACAGGAATTTTTGAAGATTCCGAAGATAAAAATATTAAAACCCATTATGACGGCATGATGTATTTAAAAAAATTGGGATTCAAAGTTAACCCTAATATTCGCTTAGTTGATGATATTCAAGGGGCAATAGATTATTGCAAAGAATGGGAAACAAAGCGTTTTGACTTAGATTACGCAACAGATGGGGTTGTAATCAAAGTAAATGATTTAGCAATTCAAAAGGATTTGGGGTTTACGGCAAGAGCTCCAAAATGGGCAACAGCATTCAAATTTCCACCAGAGGAAGTTGCGACAAAACTTCTGGATATTGAACTTAACACAGGTAAAACTGGAGTTGTAACTCCTGTTGCGATATTAGAACCAGTTCAACTCGCTGGAAGTACTGTTGCAAGAGCAAGTTTGCATAATTTCGATGAGATTGCAAGACTTGATATTAGAATTGGAGATACTGTTTTAATCAAAAAAGCGGCAGAAATTATTCCAAAAGTTGTAAAAGTTATGGATACAGAAGTGCATAATTCTTTGCCAATCTACAATCCGCCAACAGTTTGCCCATCTTGTGGTGGACCTTTAACAGAAAAAAATGGAGAAGTCGGATTATACTGTAAAAACCCAGATTGTAGTAGTTTAATGTGTGCAAAAATTGAATACTGGGTTTCTAAAGAGGCTATGGACATTGATAACGTTGGTCCTTCTTTAATTCAACAATTATATGATAAAAAATTCATTTCAAACCCTGTTGATTTGTACCGACTAACAATGGATGATTTTATGCAATTAGAATCAATCAAAGAAAAATCCGCATCAAATATTTATAATTCAATTCAAGGAAGCAAAACTCAACCATTAAATAGAGTTTTAACGGCTTTAGGCATTCGTCACGTTGGAAAAGAAACCGCAGATATTTTAGCTGGAGAATATGCAACCATAGACGATTTGAAAAAGGCTTCTCTTGAATCATTATCTAGTATTGCAGGAATTGGAGAAATAATTGCCCAATCTATCTTTGATTATTTTAGAGATGAAAACAATTTAAAATTATTAAACGAATTAAAAGAAGTTGGAGTTAATCCTGTTTCCAAGGTTCAACCAAAATCAGATATGTTAGCAGGAAAAACCTTTGTTTTGACTGGGACGTTACAAAATATGACAAGAGATGAAGCAAGTGCAATTATTAAATCTCATGGCGGGAAAACCTCTTCTTCCGTATCTAAAAAAACATCTTACGTCTTAGCGGGAGAAAACGCAGGGTCAAAATTAGACAAAGCACAAGATTTAGGTGTTATAATATTGACAGAAAAAGATTTTCTTGAAATGATTAAAGAATAAAAAAAAGGATTTATCGAAATATGAAAGTTGTTCAAATAGATGGTTTTAGAGGAATTATAACAGCATTGTTTATCGGTGCTTGTTTGTTTGCTGGCTTTGTAGTTTTCCCTGGAATGGTTGCAATGTCTTTATGGAACAAGTATTTAGCATCTTTATTCATGTTCCCTGTTTTAAATATTCTACAAGGCGTTTTGCTATGGGGAATAATTGCAATCACATATTGCATTCTTTCTAAAAAAGGTTTGGCAATATCTTTCAAAGATGGACCTTCTTTAAGTGATGCAGAGTTTGATACCATTATGCGTAAAGCTAAAATAAATTCACAAATAAAAAAAATAAATACAGTTATTCAAAAAGCAGATAAATTTGAAAAAAGCAAGATTGAATCTGAAAAAGATTTAACTCATGTTTCAACTCCAATTTCGCTTAACAAAGACATAAATAGCGAAAAAGAAGATGAAACAATTTCTAATGTAAAATAAATTTTGAATATTAGGAGGTCTTATGAAAAAACTTATTTCCGCAACATTACTTAGTGCTGTTATGTTGTCAACTTCTATTTGCACATTACCTGCAGGAGCAGTGAATGAAATTGCATCTAATAAAGATAGAGGTTACGTATCAGTTTCTTATACAGCAGAAAAAGAAGTTGCACCTGATACAGTTGAGGTTTCTATTGCAGTAAAAACAAATGATAAAAAAACAATGCAAGAAGCAGTTAGAAAAAACAAAGAAATTACAGATAAAGTTTATACCTATTTAAAAGAACAAATAACAGTAGCAAATGGAGATTATATCAAGACTTCAAACTTCTCAGCTTCTCCAAGCTATATTTATAGTAACAATAAAAGAGTTTTAGATAAATATGAAGTTTCTAATAATATTATTGTTCATACAAAATCAATCGATAAAATTGCAATGATTATTGATAAATCTCTATCTTTAGGAGCTACAAATGTAGATAGCTTAAATTTTAGCTTATCAGAAAAAGATACTCAATGCGCAGAGCTATTATCTAATGCTACAAAACAAGTTAAGAAAAGAGCAGACATCGTAGCCTCTGCTGCTGGCTCATCAGTTGTAGGAATCAAAAATATTGATACAAGTTGTTCTATAAATAATTCAAATAGATTTCCTGTTTATAGAAACTCTTTAATGATGGCAAAAGCGGCTTCAATGGATGCTGGTTCTACGGAATCAACCCCAACAAATATTGAAGCTGGAACAATCAAAATTTATTCAAATGTAAATGCAAGTTTCTATTTAAAATAAAATTTAAATACAAAAAATAACTGGAGTGTTTGCTCCAGTTATTTTTTTTACATATTACACTTTTAGATTTTTCTTTTACCACCATTTAACCAAGGTGCGGCTTCAAGATCATTAATATTGTATTTTAGCAAATAATCATTTTCTTTTGCAGGTTGAATTTTTTGAGTGTTAACTTTTTTCACCTGAGTTTTTTGAGCTGGCTTTTTATTATAATTAGCATAAGTAGTTGCAGCCCCAACAGTTAATTGTGTTTGGAATAGCAATAATGCCATAATAATCGCAAATTTTTTCATTTTTTATCTCCTGAATCCTTTACTAATATTGTAACATAGAAACTACTTTTCCGCAATCAGCAAGTTTTTCTACTCCATTTAATCCTTTTAACTCAATCAAAAATGCAGCCCCTACTAATTCTCCTCCAGCTTTTCTAACTAAGTTACAAGCTGCTTTAGCTGTACCACCTGTTGCTAGCAAGTCATCCACAACTAGAACTTTAGCACCTTTTTCAACAGCATCAGCGTGAATTTCAATTGAATCAGAACCGTATTCTAAATCATAGCTTTCTTTGATTGTTTCAGCAGGAAGTTTATTTGGTTTTCTTACAGGAATAAAACCACAGTTCATCTTATAAGCCATTGGCATTCCGAAAATAAAACCTCTACTTTCAATCCCTGCAATATAATCTATTTCACAATCTTTGTATTGTTCACAAAGATAATCAATCATTACTTGCAATGTTTGAGCATCTTTTAAACCTGTTGTAATATCTCTAAAAATAATTCCTTTTTTAGGAAAATCAGGCACTGCTCTGATTTTATCTTTTACATTTTCAATTGTTAATGTTTCCATTTTATATTCTCCTATTTTTTCAGTAATTTTTTTAATTCTTCTTTAGCTTGTCTAATTTTTTCTTTTGCCTTTTGAATTGCGTGTTCATGCTGAATCAATCCGTGAGCGGTTTTACCCCAGTTCATATCCTTTTTCATAAATAAAATTTTGAAACCAATGAATAATACCAATGGGAACCATATTAATAATAAATATATAGAGGTTTCAATTGATTGAACTAAGGCAGCTTTTCTTGGAAGGTTATCATATCTTCGCAAGCTATATCTACATGCCATCACAAATCCTAAACCGATTATTGCACCCATAATCACAGAGGAAAGCAAAATATGAGGAGGAGCATCTTTAACAAAGACTTTAACCAATAAAATGCCAATTTCTATGATAAACCATGCAGGCATGATGAATTCAGAAATATATGCTATGGTATCTAATCTAGCACGTAAAGACATTTTTTTAGAGGTTAAAATATCTCCAAAATATTCTAAATATCTGCGAATAGTACCTTCAAGCCATCTTCTTCTTTGCCTATATAGAGGGAACAAATACATAATTCCTTCTTCATAAACAGCAGTATTTGGGCAAAACCTTACGTCCCAACCCTTAATGTGCAATCTTGTTGACATATCAAGGTCATCAGTAATTGTATAATTATTCCAGCCACCAATATCTTCTATTGCCGCTCTTTTAATTAATTCTCCATTTCCACGAAGTTCAACTGCACCTTTCACCGCATCACGACTAACTTGGAAATACGTATCCATTGTCATTTCATTATTTTGACAACGGGTTAAAATGTTCATATCTTTATTTCTAATAATTTTTCTTGCTTGGACAGCCCCAACATCTTTTGGCTCAAGTTCATAGACAAGATTTGTTAAAAAATCAGAATCCATAGTTGCATCAGCATCGAATACCAAAATAGCTTCGCCTTTTGCAATTTCTAGAGCATCATTAAGTACAGCCGATTTCCCTGGGAAAGCATGCTTAGCTCTTATGAAGGCTTTAACCTTCTCTGGATATTGTCTTTCAATATCTTTAATCACAGAAGCTGTGTTATCTGAACTTCTGTCATCTATTGCAATTATTTCAAAGTTTGGATAATCAAGTTTTAAAACCGTTTCAATCGTGTGAGCAATAACCGTTTCTTCATTATGAGCAGGAATCATAATACTCACAAATGGCTTGTATGATTCATCTTTTACCTGTGGTTTTTTAAGGTCAATTCTTTGTTTAATTTTATACGCAATAGTTGTAAAAATCGCATAAACAGACATCAGAATAACTAAAAGAGCTAATCCCCATTCTGTATAACTCTGAAATATATAAATAAACGCTGTAAGCCCCAAAACAATAACAAATAAAAGTATTCGTTCTTTCATAATCTCTAATCTAAATCCCACTATTCCACTAAATATATTTATAACAATATTTTAACAAAA
>ULRV01052667.1_pt1 | contig 14765 bp, 15 predicted proteins | sample 1955791 | NCBI WGS metagenome assembly ULRV01 (sample SAMEA4835692, study PRJEB28245) | human gut metagenome | biome: gut microbiome; material: fecal sample | place: Denmark | collected 2008 | reverse complement strand
CCCGCGGATGCCGTCGCCCGAAAATCAGTTCAAAGGCATATAAAAGCGCGCTTTTGGCCAGCACTTCCTGCATGGGCGCCACTAAAAAATAGGTGCACCGGGCAATATCTCCCGAAAGCGCCATCGAAAAAAACGGCTGTCCGGGCACGCCGCCACGGAGCAATCGCGCCTGAATCAATATACCCACAAAAACAAGCGAAAGCATTCCGCCAAGGAGGAGCGAACGGAAAAGCGTCCGGCGCGGCACCAGAATCCCCATTTCCGAAAAAGACATCGGCGCGAACACCGCAAGCGTTGCAAAAAGCGCCAGCGCGAGCACTTCAATCAGTCTGGCGTAAAAATGAATCGGAAGCGGGAAAAAGGTCTCCGACAGCTTCCAAAAAAAGAGGTAAAACGCCAGCACGGCACTCAATAGACCCAGTGATGCAACAGCCTTTCTTTCTTCCAATTTCATTCATTCCCTTTCCGCGGCGACCGGCCGCTTCATTCTCCATGCTGAGTATAACCCGAAACAACGCGCTTATGCCGCGGATTTTAAAAACCACTCCCAAAAATCCGCGCCGACATTAAAAAGGAAAAGAAAAAAGCGGAAAAGGCTTGACAAGTAAGAAACGCCGTGCTATAATAACACTTGCTTTTGCAGATGGCATCACCGCAAAAACCAAATATCACGGGGTGTAGCACAGCTTGGTAGTGCGCTTGGTTTGGGAGCAAATCACCGTCGGGGAGCCCCCGAGGGCAAAAGGGCGCTTTGCGCCAATGGCAAAATCACAAAAGTCCTTGCAAACACTGAACAAAACCCTTGAAAACACTGCATAATTCGGCAGTAAACAATTGAATAAAATTCCCGATGTAAGTGGTCTGACCACATGTTTGACCACTTACAGAAAAATTGAAAAAAACCACCATCGAGGTGTGGCTCAGTTTGGTAGAGCGCTACGTTCGGGACGTAGAGGCCGCAAGTTCGAATCTTGTCACCTCGACCATATCGAGTGTTCATAACTGATGTTAGGAACACTCGATATTTTTTTTGCTTGTATTTACTTAATATTTAGTTGTTTGGAGCAGATTCGTCTGCTCTTTTTTGTTTTTAGTTAAACTGCGCTCGGGAGATATTCGATAGCACTCCCTGCCGTGAGTCGAGCTTGTAGGTGTGCTTGGGTACGATGCTCGGCAGATCAATACAGCCGACAAAACGGTAATGAATGACAAGCCGTTGTGTTCTGTTCTTGCCCGTTCCCTCAATCGGAAAGACCTCAATCTTGTCGATGAGTTCTTGAAGGACAATGGGTGTCAGTGTTTGCGTCGTCATAAACTTCCGTATTACTCGGATAAAGCTGCCCTAGGAGTTCTGCGCGGTGTCAAGACGTTCAAGCTTGTTCTTGAGATCGAACATCTGCTTCTTAAGTTCTTCTTGTTCCACCTCGTATTTGTGAGACAATCGCATACGGAACGCGCTGAAATCGTCCTCACCGTTATCACTATCAATACAATCGTTAATAGCGATAAATCGGATATTAAAGTCCTCCTAAATTGGAATTGTTTTTGAAGTAAGGCGTTTTTCGGTCAAAAAGGCTCGGTCAAGAGCGTGGAAAAATGCGAATTCTCAAATATAACGTGCATTTTCGATGTGGGATACGTTTTGAGGTGTCAGAAACGGAAAAATGCTGTTTTTACTCGGTCAAGACCGTAAAACTGCTTTCGCGGGCAGTGGCAATTCTATACGGTCAAAACCGTCTGTTTAAATTATTCGAGCATGGTGGACACGCGGTGTCCATTCCAAAATCAAAGGTTCAAAATGAGCCTTTGATCTTACATTTTCAAGTGGTCAAAATGACCACTTGAAGCGCCGTACTCAAAGTGTCAAAATGACCCTTTGATTTTTCGGATAGTTAAGTCTCATGAGATCAAGTGGAGAATTTCGCCACTTGAAATCAAGTTAGCAATTTGATAACTTGATTTTTATCTCTCTTCTCGCCCGTTCTTTTAAGCGCGGCTTTCTGCCTTTCCTGCTCCACAAGTTGCGGGAACTCGATGTGCTCGACCGTCTTTTCAATATCATCGCTACGGTCGTAAATATCTTTGCACATTGCATATTCCTTGCGAAGCGGCTTGAGCTTGTCCGAGATAGCAAAGATCTGTTCGCGTATCGGCTGCATCTCGGCGGGATCCTTCATCCACCGCATCTTGTTGCGGAGCTTCTGCCGTTCCTTACACAGTGCGTTCATTTGCTCACGTATACCCAGCGCGTGTTGGATGAGATCATCCTTGGTATCAAGTCCGTACTTGCCGAGGAACTTTGCCTGCTCCGAGTACATACGGGCTCGACGCACGTCCTCCTTAATGGCTGCATAAGCTTCGGGATTCTTTGGGATCACATTGGGTATCGCTCCGAGCAAATAGCAGTAGTGAAGATAAAGCGCATAGAGCCCCGTCGGTTTCTCCCGCAAGGTCGGTTGGTAAAACGGGATCGGTGTCCATTGGCGCGCCCTCGCGTTGTTCCTTATCCTCGCTTCAATATCCTCCTCGGTATATCCCGCGCCGAGCTTGTCCAATCGGAAGAATTTGTCATAGCCGTATGGCTTGATGCGGAGAAACTTTCCACGTTGTTCAATCGTATAGCCGAGGCTCCTCATACGGTTGTAAAAGTTCTTGATGTGAATCTCTTGCTTTGCCACTGCATCGATATCGGCACGTATCTGATCACGCATTGTGGGGATGCCTTTCTTTTCGGCGTGAACCTCAGCGATGTGCTTGCTCCTATCCTTGCTCGGATTCTCAATGACAGATAAACCGTACTCCCTGCAAAGTCTGTCCGAGGTGTCGCGCATCAGCTTGTAAGTAGCGTTACAATCGTGATACCGCTTTCCCGAGAATCCCGAGGCAGGAAGGCAGAAATGATTATGCACGTGCCCTCTATCGATATGGGTGGCAACGATGATGGGAAAGTCCTCGCCCCATAGCTCGTTGGCAAGCTGAACACCGATGGCGTGGGCAATGTCGGGTGTCACCTCACCGGGCTTGAAGGATTGGCATCCGTGGTAGGCTTGGATGTTGGAAGGTGATGTTCCTTCCAAGAGCGTCAACATAACTTCGTTTGCATTCTCGGGTGTGCAGTTGATACCCGTCACGAACTTCTTTTCCTCAGAGGCAAAGTGATCTGACGGCAATCCAAGCATTTCGGCGGTAAGTCGCATTTCTTCGTTGTCGGTTCCGCGCTCCATCTCCATTGTGGTTTTGTTCTTATTGGCAACGTAAGCGAGCAGCTTACTGACGTGTGCGCTCACATCCCAAATCTTAGTGGTTGCCAATCAGCTTCACTCCTTTCTTTGCGTACTCTTGTTGAATAGCACCAAGTATCTTCATCACCTCGTCGGCATAGCGGCGGTATTCAAGGTCATCGACGAAGCCGAGTGAGTTTGCCCGCGCCGCAATCTGATTCATGCTCACACCCAAGCGACGAAGCTCGCGGGTAAACTCCTTGACTTCCACCGAGGGCGGGGCGACAGGCTCGATCCAATCAATGAGCAACCGCAGATATTTGCTCTTATCACGTTTGAAAGTCGCTGCATCCTTACAAAGCTTTTCATACTCAGCATCATTCAAATAAACCTTGACGAGGTGGGTGCGCTTGCGCCCGCCTTTTACTTTTTCCTCTGTCTGTTTCATTTTGTTTTTACTCCTTTGCTATAAGTTTTCATTATAAAATTTTCAGTACGGGGGTCTGGGGCTCTCCCCACCTTCGCATTTTGTGTCCACAAATGCAGTGCTTGTTCAAGAAAAACAGACGGACTATAAGTCCGTATTGATTTGAGGCAAAGCCTCATTACTGTCGGGGATATTCGCTTGACTTTTTCTTTCGCCCTCGTCTAAAAAATCTTCAAATTCTGCAATATACTTTTTTAATTGTTCAAACTCCGCGCGCACATCTTTACGAAAGTTCTCATCACTCATAATCATCGGAAAGCATGCAAAGTAATTTCCGAGACTACCAATAAGTTGAAGAATTGCTCCGTGGAGTGGACCGTCTATAATCATTTCCGTTGTCTTTCTTTCATCTTATGGCTGTGCATCTTTATTGAACATTGATTTTACTTTTTCGGGACGATCATCTAACGCGGATAGTCTCAAACTTTCCACATCCCGATGCTGAACTTTTACTTCGCCGTTCAGCACTTTTTCCTTTGTGCCGGGAATAATCTCGTCGGCAATATCCAAACCGTCCGCGAAGTCTTCGGCGCGTCTGACGTAGCGTTCGCTCTTGCCAATCTCTTGCGCGATGCGCTCACTTGTTTTGAGTCCATCGTCCGTGTGGTCATCGTGTCCACCCGGAGCAAACATTCCTTTTTCATTTCTGAGCTGCTTGATCTGCTTCTCCGCCGAGTAACGTCTGCCGATCAAATACTTAAAATGCTCGGGACGCAGATTACGTCTTCCAAGCTGTTGGTTACACATCCACACAATGGCTTCGTAACGATTTTTAAAATTCATTTCCTTGATCGTATACGGGATATGCGGATGCTTCTGCAAAATTTTGAAGCGATTGTGCCCGTCAACGATCACTCCGTTCCACACGGCAATAGGTGTCGTGATCTGTCCGTCGGCAAGAATGTTATCTTCAAGCAGGACGAACTCTGCGAGAGAGATCGGCGGGATCACCTTTTCAAATTCGGGATCAATTTTCAATTCTTCAAGCATTTCTTTTCTCCTTTGTTTCGATAATTTTCGACATTGAAAGCGCAAAAAAGGGCAGGTATCCTTTACAAACCGCCACAACAAAACATAATAGGAAATGAATCTGATTATGCGTGTGATGATATGTAACTGATACCTACCCTTACATTCCCATATTCACAGATGGGAATGAAAAAATTGTTTCAGAATTCCGTAATGTTTCTGAAACGGTACAAGTTACTGCACGTTTTATAATTGAAATGCCGTTTATGGGGCTCTTCATACCACTTGTTTTATATATTAAGTGCAAACACGGGGCTGACAAAGTTTTAGCACTTGAGCCAGCCCCAAAAGTATATTTGCTTTGACAGCCATACACTATATATGTAAATCAATTTAATTCTCTTCGACGTTAACCAATCCAGATATGCGCACATACTCATCAAGTGATTCTTGACTGTCGTCAAATCCTACGAAAGCGATGTCAAAATAATCGCCCTCTTTGATGTGAACAGAAGTACGTACGTACTTTACAGAATATGTTCCTTCGTCGTTCGCCTTGAATTCGGTGTTATTGTTAGCACTTGCAAGTGTTGCAAGATCTATAATTGCATATCCACGGTATTAAGCACAACCTTTCTTACTACAAATCTCTCATCCACAGCACCGTCCTCAAGCTTGGGAAGATCAAACTCAAAGAAACGTGTCTTGTGAGGTCTGTCGCGCATCACAAAACCGTAATATTTACCGTTTTCCGCATCAACGATGAAGTTTCCGAAAGGGCGGATGTCGCGTCCCTCCCCCGGATTTCTCGAGCACCAAAGATCCGCATTATGGGCAAATCCTATCTCAATGATCTGCACGAGAGCGGTAGTAAAGCTCTCACCTGATCTTTGCAGGCGGTAAACGCAGCAAACACCCCACATTTCATCGGGTTTTCCGTCGTAGCTATTATAAAGGTTAGTATAGAGAAGCGGAAATTCGTCGTCTTCCGCAAACCTTTCTTTTCCAAAGCAGACCGCGTTGGAGTGGGGGCAGAGTTCGTCTGCTCTGTCCAACTTGAAGGTGGCAATACATTTAGCCTCACCGTTTTCCTCGGGAGCGAGGTTTTCAAGGTCATAAACGCGGCAAATGGCGTTTCCGTCAAAGCGGAAAAGCATATTATTCCAAATGCAACCGTCCTGTCCTTGGCAGATATTTCCTAATTTTTTATAATTAATGACCATCATAATCTCCGTTCCGCCGCTATGTGACCACCAAAAACTCGCTTTGCTCGCTTCGGGGAACCCCTACATGGCGGCACAAATTGTAATCGATGAATTTTGCCGTAAGGCGAAATTCGCGCGTGAAAAAGATCGTTTCACTATAAGAAGGAAGCAACTTTCACGCTAATCTCCATAAATTAAGCCGGCTCACAATATATTTTTCAAAAAACAATTTTACGATCTGTATTCAAAGATTTCACAGCTCGAGCTTTTCTATAAGCTCTGCCGCGTGAACAACGGTCTCGGAAAACGAAGCAACGTCTTTTTTCATATCCGACAGCGGTATACGGAAATAACTATCGCGAATTTTCGCCGACTTCTCCGCAATCGAGCAATAGTCAATGGCTCTGTTCTCCGTAGCAGCCTTTTTCACCTCACCGAACAAGAGCCTCATCTCGGGAAGATAAAGATATTCGGCATTTTCGTAGATATAAGAGCGGCAGTAAGCAGACTCGGCATTATTTTTTAGCGTTATTTCAAAATTTGGGTTGACCTGTTCTACTTTTTGCAGACGGACAAGTGTTTCGAACAACGAATAATCCTCGTGTGAGCCTAAAAGCTCTGACATTGCCTTCATAAGCGCCTCTCCAAGCTTCATCGTCTCTTCAAGCTCGCTTATTGGTGACTTCTCTGTGTAAAGCACCTCTGCTTTCAGTATCGCTCCATTTACGTAACGACCGATGACTGTTCTGGCAATATCATAAAGATCTCTTCTCGTCAGCTCATCGGTTTGGGGTATTTTCGAAAGACTTCTCAATATCTCAGCGGCACTTTTTTTGTGCTCTGCGACAGAAGCAAGCTTCGTTCTGTACTCGCTCTCTTTCCGTTTATCAAACCTGGCATGATCGACTATACGGGGAAAGATATCGTTACCGTTCTGCGCATAGCTTTTGTCAACGCTCCAGGCGCTAAGAGATACGATCGGCATAAGCTTGTACCACAATTCGCTCATGGGTTCGACAAGCTCACAGGGATATCGGTCGGCACAATATCTGTCGATCTGCCGAGGGATAGACAAGGTTTCGCTCTCCCAGGCATTCTTCGTAAGATATTCTATCGCAAACGGGTCTCCGTGGGAAAGCTCCGGCCAAAGGATCATTCCCTTGCACATCGGATCTTCCTTTGCCAGCTTCAGCCTCTCATTGGTCAGCTCGTAAAAGCCGCGTATCTCGGAGTTTGGCTCATAAGCGGCAAGCATACCGAATATCCACGGGAATTTATTGACGATTCCCCATTCGATAAAATTATTATCGCGTACCGTGTCCGACGTATAATCAAGAATGATCGATTGCTTGGGATCAAGCTCCGCAATAAGCTCACGCACCTCTTCAGAGGTAAAGCGCATCCAAAGATCCCAGCTTGCAATAAGCAAAGGCGCGTTTGGATATTTCTCCTTGATATAGCCCGCAATTTTTCTATAAACGTACAGCTTCATACGTTTATTTGTCTCCGGGTCTTTCGAAAACAGTCTTTCGCCAAGACCTATTGTGTGAAAGAGCTCGGGCTTACCGTACTCTTTTACGTGAGTATCGGTCAACTTTTTATAGTATTCAAAATTCTTTTTGCATCTGACGTCAAAGACACGTCCCGTTTCATCTGCATACTCGTTTGAGCACTGCGGCAGAAGACAGGGCTTGATCTTATCAAGAAAATCACGGGGAGTGCGCGAGTACCAATGCGTCATCGTGCCGCAATCCTCGGGATGCATAAGGTCGCGTTGGGAGGCATACTGAAGGATCTTTTTTCTCAACTCACCGCGGTATTCAAGCGACCAGAAAAGACTTCGGTCATCATAACCCGGTCCTGCCTCGGGAAGAGGCTTGTCATATTCGGGATAAGAAACAATATCGGGAAAAGCCTTCTGCCAAACGTCATCCATACCGATCCGAAGCATAAAGAGATTAAGCCTCTTTTTCAGCATCCAATCGATCTCGGCACACCAATCCTCAAAGCTCCAATGCTCCGCTTGGAAACGATGCAGACTTCTGTGCGCGAAATAGCGCAAGCCGCGATATTCAAATCTTGGCGACTCGGACACGTCAACTCCACTGAAGATAAGCTCTTTTTGGGGGATACGGTCACCGTCCCAAAACCAACGGCATCCGCAGAACATTTCAAAATAGCGATATACCGCATATATCGTGGCTCTCGGACGTCCGCCCGCAAGCAGCAGATATTTGACGCCCGCATCCTCCACGCTTCTGATACAGTAATCGTCTGTGCAATAACGGATACCGAAGCCGTCGGTCTTTTGCGACAGATACAAGTCTGCGGTCACGGAATTGACCGCGTCGTTTCCTATAAGCACGTTGATCTCGCCGCGCGCGGCGCCGTTTATGTAATCCTCGTCTGTCAAAAGGCGCGTGACAGCCCCTGACACCTGCTCTGCCAGGGTGCAGAAGGTCTCTGCCGCTATCTTGTATGCGCTGTGTTCTCTTGCAGGATAAACAACGTTAAGTGTCATTTTGTTTTCTCTCTTTTCTCAGAAATTATGCATCTTCCCTGGGATTATCATCGGTCTTTTCGTATTCGTTTTCTCTGATGCCCGGATATTTCCTGTCAAGATATTCCTCTCTGTAGGGATTGACTCCCTTAGAAACCGTGTCAGGCTTATTGGGAAGGATCCAGCTCTTCTTATAATAGAAGGGATTGTGGAATTTGTTCTCTATACGTCCCGCTTTCTCGAGCGCATTCATGCAGGCGCGGATACAACCCCTCGCACCGCAGATAGCAAAATATCCCGTATGTGAAAGTATGTAATCGTAATAATCTATGACCTTGTTGGTATCGGGTTTTCTTCCCTATCTGCCGCCCGCGACGGTATAAGAAAGAATATATGCCTCCTCCTCGGTCATCTCACTATTGCGCACGTCAAATGCCATATTCGGGAATTCTTTTTTCAAAAACGGCGAGCATTCGTTATTCATACCGTGGTGAGACAAGGTGCAACGACCCATTCTCACATCCCCGTACCAAACCGTTTTCTCACCGCCAAAATCAACGTAAAGGCGCTTATTCTTGTCTTTTACCGACGGCACCGCGTTGCCGGGGCACTCCCGCGCGCAGGCTCCGCAATGAATACATATATCTCCCGTATCCATAATCGGATCGGGCTCAAGTTCGCAATCGGTAAATATCAACCCGAGACGAACTCTGGGACCGAATTCCTTGGTCAGAAACACCTTTGAAAATCCTATCTCACCGAGACCGCATCCCGCCGCGATAACACGCACGCTGCAAACAACATCGGGCGGTACCTTTCCTTCGGCAACGGGCTCTTGTGTAACACCGTTTCCTTCGGGAACAGCGGGATAATGAATGCGGCCTCCCATCCGTGATCCTCAATAAAGCAAGCAAGCTCATAAGAAAGTCGCGGACGGAAAAATGAATTGAGCTTATTATATGAATAAAAAGTATAGTTGTGCCAATGTGTACCCTCCTCTATTCCGCGATAGGTTCCTCTCGGGATACGCATTCCTATTGCGATAACCGATTTTGCCTCGGGAAAGTACATCAAGGGAGACATCAGCTTCGGCGCGTCCTCGAATCGCTCGATATTACCGATGGCGATACAGTCTATACCCAGCTCGCGCGCTCTGTCCTTTATCATTTGAGATGTCAGTTTCATTTCTTCGCTCCTTTGCTGAACTGACCGCCAAGAACGTTATGACTTTCCACGTCACGTCCCGCCTGAGAGTTCACACTGCCGATAGACCAAGCCTCGCGCTTGCGGAACGACTCATTGAAGCTATTCTCAAGTGCGTCGTTCTCCTCAAGATGGCAAAGGCAGGTACGGTTACAAAGGGCGGCAACTCTGTCGGGCTTGGCTATGGGAGCAAAGCGGCTGGGACACGCGCCGTTTTTACAAACACGGCACTTGTCGTAATCGATATTCGCGACTTCCATCCTTTTACCGCATATATCTATCGTATAAGTATCGTTTTTGTCGATCGCGCCGAGAGGACACACGTCGGCACACTTGCCGCATCTGTCGCAAATATGTCCGTCATAAAGTGGAGTCTCCTCTATCTCAGCATCGGTTATTATCATATGGAATCTCTGACGTGAGCCAAATTTGGGAGTTAAGAAAAGTCCGCCAAATCCTATCTCGCCCAGACCGCAGGTAACAGCCGCATATGTAAAATCAGGATATACGTTAGGCTCGGGACGGCCTTCAGCAACCGAAACACCGTTTGGACCCATTTCGGAGGGGTTTGGAAAATGGGACAAGCCTCCCAGCCCTCATCCTCAAGAACACGAACAAGATTGTAGCAAGCAAGAGCCAGGAATTCATCCTCAAGCCAGTTCTGACCGAACAGCTTGTAATCTCCGAAGTTCGTGCCTTCCTCAACTCCGCGAAGCGAGCCGCGGCAGATGCGCTTTCCAAGCATAATTACCGTCTTGCCCTTCGGGAAATATGGAAAAAGGATTGTGCTGCGCGTCAACGCTTTCAAAACGAGCCTTTGAAGCAAATCCAACAAGGTCTATTCCCTCTCTTTTCATCGCCTCACGTATTAATGCTTCAAGATTTTTCATAATAGTCTCCATTCCGCCGCTACGGGAACCCCTGTGTTGCGGCACAAGTTGTTATTGATGAATTTTGCCGCAAGGCAAAACTCGCGCGTGAAAAATATCGTTTCTCAATAATTAAGGAAGCAACTTTCACGCTGATTTTCTTTGTTTTTTTGGGTGTGTAACTGAACACCCAATATATCAATTTCATTCTATCACAAAAAAACCTATTGAAAACGCAATTTTTGTGCAATGGGGTGGACTTTTCGGTCACAATATGCTATAATTAAACTGAGGTGATAAATCTATGATATATAATGATGATTCTCTTTCCTTTAAAATCTTGACAGTCAAGCATTTTTTCCACAAAGAGGGCTTTTTTGACGTGAAAGCACGTCCGTATGCTTCCTTTTCTTTTCGCATCAGCGGAACGTCAACTCTCGAGACGGGAAATAAAACTTTAATAACCAAGCCGGGAGATTTATTGTTCATCCCCTCTGACACCTCCTACAAGGTAGAGTATTCGCTCTGTGAGATCATAGTCGTTCATTTAGAGCAATGCAATTATTTGGAGCTGGAAAGCATCAGTCCTCAAAACCGTACAGCAATAGAACACCGTTTTCAACATTTGCTTGAGTCATGGAATGAACGACACTCAATGAATCAAGCAAAATCCATCATTTATGATATTCTGGAGAAAATTGCAATCGACAAAGGACCTTCTTCCGAGCACACGGCATTTGCCAACAGCGTTCGCTATATTAACGAGCATTTTTGCGATCCTGATTTGAATATCGAAACAATTTGCCAAGAGTTATTTATGAGCGCGTCCAGCCTTCAGAGAGCATTCAAATCTTTTTTGGGAATATCGCCAAAACAATATTTGGACAAGCAACGCATGAATAAAGCATTGGAGTTGTTAACCGAGGATGAGCTTTCGGTCAAGCAGATCGCTTATGCGTGCGGCTATACGGATGAAAAGTATTTTTCAAGGGTTTTTAAGAAAACATATGGCTATCCGCCGTCACAGCTTCGCAAGCATATCGATGTATGACACCCGCCTGATTCCCATAAGATCATTCGCCGTGCAAAGGCCTGTTTTTTAAGAAACGAAATGACATCAACAAATGAAGATTTTAAACTTATAAATTTTCCTTTTTTCACAAGGTAATTCCCAACTTTTTGAAAGAATAATATCGGTAGCGCTATCCGTCTCGCCCAAGACAGTGTGAACTCAAAAAACTTTTACGCGACAAATCCAAATCTTGACAAACAACACTTTTATCAAACAACAATAAAATAATAATACTCGCCTGTGGAGATCATTTTTGATTACCGACAGGCGAGTATTTTATATTCATAATCGATTGGATTTCACGCATCAGTTTTTATAATAGATCATCGAAAAAAAGATGTTCTATCAAAGCCACTTGTGCTCGTCCTCCCCCAAGGATAGCGATTCACTATAATTACTTTATTATTAAGATTTTTGTCAATATAGTTCGTTAATGATTGATCTCATTTGTTCACGACCTCCTTCAGAACTATTTCCTCGGCGCTTGCCTTGATGCTATTCATCATCTGTACCCAACTTATCGGATCGGATGCTTTGAGTTCCTCGGTCGCGCCCATTCTCAATGCGAGCTGTGCGATATGTAGGTTGATCTGTTCGTGTGCCTGCTCGTCGATGCTGTGGAGGTGTTCATTCAAGCATCCTTCGGTCAGTAGGGTGGTATATGTACCTCTGCGGTGCTTCTTGATAAAGTCAAGATGAAGGTGTCCGTATTTGCCGATTTCGTAGTTAGTTTGCTCGGAGATTTCAAGCATCGGGTAGTATTGTTCTCCGCGAAGTTCGTATTTAATGCCGTTTTTAGTGATGTACTTTTCCATAATCATATTCCTTTCGTGTTTCAAAATTCCTTGTAAACACAAGCATTTTCGGACCTTTTGGAATATGTTTCGTCCACCTCGGCTCTTTGCCTTTGAGTAGATCAGTTATGAACAATCCGACCATTTTGGCTCTGAGAAGCATTTCTCAGAGCCATTTTCTTTGCCTTCTGCACCGCATTTTTTGAGGGCTGACCGTTTGCTTCGGTCAGCCCTCTTGACATTTATGCGGTTTTTGTCTTTGCCTTTTCGGCTGCGATCTCCGCTTTCTTTTCAGCTATCATCTCTGCGAGTAGTTTTTCGCATTCTTCTCTCGTCTTGGCGTAGACGTTAAACTTCTTTCGCTTGCCATCGGCGAGTCTTGGATAGAAGCTACCTTCCCAAAGGTTGTCGTTGGTCTGATAGACGCATCCCGTGCCGGGCTTGCGATATTTGGGTTGCCACGGTTCGAAATTCTCGTCAACGTTGCTCGTTTGCACTTGCCGTGTTTCTTCCTTGGCTTCGGGCATGGTCGCGTCCGTACCGCCGATTTCTCGGTCGATTTTGACCGAGGCTTGTGCTCTCATCGTATCCGTGATATGCGAATATATGTTGAGCGTCGTTTCCGCGCTGATGTGTCCTATCATATCGGATAGCTCCTTCATCTCCTTCGAGTTATTTCTGCTGTCCTCTTGCGGAATGATGTTTCCGTGCCATAGCTCTTTTATCATGTGTTGTACCTCCTGTTAGCACAACAACATATCACAGAAGAGAGGGGCAGTCCAGCCCTTTTTCGAAAACAAATCCAACTATTTCACGGGGCTTTTCTTTCTGCAAATAAAAAAGCCAAAGGCTTGGCTGATAAGCATTTGGCTATGTATGCAGAAGGCGTTCTATTTGATTACTGCGATGCACTTTTTGCGTTTTTGAAAAGACCTCTTGAATATTTTCAGAAACCAAGGTATAATAACTACAGAATAGTAAAACTCGATTCATGGTTAATTGCTTGGTGACTTGATGATTTCGACCTCGTCAAAATGGTGGCTGACCACATTTTTGACCATCTACGGCTTCGGACTATGTGGAATCAGTGTGAGTAAGAGCACCCGAAAGCAGTGATTTCAGATTAAAAAGTATCAAAAATCACTCAAAAGCCCTTATTTTACAAGGCTTTTACGGTTCGGGACCAAGAGGCCGCTGGTTCGAATCCAGTCACTCCGATCACATACGAATAATCCGAACACTTTCCGAATGGGAGAGGCGTTCGGATTTTTTGTTTCTATCGAATATCCGAATTTCAATGCGAAGAAATAGAAGAAGCCCTTGCGGGCGACGGAATGTCCACTGCCCGCAAGGGCTTTGGTTATGCCGACTGTTCGGCAGGTGTTTTCTTTTCCTTTCGTTCTTCCCGTTTAGCCTTCCACTCCTCGTACTCCCGCTTGCCTTCTTCCGATTCAAAGAAAGCCGCAATCGCCGGATAAAAGGTATGAACGATTGCTTCTATCTCGTGCCGTGGAACACTTGACCTTGGCTTATACTCTCCACTCCGGTCATGTTGCAACCAGACATATAGCAGAAGAACCTCTTTCAAAAAATATTTGACTTTGTACTTGAGTATTTTCCAAACTGTCAATCGCATCACCTCGCATCGTCTCTTGATCTACGAAGTGTTTTCTGCCACTGACGCTCTCTTTCCGCTTCCTCCAGCATCCTATCGGAATCCAGCCGATGTGATGCACTGAGGTCTTTTAACTTGACGGCTTGCGACAGGGACGGTGTTACTTCCAAATCTTCCATGATGTCCACAAGCGTCAGTTGTTCTTCCTCGGTCAGATAGGATAACCGTTCGGCAGGCATCAATGCTATCTTGCCTTCATCCACCATATCAAGAAGCGGTGGAACAAGGTCTGTCAGCCGGATATAGCGGAATACCATATCCCGGCTTTCCCCCATTGCCGCACCGACTTCTGCTGCGGAATCTGACTTTGTCGCAACTTGCGACAAACTTTTTCCTCTGTGCTTGATCGCATCCAGTTTCATTTTGTATTCTTGTCTATGGTTTCTTTCTTCATAGATGATCCTCCGTTTGTTTCCCTGGATTTGACTGGCAGGTCTTTTCTGTTTTATCACAAACGGAGGATTTTTCCTCACCGGTTACCCTCTTTTCAACCACGCGACTATCGCGTGGGTTTCGTTATACAAGAAAAAACCGGAGGTTTCCCTCCGGTTTTTTCTTTTTGCATTTTTATTAAAGGTAAACAGGCTTGCCCGTCGCAATGCTCTCGTAAACGGCATTCATGGCGCGAATGGTGTTTTTATGCCAGGCCAGATTGATTTTGGGCGTACGACGGGTGCGGATGTTTTCCACAAACTCATCCACCAACCCCACCCATTCGTCAAAATAGGTATACTGAATGGTATAGCGGTCGTTTGGCGCACCGTTGTGAC
>ULRV01062930.1_pt1 | contig 14957 bp, 9 predicted proteins | sample 1955791 | NCBI WGS metagenome assembly ULRV01 (sample SAMEA4835692, study PRJEB28245) | human gut metagenome | biome: gut microbiome; material: fecal sample | place: Denmark | collected 2008 | reverse complement strand
GACAACGGCAAGGAGGTTCCGCTCCGCACGAAGGGCGAGATCGTGGTGCGCGGCGAGAATGTGATGGCCGGCTACTGGAAGAATCCACAAGGCACTGCCGAGGCTCTCCGCGACGGTTGGCTGCACACTGGAGATATGGGCTATATGTATGATAGTGAATATCTTTACGTTGTCGGCCGCTTCAAGTCTCTGCTGATCTCATCCGACGGAGAGAAATACAGTCCGGAAGGCTTCGAGGATTCCCTGACCGACGGCTCGAAGTACATCGAGCAGGTCATCCTGCACAACAACCAAGATCCTTACACCATCGTCCTGATCGTTCCGGCGAAGGATGCCCTCAAGGAATATGTCTCCTCGAAGGGTCTGGATCCAGCCACACGTGAGGGCAAGGAGGCGATGCTGAAGAAGATCCAGGAAGAGATTGATTCCTACAAGAAGGGCGGCTCACACGAGGGTATGTTCCCGGAGAGGTGGCTGCCGGCCGCCGTGGCTGTGCTTCCAGAGCCTTTCACCGAGCAGAACGGATTGGTCAACAGCACGATGAAGATTGTCCGTGGCAAGGTCGAGAAGCATTATGCTGACCGCATCGAATACGCCTACACCGCCGAGGGCAAGAATCTACTCAACGAGAAGAACATCGAAAGCCTTTAGTGGCCGTCCCGGTCACCGGATCTTTTGAAAGACGTTACGCTGTATGAGTACATTATATTCACGTCTTGCTACATTGTCCGCATTGGCATTTGCGGTTTCCTCCCTGTTTGTCGGCTGTGGTGGATCCGGAGGCAATCAGAAAGACGAACCGGATGCGCCTTCTGTGGACGAAGTGGCGTTCGCACGGGGTGCGGATGTCAGCTGGGCTTCGGAGATGGAATATGATATGGAGCATAATCCGGCCAGAATCAATGGCTCGGCCTTCAAGGATTCCAAAGGGAACACCGGACTTTATCCTGTCTTGAAGGCGGCCGGGGTCAACGCCATCCGTCTCCGTGTGTGGGTCAAGCCGGAGGATGCCAATGGCTGGAGCGGCAAGGACGATGTCGTGAATATGGCCAAACGGGCCGCCGAGGCCGGAATGTCGGTGATGATTGATTTCCACTACAGCGATTTCTTCGCTGATCCGAGCCGTCAGAATACTCCCGCCGAGTGGGCTGGCCTGGATCTGAAAGGCCTTTCCGCCAAGGTCGCCGAGCACACCAAGGATGTTCTGACCGCCTTGAAGTCCGCAGGAGTCACTCCGCATTGGGTGCAGGTCGGCAACGAGACCCGACCGGGAATGCTTTGGGAGACCGGACGTCTCTATAACGACAAAGGGGATATTCCGGGAGGCTGGTCAAACTATGCCGCCCTCACCACGGCAGGCTATGACGCTGTCAAATCCGTGTTCCCTGACGCTCAGGTGATTGTCCACATCGACAATGCCTATCAGGACAACACCTGGTTCTTCGACAAGCTCAAGGCCAACGGTGGAAAGTTCGATATGATCGGACTGTCGCATTATCCGATGACCAACTCCCAAATGACCTGGAAGGCGATGAACTCTGCCGCCATATTGAATATTAAGACTTTAGCCTCGAAGTATGGCTGCAAGGTGATGGTCTGTGAGGTTGGTGTCAAGGCCTCCGCGTCAGAGATCGCCACATCCACCCAATGCCTGACCGATTTTATGAACTCGGTCAAGTCCCTGTCCGTCTGCGCCGGTGTGTTCTACTGGGAGCCGCAGGTTGACGGAAAATGGAGACCTGCCATTTATGAGAAACAGGGGCGCAACTGGGGTGCCTACGATATGGGTGCATTCACATCCGATGGTTCAGCTATCACCCCGACATCAATTCTCTCGGCTTTCGGAGAATGAGGTGCGACGTTCGGTCACTTCGACAAGCTCAGTGACCGAGGATAGGGTTTTGTGGCCAGGGAGAAGGGGCAATGTGTCTGACTACTTCTCCAGAGGGAAGAGGCCGTAGAGTTCGGCATCGATGCGGTCGGTGATGGAGGCGAAGTCCTCGGGGCGGTTCTCGAAGTCGAGATCATCGGTCTCGATGGTCAGGACCTTGCCGTCATATTCATTGATCCACTTGTCATAACGGTCGTTCAGGCCGCTGAGATATTCAAGGCTCATCGTCTGCTCGTAGTCGCGGCCGCGCTTCTGGATCTGCGCCACGAGGTGAGGCACCGATGATTTGAGGTAGATCAGCAGATCCGGCTTGCGCACCGTCGCCGCCATCACGTTGTAGAGGTCCATGTAGGTCTCGTAGTCGCGCTTGGTGAGGTTGCCCATCGCATAGTTGTTGGCTACGAAGATGTGCACGCCCTCGAAGAGCGTCCTGTCCTGGATGATCACGTCCTTGCTCTTGGCTATCTCCAGCACGTCCTTGAACCTCTGGGCGAGGAAATATGTCTCCAGATTGTACGACCAGCGGGGGATGTCCTTGTAGTAGTCCTCCAGATATGGATTGTATGTCACCGACTCGTACTTCGGTGTCCATCCGTAATGCGCGGCCAGCATCCTTGTGAGGGTGGTCTTGCCGCTGCCTATGTTGCCTGCTATTCCTATGTGCATTATTTTTCTCCTTCTATCTCTATTCCTTCCCCGTCCCAGTCAAGATCCTCCTCCGGCTCGTTGAACGGTTGGAGGAACGGGTTGTGGGTCCTTTCGTCTGCAATCGTGGTCTTGCGTCCGTGCCCCGGAAGCACATCCACATCACCCGGCAGTCCCATCAACTTATCCATTATACTGATTATCAGATGGTCATAATCCCCTCCTATAAGGTCCGAACGCCCGATCGCCCCGGCGAAAAGAGTGTCGCCTGTCAGCAGGACCTTGTCCGTCTCATCGTAGTAGCAAACCCCACCTGGAGTGTGTCCTGGAGTGGTTATCACCCTGAAAGGTGACCCCTCAAGCGTGTCCAGAACCTCCCCGTCACGGATGTCCACCGTCTTGATCTCAGAGGAATCATGCGCTACCAGCCCGAACTCCCTCACGGCCGCCGGATTGTTGTCCAGAATCATCTTGTCCTCCGGCGACATCAGCACCGGCACTGAATATTCCTGGACGATCCTCAGCACCCCGTGCACGTGGTCGAAATGCCCGTGCGTCAGCCAGATGGCCTTCGGTGTCAGCCGTTCCGTCTTCACCAGCTCCTTAAGCTTAGCGAACTCTTCCGGCCAATAGCACCCCGGATCCACAAAAACGCAATTCCCCCTTCCGTCCCAAAGCACATAGCAATTCTCCCGGAACGAATTGAAATTAAATGTCTTGATGTTCAGTTGATGATCCTGACTCATTGATTCGTCTGTTTTACTCTTGACTACAAATTTACTGAATATTCGTTAAATTTGCGGAATAAAGCGGAAATGATGAGCAAGAAAGAATATATCGAGATCCGGGGAGCGGAGGCGCATAACCTTAAGGGTGTGAACGTTGACATTCCAAGAGGAGAACTTGTGGTGGTGACGGGGCTAAGCGGCAGCGGGAAGTCCTCGCTGGCGTTCGACACGATCTACGCAGAAGGGCAGAGACGGTACCTGGACACTCTTTCGCCTTACGCCAAGCACTTTATGGGTGTACTGGAAAAGCCTGAGGTCGAGAGCATAACGGGACTGAGTCCGATCATCGCCATCGAGCAGAAGACCACGGGCAACAACCCACGCTCCACCGTCGGAACCATCACCGAAATATTCGACTTCCTCCGGCTTCTGTACGCGAGGGCTTCGAGGGCATATTCACCGGTCACGGGGAAGGAGATGGCCCGCTACACGGACGCGCAGATCGTGGACCTCATAATGGATGAATATAAGGGCAAGAAGTGCTATCTGCTCGCTCCGTTGGTCGTGGGGCGCAAGGGACATTACCGCGAGCTGTTCGACCAGCTCCGCAAACGAGGCTACACCGATGTCAGAGTGGACGGGAATATACTCCCGCTGAACGAGGTTGATGCTCTGGACCGCTACAAAAGCCACTTCATAGAACTGGTCGTGGACAAGCTCAAGCCGTCTGAGGGCGATGAGAAACGGGTCCGGGACTCCGTGATGTCGGCTCTGAATCTTGGCAAAGGCTCGGTCGCCCTGCTGGAGTTCGGCTCTGACAAACTGAGGCATTTCTCCAAGCACCTTGTCGATCCTGATTCGGGAATATCCTTGCAGGAACCAGCGCCACACTCTTTCTCATTCAACTCCCCAGAAGGTTACTGTCCTCACTGCAAAGGACTTGGAATGATAGTGAATGTGGATATGAATTCCATCATCCCTGACAGATCAGTGTCAATCGCAGACGGGGGAATAGTCCCGTTGGGTAAAATGCGTGAGACCAAGAAATATGATGTGATCCGCTCCATCGCCCGGAAATACAACTTCTCTCTGTACGATCCTATCGACTCGATTCCGGACGAGGCCATCTCGCACATCATATTCGGAAGTGATGAATTGTTCCGTGTAGGCGAAGGTAGTCTGTCCGAAATGGTTACGTTTGACGGAATCGTGGACGACATCGACGAGAAGATCGTGTGTCCTGTCTGCCACGGCACCAGGCTGAACGAGAACGCCCGCTGCTTCAAGATTGACGGCAAGACTATCTCAGAGGTGGCGGCGATGGAGATGACCGAACTCAAGGAATGGTTCGCGTCGTTGCCAGGGAAACTAAACACAAGAGAGAACAATATAGCGCGGGACATTCTCAAGGAACTCAACGAAAGGGTTCAGTTTATGCTGGACGTAGGTCTTGACTATCTGTCACTTGACCGCCCGACTGCCTCGCTTTCCGGCGGAGAGGGCCAGAGGATCAGGCTCGCCACGCAAATCGGTTCAAAACTCGTCAACGTGCTGTACATCCTGGACGAGCCGTCAATCGGACTGCACCAGAGGGACAACCGCAAGCTGATCAACTCGTTGAAGGAACTCCGGGACGAGGGCAACTCCGTGATGGTCGTGGAGCACGACTACGAGACGATGATGAGTGCCGACTGGCTTGTGGATGTGGGTCCAGGGGCCGGCGACAAAGGCGGGAAAATATGCCTGAACGCACCTCTGAAAGCTCTGATGGAATATTCCTCGGACAACGGAAAGATTCCTTCCTCATTGGACAAGGAGACCGCCGGACACTGCATATTCGGGAAGTCAAAGACGCTGGATTACCTTCAAGGGAAAGATTCGATCGAGATTCCGTCCGAGCGCCGGGCAGGAAGCGGCAAGTTCTTGAGCATCAAGGGAGCGAGGGGCAACAACCTGAAGAATGTCAGTGTAGATTTTCCGCTGGGATGCTTCATCGGGATCAGCGGAGTGAGTGGGAGTGGCAAGTCCACGCTCATCAACGAGACTCTGATGCCGATTCTCAAGAACAAGTTCTACAGGGCTAAGCTGCATCCTTTGGCTTACGATTCACTGGAGGGTGTCGAGAACATCGACAAGCTGATAGAGATCGACCAGAGCCCGATCGGACGTTCGCCGAGATCAAACCCGGCCACGTTCACGAGTGTGTTCAACGACATCCGCAACCTGTTCGCCGACACTCCGGACGCAAAGGTACGCGGGTTCAAGGCCGGCCGGTTTTCGTTCAACGTGGCTGGTGGACGCTGCGAGGCCTGCAAGGGGGCCGGAATCAAGGTCATCGAGATGAACTTCCTGCCGTCCGTGAATGTGGTCTGCGATGAGTGCAGGGGCAAGAGGTACAAGGAGGACACGCTGGCCGTGCATTACAAGGGCAAGAGCATCAACGATGTGCTTGAGATGCCTATCAGCGAGGCCTATGAGTTCTTCAAGCCGATTCCGGCCATCGCCCAGAAACTGAAAGCGTTGGTCGATGTAGGTCTCGGTTACGTTCATCTCGGCCAGTCAGCCGTGACACTTTCCGGCGGCGAGAGTCAGCGAATGAAACTGGCGGCGGAGCTGTTCAGAAAGGCGACCGGCAACACGTTGTACATCCTTGACGAGCCGACGACCGGCCTTCACTTCGAAGACATCAAGGTATTGCTCAACGTTCTGCAACAACTTGTCGATCAAGGCAACACGGTGATCATCATCGAGCACAATCTGGATGTTCTCAAGAGTGTGGACTACCTCTTCGACCTCGGTCCCGACGGTGGTCGCCGCGGCGGCCTCATCGTCGCCCAAGGCACTCCCGAGCAACTCGCCCAGAACCCCGCCTCCGTCACCGGCCCGTTCCTAAAAGAGATTCTTGCCAATGCTGCCGTTAACCGTCCATAACGCTCCTTCACAGGCGTTAATTTGTACAAATCACGCTTTTAGAGGGACAATGATCTCTTCACGAGCGTCTTTCTGTCATATTCCCGCTTTTAGAGGACGTGGGTTAAATTTAGGGATCGACTAACTTTCGGTGTATCGCACTAATATCAAGACAATTATAAGCAATGTGTCATTAAATAAATAATATGTTGACAATTAACGATTTGCAATATTTTGTGGTCAACTCGTATATATTTTTAAGCTTCATCTTCTATATTTTCGTGCCGTTATTTTAAATATGATATAGTACAGTATAGCAAGGTTAATGACAAAATTCCCATTCCAAAAGAAATCCATACGCCACTGTTTAATCGCATCGAACTGATCATACGGCACTAATAACTGAAACACGTTCCTAAGTATGAATAATTACCAGATCCGTGGAAAAACTCTATGTAATTACCATAACCAGTACCATTTACAAATGTTAAACTTGTTTTGTTTTCCCACTCATTAATGGCCCTTTCAACATTTGATTGTAAAGAAAAATCTTGTGCGAATGTATAATACACCGTATTACCTGGCCAATATTTTATAACATCTGTTATTGCTCCAGATCTTGTCATAATAGTTTCAGTCTGCTCTTTTGAAAGGAGAATATCTCCTTCAATAATGGCAACAGAATCAGAAAAATGTCTTGAACCATTTTGAAAAGATTCGGCATTCGACATTCATTCTAATGGAGTATTTGTCAAAAGCGGGACATCAGAGTCTTTTAATATTTTTGACACAACAGAGAGAAGTGTATATTCACAGGAAGACGCATCCTGAGGAGGATCAAGTATTTCTTGCGCATTAACAAGCAGTTCGTACTCGTAGCCACTTTCATAGTTGAAGCCATCTATCTGGCTATGACTAATTTGCCAGACAGGGTTGTTGTCAACCTTTATCCAATAGCATGTCTCAGGCCCATTGGCTCCTGTAGCGGTGATTATCTTTGATGCAACAATCCATTTTTCTTCCCAGCTTTTGCCATAGATAGTAGATTCTCCATCAGATTTATTACAACTGACAGAGAGAACGGCGAGAAGAGACAAAACACAAAAAAGAAGTTGTTTGTTCATAAAAAGTCTTTGTCCAAAGTTTTACAAAAAAAAAGAATTGATTCCCAATCGTTAAGAATAATCATAGGCAATACTGCTTCTACGATTTCAGAGGTCAGTCTCCTATGTTGAGTCAATCGCTAGTCACGCCTACAGTACTGTCCGGCCACTAGGTCATAGGATCATATACAATACTATATCACAAATTTATAATACATTACACGGAAAAGCAAGAGTAATTTATAAAAGAGCAAATAAGTTTGCAGAGTGGCACTTGAGCCAGTTCTCGCAAGCCATTAATAAGAGCAAAAGAATCTTCGCGCAACTCATGTTGCGAATTTAGCAAGTGTGTCGGCCCGTTCCACAAGGAGATTCTTGACAGAAAAGTGTAGAATACCGCATTCTTCCGCCGAAAGGCCGCACGGTATTTCCGTGGAGACCAAGCAACTGAAGATCAACAAAATGACGCACCCTCCTCAGACCTATGTCAGGCACAAGGAGGGTGCGTCAGTATATTCATTTACAAGAGTTTACGCTCCACGGTTGAAGGGAGGCTCGCTCTTTCAACGGCACCAAGCAAGGCTTCAAGGCCAGGCCGGATGCCGCATCGGGAAAGGCTATCGTTCCCAGGCGAGGGCGGAGGCGCCGAGGATGGCGGCGTCGGACTCCTTGAGCTGGGAATATACGAGCTGGACCTTGTTCTTCCAGAGAGGGAGAACGTTGTCGTTCATCGAACGGAGGATCGGCTCGGTGAGGAACTCCTTGCTTCTGGCGAGACCGCCGAAGAGAACGATGGCCTCAGGAGAGGAGAACGCGATGAAGTCGGCGAAAGCCTGGCCGAGGAGGGTTCCGGTATATTCAAAGATCTTGATGGCAAGGGCATCGCCTTCCTTGGCGGCCTCATAGACATCCTTTGAGGAGATGCTGTCAAGGCTGCGGAGGGCCGATGGCTGATCGCTCATATCCAGCCACTCGCGGGCGGTTTTGGCGACTCCGATCGCTGAGCAGTAGGCCTCAAGGCAACCGTTTCTTCCGCAGTTGCAATGACGGCCGTTGTGGCGGACGATCGTGGTGTGGCCGAGCTCGCCGGCGAATCCGTCGTGGCCATAGACCATCTCACCGTTGATGACGATTCCGCTGCCGACACCGGTTCCGAGGGTGATCATGATGAAATTCTTCATACCTCTCGCGGCACCGTAGGTCATCTCACCCATCGCGGCGGCGTTAGCGTCGTTGGTTAGGGTCACAGGGATGCCGTCCATCGCTTCGGTAAGCATCTTGGCGAAAGGAATCGAACCAGCTCTTCCCCAAGAAAGGTTAACGGCATTCTCGACTTCACCGGTGTAGTAGTTGGCGTTAGGAGCGCCCACACCGATTCCACGGATCTGCCCTTCGGCACCGGCATCGGTGATGATCTTCTTCAGCGCCGCGGCAAGTTCCTCGATGTAAGGCTCGACAGTAGTGTAGGAGTCTGAACGGATGACTGTCTGGGCGAGCACGGTTCCGCGCGCGTCAACAACCCCGCATTTGGTGGTCTGTCCACCGACATCTATTCCTATTACTAGATTCTGTTCCATAATATTTGGCTATGATAAGTCCCGGTGGAGAACCCCACCGGGACGGGATTTCAAATTAAGCGGTTTTCTTTACTTTAGAGCCGAAGAGGGCGTACCAAAGGATGTAGGCGACACCGATGATGATAACGATGTAACTCATCAGATAGTTGGTGGCGTCAGCGACGGCACCCTGGATGAGAGGGAGGATTCCACCACCGCAAACCATCACCATGAACAGGCCGGAAGCGATAGATGTGTACTTGCCGAGACCCTCGACGGCAAGGTTGAAGATGGCGCCCCACATCACGGATGTGCAGAGTCCGCAGAGGATGAAGAACATCACTCCGATCGGAATCTCGGCGAGGGAGAATGACAGCTGGGAGGTGATGGCCGGGAACTTGACTGTTGTCGTGTCACCAAGGAACATTCCAAGAAGAAGGAATATGATGGCGACAGTGCCCACGAAGCTGACCATGGCGCGGCTGGAGACCTTCCCTCCGACGGAAGCTCCCACGAGACGACCACAAAGCATGAGGAACCAGTACATCCCGACAATTGTTCCAGCCACAGCGGCGCTGATGCCGATCTCGGCGGATGTCATGTATAGGTTCACGAAGTTAGGAATACCTACCTCGACACCCACATAGACGAATATGGCGATGATACCAAGCACGAAATGCTTGAAGGAGAGGGCTCCCTTGACGCTCTCGCCAATGGTGAGTTGCTGCGTCTTTCCGGAAGCAGCAGCCGCCTCAAGCTCAGGTTCAGGAATATGCGAGGCCGCGATGATGATGAACGCCAGAGCGAAAATGCCCATCGCGATGAAGAGCGCCGGATTGGCATCGGCGATCTGGGTGTCCTTCGTAACGTCACCGATGAGATAACCCACGAGCACGGGCACGATCGTGGCGCTCAAGGAGTTGCAGGATCCGCCCCACTGGATGAGCTGGTTACCCTTGTTTCCACCACCACCGAGAGTGTTGAGCATAGGGTTCACAACCGTGTTGAGCATACACATTGAGAAACCAGAGATGAACGCGCCGAGAAGATAGACGGCGAAGCTGCCGGCGATTCCTGAAAGGAATGTGATGCCGACTCCGACAAATCCTACGGTCACGGCCGCGAGGGCGGTGAACTTGTAGCCCTTCTTGGACAGGATCATACCGGCAGGCAGGCCCATGAACGCATAGGCGATGAAGTTGGCGGCGTTGCCCAGCTGGGACATAAAGTTCGAAGCAGCGAACTGCTGCTTCACGATGACTCCGAACGGATTCTGGAATCCCGTCACGAATGAGATCATCGCGAACAGGAAGAACATAATCACAATAGCGAAAATGTTACCTTGTTGTTTCTTTTCCATTTGTAAGATGTTTTATGTTATCGAAAATATTTCGTGGCATATTCCACAAATTTAGCAAATTAATTTCAAATTTGACCGAACGGCTTCAAAAATCCGCATTGCAGAATGACCTTTATAAGATTATTACTAACTTTGAACAAAGAATATTCATGAATATGAAAACGATAATCGACGTTAACGCCCATCTGCACACACCGTACTCCTTCAGCGCCTTCAAAGACGTGAGACAAGCCCTTGATATGGCCGCCGCCGAAGGTGTCGAAGTTGTGGGAATCAATGACTTCTACAGCCTCGACGGCTACAGGGAGTGGAATGACGAATGCGCCGCAAGGCATCTCTACCCGATGTTCAACATCGAGTTCATCTCTCTGAACAGCGAGGACCAGGCCGCCGGATTAAGAGTGAACGACCCGAACAACCCGGGACGCACCTACCTGAGCGGAAAGGGACTGGCCTATCCGGTGATACTCAGCGGCAAAGAGGCTCAGATGCTCGCCGATGTACGGGCTGAGTCCAACGCCCAGGTTGAAAGGATGTGCGCCAAACTGAACGCCCATCTGGATGAGGTCAAGGCCGGATTCAACGTTGATTTCAAATATATTGTCAAGGAACTGACCAGAGGATCGGTGCGTGAGCGTCACCTTGCGAAGGCTCTCAGGATGGCGGTTGACGCCAAAGCCGACAAAATCCAGGACAGGCTCGCCCTCTACGAGAGAATCTTCGGCGGACAGCCACTGAAATCCGCACCGGACAACGAGGCGGCGATGGAGAACGAGATCCGAAGCAAGCTCCTCAAGGCCGGAGGCGCGGCGTTCGTGCCTGAGGATCCTAAGGCGTTCCTGCCGATGGAGACAGTCTGCCAAATCATCAAGGCCGCCGGCGGAATCCCTACCTACCCGTTCCTCGCGGACGACTCGAAAGGCAACTTCACCGACTTCGAGGGCGATCTGCAAAAGGCCGCCGACACGCTGAAAAAGCGCGGAATCAAGTCCGTGGAATTCATCACGACCCGCAACACGACGGCCGTGCTTGAGGAATATTCAGGCTACCTCCAGGACGAGGGATTCATCGTCACTTTCGGCTCGGAGCACAACACCCCGGCGCTGGAGCCGATCCGTCTGCGCACCCGCGACAACGCCGAAGGGCTCAGCGAAAAACTGCGCGAGACCAACTACCGTGGAGCTTGCGCGGTGGCCGCACACCAGGCTGGGCTGAACTCCATCGAAGCGGGAGACGAGCTGATCCGCAAGACATTAGCCATTTAGGAATATGTCAGCTCAGCGAACAGAACACATAATTGACACACGAATATGAAACAGATTGAAGACCTTATCGCGATTTCCCGGAAGTTCGGACAGGACTCCAGGTTCGTGATCGCCGGAGGTGGCAACACTTCCTACAAGGATGAGAACAGACTTTGGGTGAAGGCCAGCGGCCACGCCCTCGCTACTATAACAGAGGACGGGTTCGCTGTCCTTGACAGAGCCCTTCTGAACGAGATGGGCGAAAAGGCTTACAATGAGGACACAGCAATCCGCGAGGAGCAAGTCAAGAACGACCTCGCAGCGGCCTGCATAACAAAGGACAGAAGGCCTTCAGTGGAGACATCCCTGCACAACTGCATGGGATTCGCCTTCGTGGTTCACCTCCACCCTACCCTTGTCAACGGCCTGATGTGCTCGGTGAACGCCGAGGCCGCGTGCAAGGAGATATTCCCAGATGCCCTTTACATTGAATATACCGACCCGGGCTACACGCTTTTCAAGAAGGTCTATGACCGGATAAAGGCCTACAAGGCTGAGAAAGGCAAGGAACCCCAGGTGATATTCCTTCAGAATCATGGAATATTCGTGGGTGGGGACACCACCGCTGAGATTGAGGGAATATATTCAGAAGTCCTTGGAAAACTTGAGGCCAAGGTCGCCGCTCTTCCGGAGGGTGACACGGCTGTCTCGGAGACTGTTACGGATGTCGTTCCGGCTATCCGGCAGATGCTCTCGCGCTCCGGAAGGGGCTTCAAGACCTTGAAAGTCACAAAGAACGCCCTTGTGGACTTCTTCATTGATGGTTGTTCAGTCACTTCGACAGGCTCAGTGACTGATTGTCCCGGAAAATCCGGTTTCGACAAGATTGCGAAGCCGTTCACCCCGGACATCATCGTGTACTGCAAGAGCTCGTACATATTCATTGAAGCCGAGTCAGATGAAGAGATTTTAAAGCAGGCCGAGGAGGAAATCGAGGCTTTCGTAAGCGGGAAAGGCTACACGCCTAAGGTATTGCTCATCAAAGGAATCGGACTCATCGCCGTGGGAGACAGCTCCAGGAACGCACAGATCATCACCGATGTGTTCACGGACGCGATGAAGATAGCGTTCTATGCGCAGAGCTTCGGCGGAGAGCATCCGATGGAGCGGGCTTGGATCGACTTCATCGACAACTGGGAGGTGGAGAATTACCGCCGCAAGGTGGCCTCCAGTGCATCCAAAGGCCGTGTGGAAGGCCGCACGATCATCGTGACCGGAGCCGCCCAGGGATTCGGAGAGGGCATCGCCCGTGAGCTGATGGCCCAGGGAGCCAACATCGTGGTGGCCGACCTCAACGAGGCGACCGGGGAGAAGACCGCCGCCAGCTTCAACGAGAAGGCTGGAGCCAACAAGGCCATATTCGTAAAGACAAATGTCGCGGACATGGCGAGCCTCCGGAACCTGATGAAGGAGACAATTCTGAACTTCGGCGCGCTTGACGCTTTTGTCAGCAACGCCGGTGTTGTCCGCGCCGGCGGATTGGACGTGATGACCCCTGAGAACTTCGAGTTCGTCACCAAGATCAACTACGAAGCCTATTTCTTCTGCGCCAAGGTCGCCTCGCACATAATGAAAATCGAGACGAAATATGATCCTGAATATTTCGCCGACATCATCCAGGTCAACAGCAAGAGCGGCCTGCGCGGCAGCAAGGCCAACTTCGCCTACGCCGGCGGCAAGTTCGGTGGAATAGGCCTGACCCAGTCCTTCGCGCTTGAGCTCGCCCCTTACAGGGTGAAAGTCAACAGCATCTGCCCTGGCAACTACTACGACGGCCCGCTGTGGAGCAACCCGGAGAACGGACTGTTCATCCAGTACCTCAACGCCGGCAAGGTTCCGGGAGCGAAGACCGTGCAGGATGTCAAGGACTACTATCTCGCCCAGGTGCCTATGCGCAAGGGCTGCAACCCAGTGGATGTCTGCAAGGCCATCCTCTACGCCATCGACCAGACCGGAGAGACCGGACAGGCCATCCCTGTGACGGGAGGGCAGGTCATGCTGGCATAATTGTAAATCCGGGAAGCGACCTTGACTTCAGGCAAAGTAAAGCGGCTTCCAATGTAATTCATTAATATCATGAAACAACTTGACGTAAATCTGATGCATCCGGCCGAGCAGATCGCTATCATCATCGGCAGGATTTATCGCAGCGAGATGACCACCACCTCCGGCGGAAACCTGTCCATCATGGACGAGAACGGAGATATGTGGATCACCCCGGCGGCGATTGACAAAGGTTCGCTGACTCCGGCGGACATCATGTGCGTGAAGGCTGACGGAACCATCATCGGACCTCACAGACCTTCATCCGAGTACCCTTTCCACAAGGCCATCTACAAGATGAACCCGCATATTCATTCAGTGATCCACGCCCACCCTCCTGGACTGGTCACCTTCAGTATGGTTCACCAGGTTCCGGACACGAGCATCATCCCTCAGGCGCGCGCGACCTGCGGCCCTGTCGGATTCGCTGAATATGCCCTCCCTGGAAGCGAGCTTCTGGGAAAGAAAATTGTGGCCGAATTCAAGAAGAACCCGGACTACAAGGCCGTCATCATGGAGAACCACGGTGTCGTGGTTGCCGGTGAGGACATCGCTGATGCTTACCAGAGGTTTGAGACCCTGGAGCTCTGCGCGCGCACAATCCTGAACGCCAAGACTTTGGGAGAGCCTAAATACCTCAGCGAGGATCAGATCCTCCAGCACGAGAAAGCCGTGAACGTTCCGTTCCAACACTTTATGAACGTAACGCACCCTTCAGATGAGAGGGCGATCCGCGCGGAGATCTGCAAAATTGTCCGCAGAGCCTGCTCACAAGGGCTTATGTGCAGTTCCTACGGTACGGCATCCGTGCGCTGGAGAGGCAATGATTTCCTCATCACTCCGTCCAGCATGCAGCGTTGGGATCTTGAGCCGGAAGACATCGTGCAGATCAAAGACGGAATGGTAGAGGCCGGGAAGAACGCAAGCCGCTCTGTGGCACTTCATTACGAGATCTACCGCCGCAACCCGAAGGTCAACTCAATCATCCTGACCCAGTCCCCTGCCCTGATGGGATTCTGCACGACCGGAGTGAAATTCGACGTGCGAACAATCCCGGAGAGCTGGATATTCCTTCAGGACATTCCGACATTCCCGTTCGGGAGCCAGTACAACGAGCATCTGACAGAACTCGCCGATGAGTTCAAACAGAGACCGTTCGTGATGCTGGAAAACGATTCCGTCGTCGTGACCGGTGACCAGCTCATCAACACGTTCGACCGTCTTGAGGTGGCAGATTTCAGCGCCCGCTCGCTGATCCTCGCCGCTCCTTTGGGCAAGCTGAACCCGATCACCGACGAGGAGATCGAGGAACTCCGCGTGGCGTTCCACGTAGGGGAATAATAAAAGCAGACATATAACTGCAGAACGACTGCCTCTTCGGTAGGCTCTGCGACCGGTAAAGAGAAAACTCCCTCCC
>ULRV01059870.1_pt1 | contig 15018 bp, 16 predicted proteins | sample 1955791 | NCBI WGS metagenome assembly ULRV01 (sample SAMEA4835692, study PRJEB28245) | human gut metagenome | biome: gut microbiome; material: fecal sample | place: Denmark | collected 2008 | reverse complement strand
ATATATTATTAGCATATTTTTTTGAATACGTCTAGAGGACTATTTTATGAACAGAGTGAGATTTTATATAGCGATTATATTTGCAAGATTAGCATATGTGGCAATTAGGTTGTTGAATCGTTCATCAGGAACATCTTTTGTCGGTATGATGACGTTGAAAATTTGCCCTAGTTTTTTGAAATACTGTAAATTATATATGAAAAATGCTAAAACCATTGCTGTAACAGGTACAAATGGAAAAACTACAACATCTGGATTGCTTGCTCAAATCTTAGAAACAGGGAAAAATAATGTTATCCATAACGTGAAGGGTGCAAATATGTTGACAGGCATTGCAAATGTTTTTGCCCTTAATCTTTCAATATTGCCTAATAAATTCAATTATGCTGTTTTAGAATCCGATGAAGCATATTTGACAAAATTATATGATGATTACAAATCTGAATATTTGTTAGTTACAAATTTATTCCGTGATCAGCTTGATAGATATGGTGAACTTGAAACAACGGGAAGTTTTATCCGAAATGCAATTGAAAAAAATGATGGACTTACATTGCTATTGAATGCTGATGATCCACTTGTTTCTAATCTCGGAAAAGGTAAAAAGGCTCTCTTTTATGGATTTGAGGATGTAGAAATCTGTTCTGATATTCATAATTCAACTTCTAATGCTCCAACCGAGGTGTTTAATTGCGTTTGTGGTCATCCTTTAGAGTATGATAAGCAATTTTTTGCTCAAGAAGGTCATTATTTCTGTAACAATTGTGGTTATAAAAGACCTTCTGTTGACTATAAGGGTTATGTAAAAATATTTGCGGATTATTCCGAATTAAAAGTTGTAGAAGCTTCTACGAACAAAGAATATAATTTTAAAGTTAATTTGGTTGGACTTTATAATGCTTATAACGCTCTAGGTGCAATATCTCAAGCACTGCTTTTAGGGATTGATTATGAAGTAATTAAAGAAGCTGTTTTATCTTATAAATCAATTTTTGGAAGAGCTGAAAAACGAGTGATTAACGGGCATGAAACACTTATTCAACTAATAAAAAATCCAACAGGTGCGAGCGAAGTTTTGAAAACTGTTGATTTATCCTCTCAAATTTTAATTGCCATCAATGATAATTATGCTGATGGGAGAGATATTTCGTGGCTTTGGGATAGTGATTTTGAACAATTGAAAAATGCTGAAAAACCTATCATTACTTCTGGAATAAGAGCCAGAGATATGGCGGTAAGGTTAAAATATGCAGGAGTTCCTGTTGAAAAGATTGTTGTTGAAGAGGATATAAAAACAGCAGTTGAAATTGCTACAAAATCTGATAATATAGAAGAGAGGGTTACAATTTTACCTTCTTATACTGCATTGTTGAAAATTAGTAAAATGAAGTTTTAGAAAGGACAGATTATGCTTTTAGGTGTAAATATAGATCACGTCGCAACATTAAGAAACGCAAGAGGAGGGGCTGAACCAGATCCAGTTCAAGCCGCAGAGGTAGCTGAAGCTAATGGTGCAACATCTATTACGACTCACTTAAGAGAAGATAGACGTCATATTAAAGATCAAGACGTCAGAACTTTGAAAAGAGTAATTAAAACAAAATTAAATCTGGAAATGGCTGTAACAGATGAAATGCAAAAAATAGCACTTGATGTTCATCCATATTCAGTTTGTCTAGTGCCAGAAAAAAGAGAAGAAGTAACAACCGAAGGCGGTTTGGATGTAGCTTCTCAATTGACGAAAGTTACAAAATTTGTCCAACCTTTAGTTGAAGCTGGTATTGTTGTAAGTTTATTTATTGATCCATCAAGAGAACAAATCTATGCTGCTGCAAAAACTGGGGCTCAATTTGTTGAACTTCATACTGGTCAATATTCTTTAGCTTTTGGAACTCCTGATGAACAAGAAGAATTTGAAAAAATAAGAGAAGCTTCTAGACTTGCTCACGCATTAGGGCTAAAAGTAAATGCTGGACACGGTTTGAATTATGAAAATGTTTCAAGAATGCGTCAAATTGAAGATTTGTATGAGTTGAATATTGGACATAGTATAATTTCTAGAGCAGTTTTTACTGGTTTGGCTCAAGCGGTAAAAGAAATGAATAATTTAATCAAGGACTAAATAATGACAAAATCAAATGAAGAAATAATAAATGAAATGCAACAAGTTGTTCAGCAAATGGTTATTGACGATTTGGAAGAAAATCCAGATATTGCGAATGATTTTTTCGATTGTGATTGTTGCGGAAAAAACAAAAACCTTGCTGGTTCTATTCAGTATGGTGATTATAGATTATGTAATGATTGTGTTTTACTTGCAGAAACAGGTTTTGCATTAGGTAAAATTAAAGATATTCAAGATTTGATGGATGCAATGGAGGACAAGCGTCTTGAGGAACTTTGCAAATTTATCAAGGAAGAAGAAGTTCGTAAAACTCAAATGGAAAATTAATATTTAACATAAAACAGGATGCGAGAAGTAAACGCATCCTGTTTTAGTTTTTAATGTTTTTTATTTTCTATTTATTTGTAAAATCTGGAGCTGGAGGTGGGAATAGAGGTCTGCTAGTGAAACTTGGCATAAACAATCCTGCTGGAGTTCCTAGACCTTGGAATGGAGGTCTTGCTGGGTGATTTTTTTCAAATTCTGCTCGCCCTTCAGCTTTCATTTTTGCTAATTCATTTTTTTGCTTTTTAGTCAAGATGCTTTCAAATTCTTGGCTATTTGCTTTTCTAATTTCGTTAGCTTTCTTTTCAAGTTCTCTTATTTGAGTTGTGATTTCTGCGATTTGTTCTTGTTTTGTTCTTTCAAGCATTTTAGTTTTAGAAATAGCTTCAATTTCTTGGCGTTTGTAAATGATTTGCTCCATAATTGGTTTCATTTGTTCTCTGCCTTTTTTGTGGATGGCACGAGCTTCTTCTTTTTGTTTGTCTGTTAAGTTCAATCTTTGTTCAAATTTTTGACGCATCATTTCTCTTGATGGATGTTTTTGAGCAAAGTTTGCTGGTGGAGTTTGAGGGTTTGCAAATGTAGGATTCAATCCTGCTGATATGATTCCTATTGCAAATAAGTAAGTCAATACTTTTTTCATTTTTTGTCCTTCCTTATATTTATTACATCAAATCTTTTAACATTTCTGCTAATTCTTTTTTTGCATTGTACAATCTTGATTTAACTGTTCCGACTGGACAATTCAATTTCTTAGAACATTCTTCATATGAATAACCGTTGATTTCGCAAATCATGATTACTTCTTTAAATTTTGGTTTAAGGCTATTTACTGCTTTTATAATAACTTTTTGTCTTTCCAAACTTGCAACTTTAGATTCTGGAGAAGTCTTTTTGTCTTTCAAGTTTGTCATAACTAAATCGTCAGATGTTGAGCTAGAAAACACTCTGTGATATGCAGATTTTAGATAGTCCAGCGATGTGTTTTTTGTAATACAAGAAATCCAGCTTTTAATAGAGCCTTTTTCTTCGTATTTTTCTGCATTTTTCCAGATTTTTACATAGACTTCTTGTTCTAAATCTTCATTGTCTTCTTTAGTAATAAGTCTAATTATGTTTTTTATGTTTTGTTTGTTTTCAGTAATTACTTTGTTTAAATCCATCTATTCAACCGCTATAAGTCCATATGAATCTACTGGAAGACCTAAGTCTTCTGAAGATAGTGTCGATCCATACTTCAAGGTGTCAGAAACATCAGTGTTGAAGTTTATAACCCCTAAAGTTGTTCCGCTAAACATAAGCATAAACAAAGCACAAGCAACTTTTATTTTAGCCAGATTTTTTCTGCGTTCTTTAAAATAAGGCTTAACTTCTTGAAGAAGGGCTGAGACTTTTTGCATTTTTTCGTGTTCAAGTCTGCAATCTTCGCATTCTTGAATGTGTTCATTCAATTCTTCTTCATCTCTAAAAGTGAAAAGTGCTTCGTATTTCGTACATTTATCTTTCATATTTGTAACCTCTATACTTATATAACGATTGTAATCTAAAAAAGTTCATTTTACTATTTTGAAAGTTAAAATATGTTTCAATTCCTTGTCTAAAGTTTTTTTTTATTGTAAAATGTCACTTGTGTAAGGGGAGAACTTATGGAATTTTTTAGAAAACATCAAAAAATAATTGTAGGGATAATATGTTTTACATTCCTAGCTTGGACATTTGGCTTGATGTTACTTCCGCTACTTGCAAAATAGTATGACAATGAGAAAAATAAATATCTTAAAAAAAATATTAATATGCTGGGTTATTTTGGGAACATTCGGATTAGGCGGTGTTTCTTCAATGGTTTGTGCTGCTCCAACATTACGTCAAAAATTAAATCAAACAAATGCGAAGAGAAATTACTTCCATCAAAAGAAAAAACAAACAGATATTAAATTAAAAAATGAAAAAGATAAGTTGAGCAACAATCAACAAAAATTAGAAGTTGCCCATCAAGAATTGCAAACAACAACTGCACGTTATAATAATTTGGTTTCTAATTTATCATCTATGGAAGCTCAGTTAAATAATGCTATTGCGGAATTTAGAAGTATCGATGCTGCAATGAAATCTAGAATTAGACAGGTTTATAAGCATCAACGTTCTGGCATGTTTGAACTTATTTTGTCTGCAAAAGATGTTAATTCAATGCTTGATATGTTCTATTATGAAAAAATTGTTATCAAAGATGATTATCGTAGAATGCAAGCGGTGAAAGCTAAAGCAAATGAAATTGCTCGATTGAAAGTGCAAGTGGAATCTCAAAGAAGAGCTGTTGAAGCTTCAATTAGAGATATTAACAACCAAAGAGCTGTTATTCAGAGTTCAATTGCTGAAAACAAATCAATGATTGAAAGATTGAAAAAAGATAAAAGTTACTACGAACGTTCTGAAAGAGAACTTGCAAGACAGTCTGCAAGTATTGAACATATGATTGCTAGTATGACTAGAAAACATGGTGGAACTTCTACGGTAAAGGTTTCTTCAACTGGCTTTATCAGACCTATTTCTGGCCCAATCACATCTCCTTTTGGTTATAGGGTTCACCCAATATTCAAGAGCCGAATTTTCCACTCTGGTATAGATATTGCAGGTCCAAATGGTGGCTCAATTCATGCTTCAAATGATGGTCGAGTTATTTATGCTGGATGGTATGGAGGATATGGTAAAGTAGTAATTTTGGATCACGGTATAATCAATGGAAAACCAATCACAACATTGTATGGACACATGTCTGCTGTACTTGTAAGCAGTGGTCAAAATGTTAAAAAAGGTCAAACAATTGGTAGAGAAGGTTCAACTGGATATAGTACTGGTCCTCATTGTCACTTTGAAGTCAGAGAAAACGGAAAACCAGTGAGTCCGTTTGGATATATTTAAAAAGAAGGAATTTGAATGAAAAGATATTTATTAGCAGCAGTTTTAATATTAGCGTTTTCTAATTCTTCTTATGCAGAGGATTTAGCCGATTCCCCTGTGTCTAATGTTCAGGATGTAATATTCCGTTCTTCTTTATCAAATATGATTCCAGATGTAAACGGAACCCCTGATAATTACGACTATTCTTTTGATTATAGTGGTAGTGGAATGGGGATTTCTACAAAAGATATTGATGGCGATAGAATGCCGTTTGTAAAACAAATGCGTCTAAAAATTTCTAATAAGTTGATGCAAGAAAAAGTTCAATCAACAGAGGATAAAAAGTCTTCAGAAAATAAATTCAAATTCTGGACAAAGAAAAAGACCCAAGAAAAACAATCTGATTCTAATGTTCTTCAATCAGAATCAGATTTGGTGAATTCTATTCAGTCAGAAACTTCATCTGAAATTTCTGAAAACACTCTTTCTTTAGAAGGAGGAGTAAATGAGGAAGTTACAGAAAGACAGCTAATTTTGGATGCTGAGAATGTGAATTATGATGAGGATACAGGAGATATGGTTGCGACAGGACGTCCTGTTTTAATTCTTCCTCCTCAAAATATAAAAATTGTTGCTGATAAAATGACTTATAACGATGATTCTAATATCTTAAAGGGTATTGGAAATGTTATTGTATTTAAAGATGGAATGCCAACTAAGGGTAGTTACCTCGAAGTTGATATGAACGAAGAAACAATGGTTATGGATAATGTTGAATCCATAAGTGATACAACTATTATGGATGCGAAGAAAGCTATTCAAAAGGATGGTTTGATTATTCTTCATGATGGCAATTTCCATTCAGAAGAATCCCAAGTATATCGTTTGATGTCTAGAATGGTTGGTCCAAGATTCCAAAATATGATTGTTCCTCGTGAATCTCAAGCGTTATTCTTTGGTGATCCAACTGGTAATAATGTAAGACTTGATATTGATGAAATTTATGTTGATGCTAGAAAAAATCATGATGTGTTTAAAGCAAAAGGTATTAAAGTCTATAAAGATGGTAAATATTTCTTTAAATGGCCAAGTTTAACTGCTTATACAAATAAAGAACACGATTATTTTGAAGCAAACTATCCTGAATTTGGGACAAGAAGAAAAGTAGGTTTGTTTGTAGGTCCAGGGTTTGTATTTGGTGGACCTGGAGGTTCTGTAATCAAAGCTATTCCATTTTTGAATTATCAACACAAGTTTGGATTTGGTGGTGCTGTTAAGTATTTTAATACTTTCAATAAAACGGAACTCGGTTATGCTTCTGCTGCGGATATTTTCTTCTTAAAAGGTATCCAAAGGTTAGATGATCACTTGTATTTGCAATATGCAGCAAATTCGTTCATGGATGAATGGTTTTTAGGTCGTCAAATGCCAAAGTATATGGCGGAAGTATATTATGACAGAGGTTATAATAATAAAGATTTCTTAGCTAAAAATATGGATTTAGGTTTACGTCATAGATTTGGTGTTGGTTTGATGCAAGATAATGACAGAAACTTCTATGGTGAAAAGTTAGATTCTAATAATATCTCTACAACAAGATTTAGATATATGGCGGAATTGAACCAACATATTTGGCATTATAAAAATGAAGAAAAAAGAATTGCTGCTGATGCAGGTTTTGTAATGCAGGGTTCTGCTGCTATTTATGGTACAGGCGATACTCAGTTTATTGGTAGAGTTGGTCCTAGAGTTCACCTACAATATAAAAATTGGATGCAAGATATTGGATATTTCATATCTGGATATTCTGACCAAACTCCATTGCCACGATATGATGCTTATAGATATGGTCACCAGAGTGTGTATCTGTCAGAAGCTTTCAGAGTTTGTAAGTATTTGTCTGTTGGTTGGGCAGGGAATATTAATCTTTCTGATGATGCTCCAAATGGAAAATTGTTCCAAGAAAATGCTTTCTTGTTTTCAATTGGTCCAGATGATTTGAAAATTAATTTAGGTTATGACTTTGTTCGACAAACAACTTATTTTGGTTTTAATGTTGCATTTGACACAAAAGGAACAACTGTTACTTATAAAAAAATGGAAATAAAAAATCCAGAAAGATTAGGTAAAAATCAAAACAAAGATGATGAAGGAGAAAAAAGAAAAATAGCCTTTTCTCAATCTAAAAACGATTCAGAAGTTCCCGTTACAAATAAAAAATCAAAAGCTGGAGCAAGCGAAAAACCTAAAGTTCTAGAATACGCAGAAGTAATAGATATCGAAGATCCAGATAAGGAAACTATTCAATAATATGATAGATGTAGTTAAGAATGAATTAATTGAATATGGCAAACTTGCTGGGGTTAAGAATTTTACTCCAGGATTTTCTGGTAATCTTTCTGCTAGATGTGGAAATGAAATTTTGATAACCGCAACAGGTACAGCTAATGGGTATTTATCAGAAGATGATTTTGCATTGATTGATTTTGAAGGAAATATAATTGAAGGAAATAAAAAACCTTCAAGTGAGAAAATGCTCCACGTTGAATTTTATAAACAGCGAGAAGATATAAATTATATTTTCCATGTTCATTCTCCATATTTAACCGCTTTTTCTGCTGCTGGAAAAGCATTAGACAAAAATATTTTGGCAGAAATTGTTTATTGCTTTGATTATATTCCCCTTGCTGAATATGCTCTCCCTGGGTCAAAAGAGCTTGTTGAAAATACATCTAAATTCTTCAAAGATTTTGATGTCGTTTTGATGGCAAATCATGGAGTTATTGTTGGCGGAAAAGATGTTAAGGATGCTTATTTAAAATTAGAATTGTGTGAAGCGTATGCTCAGACGGTTCTCTTTTCAAATCTTCTTGGAGGTGCTAAAATGTTACCGAGTGAAGAAGTTAAAAAGATTTATTCATTAAGATAAACAGTAAAAGAGGAAAATTATCGTGACAATTACATTAGATAATAAACAAGGTTTGATAGCAGGAGATGGTATATTGCCAATCAAGATGGCTCAATATGCAAAAGAAAACGGCTTTGAAGTTGTATGTATTTCTCTTGCACATGATAACGAAAGAGAATTGAAAAAATATTGCTCTAAAGTTTATTCTTGCCACCCAGGAGAAGTTAATAAAATTGAAGCAATTTTGAAAGATGAAGGAATTAAACAACTTACTTTCTTAGGCAAAGTTCATAAAAAAGTTCTTTTACAACTTCACAAGTTTGATAAAAGAGCCGTTGATTTAATTAAAGAAGCAACAAGATTGAACGATGACCAAGTTATGTTGATGATTGTTTCTGAACTTGCAAAGATTGGTGTTGAAGTTTTAGACCAAACAATTTTCATTAAGAATTTAATGATTCCAGCTGGTGTTTTAGGTTGTCACAAACCAACTGATGCTCAAATGGAAGATGTAAATTATGGCTTTTGGTTGGCAAAAGAAATGGGTAAATTAGATGTTGGTCAATCTGTTGTAATTAAAGATAAAATGATTATGGCAGTAGAAGCAATTGAAGGTACAGATGTTTGTATCAAACGTGGTGCAAAGCTTGCAAAAGACGGGGCTGTAATTGTCAAAGTTGCAAAACCAAAACAAGATAAGAGATTTGATATTCCAGCTATTGGGATGAGAACCCTTAGAACAATGCGTCACTATCACGCTTCTTTGATTGCGGTAGAAGCTAATGAAACAATTATTGTTGACCAAGAAAAAGTTGTGAACTACGCTGATAAGCACAATATAGTAATAATGGCAGTATAGATGAAAAAGATTTTTATTATCACAGGTGAATATTCAGGTGACATTCATGCTTCAAATGTTGTTAAAGAATTGAGAGCATTGAATTCTGATATTCAAATTGAAGGTATTGGTGGAATTAATCTTGAATCTCAAGGTGTTAAGCTTTTTACTAATCAAGATAAAATGTCTGCAATGGGAATCTCTTCTCAAATTTTGATAAATCATATCAAATTGGGTAAGGCTGTTGTAGATTATTTGAAAAATGAATATAAGCCTGATTTGGTTTTATTGATTGATTACGGAGCTTTCAATTTATGTGTCGCAAAATTTTTGCATGATGCAGGGATAAAGATTTTTTATTATATTCCTCCACAAGTTTGGGCAAGTAGAAAATATAGAATTAAATTTATCCAAAAGTTTGTGGATAAGGTTTTGTGTATTTTCCCATTTGAAAAACCTCTTTATGCTCAATATGGCATAGATACTTACTATTGTGGCCATCCGCTTGTTTCTCAGCTTCCTCCTGCTGCTGGAAGAAGAGAATTTTTTAGAAATCATGGTCTTGATGTTGAAAAAAGACTTGTTTCAGTTTTCCCTGGTTCAAGGGAGTTTGAACTAAAAAACTTGATGCCGGTATTTAAAGAAGCTGTTAGAAGATTAAAAGATAGACATTCTGATTTGCAGTTCTGCATATCTCATGCTCCAAATTTATCTAATGAAGTATATGAAAAATATCTTGGCGATTGTGATATTAAAGTTATCAAAGGTGAGAACCAAGCGTTGTTGAGTGTTTCTGATGCGTTAATTTTAGCTTCTGGAACAGTTGCTTTGGAAGCTTGTTTGTACAAAACTCCAATGATTATTGCTTATAAAGGACCTCAAATTTTGTATTGGTTGTATTTATTAGTAAGATGTATAAAAAGAGTTTGTCTCCCAAACATTATTGCGGATAAGGATATTGTTCCAGAAATTTTACAATCAAAAGCAACTCCTATGAATATTGTTTACGAAATTGAAGAGATTTTGTATAATTCTGAAAGACGAGAACAAATGATTAAAGATTTGGGTTGTGTTAAAGAACAACTTTCAGATAAAAATTCCGCTCTTGAAGTTGCAAAAGTTATCGATACAGAACTGTTTTCGTAATAAAACTTATTAAATAAGCAATTTTTAACCTTCCTACTTGTTATAATAAATAGTAGGTTAGATGATTTCATGATAAATACAGTATCTCAAAATTATAAAAAAGATAACCCATTTGACTTGGTGTCTAAAAGACCTCAACAGTCAGGTAGCTATTGGTTGCAATCTCAAAATACTATTCAGAATCCAGATATTGTTGAAATTAATAATAAAGAAGAGAAAAAGTTATCAATCCCTAAAATTCAAATTTTAACCCCAGAAGAGGCTCGAAAAACTAATAATGCAAAACTTATTGGTTTATCAATTGCAGGTGCCATTGTTTTAACTGCGGCGGGAATTTTCTTTGTTTTGAAAGGTGGGCCTAAAGGAATTTCTAAAGGGTTCAAAAAATTACAAAATCACTTAGAATACAAAGTTCAACAATCAAAATTAAATAATATGAGCGACACTCCGCTTAATCGTTTTTATGTTTATATGATTGGCAAATTGGACAAATTTCAACATCGTTCAGAGGCTATCAATAATTATACAAGTTTAAAAGATTCTGCATTTAAAAAGATAATGTATTTGTCAAAGCCGTCAAGATACTTGCATCAAGTTACAACTAGATTGTTTGAAAAGATTGGTCGTCAAGCTGTTGTAAATGCGTATAAAAAGTCAGAAAAATCCTTTAATTTAGCTCGTGATATGGCAGCAGGAACAAGTATGAAAGCATTCTCTCGTAAAGCTGGAGAAATTGTTGAAATAAATGGTGTTAAGAAAACGAGAATACAGTGGCTTGAACATCTTCTCAAAATGGATGATGATTTAGCAAAATCATATGAAAAATATTTTGGTGAAGAATCTCGTTCTAGTAGATATTTACGAATTAAAAAATCTGCAAAAGAATTAGAAGAACATTTCAAAGATTTAAAAACTTTCTGGTCTGCTGATTTGGTGAGATCTTTTATGGCAGAAGATGCTATTGGTGCAGAAAAAACTGCTATTCAAAAATTGGTTAGAGGTCATAGAAAAGATATTTCTTATTCTCTAAAAGATTTCCACATTGATACTGATAAAATGATTATCCAAATGACTCATTCTATCAGTCATAATGATATTGCAAAAATCAATATGCTAAGAAATATTAGACAATCAATATATAAATATATTCAATCAGGAACAAATGACGGCAAAATTAGAAAAGAAATTTTGTCAGGTGCAGATTGTTTCAGAGCAGAAATTGCAAAGGCAATAAAAGATAATTCAATGGATAAGGAAGTTGCAACAAACTTACTTGAAAATATTACTGAGTTAAGAGGAATGGTTGTAAACTTCAAATCCGGTAAGGTCGAAGAAATGTTAGATATTTATAAAAAACTCCTACCAGAATCTGATTATAAAACTGTTGAAAAATTCTACCGTGAAGGTGTAAAAAATCTTGATAAATCCATAAAAATAGAAACAGATGATTTTATAAGCAAGGTTAGAGATTTAGCTCTTGGTTCTGCTCCAACAGATGTTTTGACAATCTTAGGAGGTCTTGGAACTTTGGGTTACTACTTAGGAAAATCAAAAGATTCAGACGAAAGAGTTTCAATTTCTTTGAAATATGGATTCCCTGCAATTGCTGGTTTAGGTGTTTCATTGTATGGTAACGCAAAATTGTATGCAGGAACTAAAGCTATGGCTCTAGGTATCGGTTCTTCAATAATTATTGGTAAAATTGGTAATTTCTTAGATAAAAAATTAAAAGAGTATCAACAATCAAAAAGAGGTTTGCCTCCAAATACTGAAACTTTAGCTAAAACGAAAAAAGATAATAAAGTTGCCTAAAATATCCTCAATTTGCAGTATGGTCTAATATTGCTTTTCTGATAAAATTTGCTATAAGGGGAGAATTATGAGCACATTAACTATAAGAGAAAAATTAGAACAGAGAGAATTTAATAATTTAAGCGACATTGCAACAAAATCAGCAAATGCAACAAGAAAAGTAGAAGAAGAACGTTCAGATTTAAGGACAGATTTTCAACGTGATAGAGATAGAATTTTACATTCAAAAGCGTTCAGACGTTTGAAGCATAAAACACAAGTATTTCTATCTCCATTTGATGACCATTTTAGGACAAGATTAACTCACACTCTTGAGGTTTCTCAAATTGGTAGAACGATTGCAAGGGCTTTGGATTTGAATGAAGATTTAGTAGAGGCAATTTCGTTGGGTCATGATTTGGGACATACTCCTTTTGGGCATTGTGGTGAGAGTGTTTTGAATGAACTTGTTGATGGTGGTTTCCATCATAATATTCAGAGTGTAAGAGTTGTAGAAGTTTTGGAAAACTTAAATTTGTGTAAGGAAACAATCGACGGCATCTTTACTCATACTTGGGGTTATACTCCCAAAACTCCAGAGGGACAAGTTGTTCAATTGGCAGATAAAATTGCATACATAAACCACGATATTGAAGATTCTATAAGAGCAGGTGTTATTTCAGAAGATGATTTGCCAAAGGATTGTATTCAATATTTCTCATCAAATCAAAGTAAAAGATTAAATAAAATGATTCATGAAGTAGTAAATAATTCTCTTGGAAAATCAAATATTGCTATGAGTGAAGAAGCTTGGGGTTATACAACGAAATTGAGAGATTGGATGTTCCAGAATGTTTATATTGATTCTCCAGCCAAGCAAGAGGAGAAGAAAGCTCGTAGAGTTATACAAGAACTTTTCTATCTCTATGTGGAAATGTTAAAGCCTATGTGTCCACAGGAAAAAATTGTTCGTATAGTAACGGATTATATTTCTGGAATGACAGATAGATATGCGGTTGAAAAATTTAAAGAAAACTTTATTCCAGAAGGAATTAAACGTGGAATGGGTGATGATTATTTATTCAAGCTTGCAAATGCGATTAAATAAGAAATATGGATATACAATATTTATCTGAATATCTTGAATTTATTGAAATAGAAAAGGGCTTATCTCAAAATACAGTGGATGCCTATCGAAGGGACTTGTCTGCTTTTTTTGATTTTTTAGAAAAAAAATATGGTATAAATGAGGTTTCAGAAATTACAAGAAATCAGATAAATGCGTATATTTTAAAGCTCCGAGAGGATAAATTTACTCCACGCAGTGTGGTTCGTAAAATTGCATCTTTCAGAGGGTTTTTCAAATGGTTGTGTGCTAATGAATTTTTGTCCTCAAATCCAGCTCAAACTTTAGAACAACCAAAACTCCCAAAAAGATTGCCAAAGGTAATGACTGTTGAGGAAGTTTCTTCAATTTTAAATTCTAACCTTGATAAACGTGAAGCGTTAATTGTTGAACTTTTGTATGATTGTGGATTGAGAGTTTCTGAGCTTGTAAATCTAAAATTGAATAATATTGATATAAATTCAAAGTATATTCAGTGTTATGGAAAAGGTTCAAAAGAGAGAATTGTTCCGTTTGGTAAAAAAGCACAACACGCTTTGAAAATGTATCTAAAACAGCGTGATATGATAATTTTGAGTAATAAATTGAAGGATACTAAGAATTTATTTCTCAAAGATGATGGAACAAATATAACAAGACAGGATGTGTATAATTTTATTAGAAAACAAGGTGAACTTATACACAAGCATATTTCCCCACACACATTGCGTCATAGTTTTGCCACTCATTTGTTAGAAAATGGTGCGGATTTAAGAGTTGTACAAGAGCTTTTGGGGCATAGTGATGTTTCGACAACTCAGTTGTACACGCATATTACGAAAAAACGACTTAAAGAGGTTTATTTTGCAATAAATAATGCCTCGTGATAAAATGAAGCTATGCTAAGTGTATTTATATCTGGACTTTCAAGACAATCAGGAAAAACCCTAGTAATCGCAGGTTTGGCAGGAACAATGCAAAGCCTAAATTATTCTACTGGAGTTTACAAACCCATTCAAACAGGGGCAAAGTCTTTGAATGGTTTTTTGCAATCTCAAGATTTAGCGTTGATTAAGCGAATTGATTCTAATATAAATACGTACTCAAGTTATGTTTTTTTGAGTGAAAATTGTCCTTTAGTATCTGCTTATGAGGCAAATAATACAAAAATTGATTTGAATGATATTTATAATGATTTTCAATCTTGTATGCAGATGGCAGAATGTCGTCTAGTTGAAGGGGCGAATAGTATTTCATCTCCCGTCGCAGAAAAAATGACAGAAATAAATATAGTTAAATCTCTAGGCATTCCACTTATTTTGGTAATAAATCCAAAACAAGATAAAATAGGTGATGTAATTGCTGGGGTGAATTTTATTTTGTCTTCAAAAGTTAAATTTTTAGGGTTTATAGTTAATAATTATGACAAAGAGTCTGAAAACCCAGAAGAGAAATATTATCCTCAAATGGTAAAAGAATATACAGGGATAAACGTATTAGGTGTTTTACCTCATTATGAAAATTTTGAATCGCTAACTCCAGACACATTGATTGCAGATACATTGAATAATGTTCAACTTGAAGAGATTATGGGGTTAAAAATCGCAAAGTTGAATTATTAAAACTTATTTTATTATAGATTGTTGCTTTTCTCCAACCTATATTTGCTTATTGTATATTTACGAAAAATTATATTGAGTGGTTAATTCTCCATTAGGTAATTCGAAAATTATCTTGCCATTTATACAATACACATTAGGTATTCCCTTTTTGCGATTGTTTTCCTGTGCTTTTTTTATTGCTCTGTTTCCCAATTTTAATAATTTTTCAGATAATTTTGACATTACTTTAAATCCTTTATAAATTCATTATACAAATTTTCG
>ULRV01040075.1_pt1 | contig 15342 bp, 10 predicted proteins | sample 1955791 | NCBI WGS metagenome assembly ULRV01 (sample SAMEA4835692, study PRJEB28245) | human gut metagenome | biome: gut microbiome; material: fecal sample | place: Denmark | collected 2008 | reverse complement strand
GTATCAGCCATTGGGCTAGAAGGTGTGATAGGATAGATTCCAGCTACTTCTGTGTAGGCATATGCTACATGAGCTGCAGCGGTATTTCCATCCATTGACTGTTTTGCTCTAGACATGATATTTCCTCCTGTTTTAAATGTTCAATTTATAGACATGAATCAGAATGTCTCTAATTTAATAATATATGATACTTCCAAAAAATCAAGTTTTTTTGGAAGTACATTTGGTAAATTTACACTTATTTCTCATAAATACATTTTTTCAAATTCAGATACTGTAAGCGGTCTGTTGCATAGATAACCCTGGGCATACTCAAATCCGCATTCTTTTAGAAATCGTTCCTGTTCTACAGTTTCCACTCCTTCAAAAATAATTTCCCTTCCGGAAATCTTTACAAGCTCACCGATACATTTAAGGATATCGGCATTTTGTTCTGACATTTCCTTCTCCAGAAAGCTTTTGTCTATTTTTATCACATCTGCTGGAATATTTGTAAGAACCGATAATGAAGAATATCCTGTTCCAAAATCATCTATTGCAACCCTGAATCCCATGCTCCGAAGCTTATTTAATGTGCTGGATAAGGCATCATGGTTTTTGATCATTATGCTTTCGGTAATTTCAATCTCTATCTGTGATGGTTTTACAGGATACTTATTCATTATTGAATTGATCCTGCGCACAAATTCCTTTCCTTCAAGTTCAAAATGCTTTCCTGAAAAATTAACAGATATTACCATATCACGTTTATGCTGCTGTTTCCATTTTGTAAATGTTTTAAGAAGCTGCTCAAATATATAAAAATCAAGTTCTGTTATGTAACCTATCCTCTCAAGCGAATCAATAAACTTCACCGGTGGTATGACCGAACCATTTGGTTTTTTCCACCTTGCAAGTGCCTCTGCGCCATACACCTCACCTGTTATGATATTAAATTTCGGCTGCAGATACATAAGGAAATCACCTCTGTACAAAGCTTCATAAAATTCCCCTACTATATGCTGCTCTTCACTTCTTTCTTCACGGAGACGGTTTCCAAAAACTCTGTATTTACCGCCTCTGCTCCTTTTTGCCTTCTTCCATGCAAGATTTGCATTTTCAATTGCAACGTCCGGATCAGTATTTTCCTCTTCTATAAAATACATTCCTGACGTTATTCCGATCCCACAGCTTGGATACTGATGATTATGCAGATTTACAAAATGTTTCTGCCTGCTTAGCACTGATTCTTTTATTGTCTCTTTGCTTTTTCCTCTCACCAGAAGAATAAAAAAGTCTGAATAAAGCCTGCATGCAATTATTGCCCCATCAGTCTCATTTATATCATGTGCCAGATATTTTAAAACTTTATCGCCTATCTGGTATCCGTAATTTTCATTAATATATCCAAAATTATTAAGGTCAAAATATACAAGGCACATCATACTTTTTCCCTTATATTCCTCAAGTGCCTTGTTATACTCACTTTTAAACGGGTCAAGATTTAAAAGTCCTGTAAGAATATCCCTGTTCTGGACATTTCTAAGAAGTGTATTGCTCTCATCGATCCTGGTCCTAAGAGAAACAAACACACCTATTATCCTTGTCAGTTCCACTAAAATATTGAGTTCATTTTCAGACCATTTTCTTTTCTTATCAAATGCATAAAAACAACACATTCCACATCTTCCGTTAGATGTTTCAAACTTACCGATCAGAATATTTGCCCTGTCTATATATTCTGCCGGGATTTTAACTCCCTGTTTTGCCGATACACTCTGCCATCCATACAGATATCTGCCATCAAACTGTTTTATGTTGTCCGTGTAGTTAAGCTTATCCTTTAATCCCTGAGCCGGAAAAACCATCTTTGAAAAGAACTCTATTTCTCCGGAGGAGTTTGTAAGAAGGAAATTTTTGCCGTCAGCCATCTCCTCGCATACCGTAATCTCATCCAGCCTATATTTAGAAAGCATCTGTTCAAGCAGCAGATTCAGCGAACCATCTATATTGCGCGCATGTGACAGGATATTTATGGCAAAAGCAAGAAAATCCCTGTCCCTGCCCTCAAGTTGTCCCCTGTTTTCAGCTACATGCTCACTTCTTTCAAGCGGTCCTACATCTTCTTCCTCAGCAACCCTGAAGCCATTTTTTCCCGATTTTTTTGCACGGTACATTGCATGGTCAGCCTTTTCAAAAAGCTCCTCATATGTATCACCATCAATTCCTGATACCGCAAGACCTATGCTTGTCGTTATGCATCTTACAACATCATCACCGCTATATTCCTTTGCAAGTGCATTGCACAGATTCCTTGCCTTTATAGCCGCCTTCTGTGCATCTACTTTTTTCATGAATACTAAAAACTCATCACCACCGACACGTCCTATTATATCATTTCCTCTGAACTGTGATCTTATGCCGCCTGCGACATCTGATATAACAGTATCCCCGAATGTATGTCCAAATGTATCGTTTATACTTTTAAAATTGTCGATATCTATCACAAACATAACATGCGTATCGTTTGGATATTTTTCCAGAGTCTTATCAACTTCTATCTGAACCTCCACCTTATTAAGGAGCTTTGTGAGCGGATCACGCCTGACACGATCCTGAAGCATCATATCTCTCTCAACATTGTGGCTGCGCCCTATTATGCGAGCAATTTTTCCTTTGCTGTTTACTATACTTTTATATAGGATCCGAAGCCATACATAATGTGGTGGCAGCCAATGTTTTGCCATATTATATCTTACTTCGATGGAAGCTGTGATTTTCTGGTTTACCGCCTCTTTCATTGCACTTACAAAAATTTCCCTGTCGAGTGGATGAAAGTTTTTTACTTCTTCATCAAAATCATAATATTCATCTGAGCATTCTTTTTCGCCTCTCATCTGCATTATCCTGTATGAACGCAGAAGCTTGTTGCTTTCTATGTCATAATCAAATGGTATCTCATCTGAGACCTGCTCCATAACCTCGTATTGATGATTCAGCAGTTCAAGCTGTTTCCTGTCATCTGTATCAATGGCGATCATCAATATGCGTGATCGTGTATTTTTTATAAAATGTCCTGCAAATCTTATCGTCACCCATTTGTAGATATCATTGCTTGTGTAGATCCTTACTTCACATTCTGCATTCTCCTGCCCTTTTAAAGCCGTACACAACGCATTTGAATATCTGACCTGATCATCAGCAAAAATCATTTTTCCGACTTCCATCTGTAAAAGCCGGCTGCCTGTGTATCCTGTAAGCCTGCAAAATTCTTCATTTACAGTATTAAAGTGTGCCTTATCTTCTATTATATCAAGCAACGCCATTCCAACAGGAATGTCCAGTATTTCTGACCAATCATTCATTTTAAAACCCCTAATTTTCTATTGATCCCGCCTTATCCAAAGCTGCTTTTTTATGCTTTATCTGTAATCGTGAATCATTTATTTAATAGTTCATTATAACTATATCACATTTTATAGGTATTTTTCTATAGAAAGACTTGCAAAATACTGATTTTACGATAAAATATAATGCGCAAGCGATTAATATAAATATAGAAAGGCAATAATAATGATTAGTGCAAATAATATTACCTTAAGAATTGGAAAAAAAGCTTTATTTGAAGACGTAAACATAAAATTCACAGAAGGAAACTGTTATGGACTTATCGGTGCCAATGGTGCTGGAAAGTCAACCTTCTTAAAAATCCTTTCCGGACAGCTCGAGCCTACAAATGGTGACATCGTAATAACACCCGGACAGCGTCTTTCATTTTTACAGCAGGATCACTTTAAATACGACGAATATACTGTACTCGACACTGTGATCATGGGAAACAAACGTCTGTACGATATCATGAAAGAAAAAGAAGCGATCTATATGAAAGAAGATTTTTCTGATGAGGATGGCATACGTGCAAGTGAACTCGAAGCTGAATTTGCAGATATGGACGGATGGAACGCAGAATCAGATGCAGCAACACTTTTAAACGGACTTGGTGTAGCTGTAGAGGATCATTACACACTCATGGCAGATCTTCCGGGTGCAATAAAAGTCAAGGTTCTCCTTGCGCAGGCACTTTTCGGAAATCCTGATATCCTGCTTCTCGATGAGCCTACAAACCACCTCGACCTTGATGCTATAGCATGGCTTGAGGAATTCCTTATCAATTTCGAAAATACTGTGATTGTTGTATCTCATGACCGTTATTTTCTCAATAAAGTCTGTACTTCAATAGCAGATATGGATTACGGAAAGATCCAGTTATATGCCGGAAACTACGATTTCTGGTACGAATCAAGCCAGCTGCTTGTCCGCCAGATGAAGGAAGCTAACAAGAAAAAAGAAGAAAAGATCAAAGAGCTGCAGGAATTCATACAGCGTTTCTCTGCCAATGCTTCAAAATCAAAACAGGCTACATCCCGTAAAAGAGCGCTTGAAAAGATCCAGCTTGATGATATCCGCCCTTCAAGCCGTAAGTACCCTTACATTGATTTCCGCCCTGAGCGCGAAATTGGAAATGATGTACTTTTTGTTGAAGGCATTTCAAAAACTATAGATGGTGTAAAAGTACTCGACAATATTTCATTTACTGTAAACCATGATGACAAGATCGCATTTGTCGGAGGAAATGAGCTTGCAAAAACTACTCTCTTTAAAATCCTTGCAGGAGAACTTGAGCCTGATGAAGGTTCATTTAAATGGGGCGTTACAACAAGCCAGTCTTATTTTCCAAAGGATAACACAGCAATTTTTGATACAGATGAGCTTATCGTAGACTGGCTCACACAGTATTCTGAAATTAAAGATGCAACATATGTGCGCGGTTTCCTTGGACGTATGCTCTTTGCAGGTGAGGATGGTGTCAAAAAAATGCGTGTTCTTTCCGGTGGTGAAAAAGTACGTGTTCTCTTATCCCGGATGATGATCATGGGAAGCAACGTACTTATGTTTGATGAGCCTACTGACCACCTCGATATGGAATCGATCACTGCACTTAATAATGGCATGATCAAATTTCCTGGTGTTATACTTTTTGCCTGCCGTGACCATCAGGTAGTCCAGACAACAGCAAACCGTATTATAGAATTTCTGCCAAACGGCACAATGATCGATAAGATCACAACATATGACGAATATCTCGAAAGCGATGAGATGGCACGTAAACGTCAGGTTTATTCTATGTCATCAGATGACGAAAGCGATAATTAAATCCTATATAGTATATGCGAAAAAACCGTGGAATAACATCCACGGTTTTTCGTATATTTATATATTATTTTCCGATAACGATCCAGCGACACCAACATTTGCAAATGTGCGTAAGCATATTATCATGTGTTAACACACATGATAAGCCTGTGGCTGATACTTATGCGCATTCGCACGGATATAATTCGCTCTGCTCATTATATCTTATGTTTCAGAACTGTATACTGATCCAGTGTTATGATTGTATGTGTATTTTCCAGAGGAAGAGTATGTATTTGATTTCTGTGCTTCGTTTTTTGCATAATATCCTATCATTGATGTTTTTGCACTGACACCATATGCATAAGAACCAGTTCCTGAGAATAGGCTCTTGACATTTGCCATATCTGAACTCTTGAACTTTTTCTCGTCAACAGAAAGCTCTCCTGTCTTCGAATCTATTGTAATGCCGATTTTTGATAACGCCTGCTCGTTAGATTTCGTGTACGACTTCAATGAATCAAGCGATGAATCGATTTTCGAAGTCTGTGATTTTGAAGCTGCTGAAACAAAGTCATTATAATCAGATGCAAATTTAGATACCTTTTTATAGATTGCATCTGTATCATACCCTCCTTTGGAGTTTTTTGAAAATGTTCTAGATGATACACTATATAAATCCTTTGCTGAATCTGCCACCTCATCCGCAGCTGACTCAATTTTTCCCAAAGTCTTTGCAGAATCCTTTGATGTAGAAACTGAACTTGGAACAAGTGAAGATGCCTTGTCATCCAGTCCCTCCGAATAATACGTTTTGAGCAGCTTATAATAACTTCCTGTTTTTATACTGCTATATGTACTGATATCAATGTTTGATAAAAACGATGTTGTGCCAGTACTTCTTCTAGAATTGCCAACACTCGAAAAAAGCATTGAAATTGATGAAGAATCCCATCCACTTATTCCTACCATAATATCACTCCTTTGATATTGTCTGTTAACTGTTAAGTAAAATATAGTCTGTTTTTACTAATTTGTCAATTATCATTTATATTTTCAATCTGCCAGTCGATAGGCTTTATGCCATGCGACTGCAGAAATTCATTCGCCTGACTGAAATGCCTGCATCCGAAAAATCCTCTGTATGCTGAAAGCGGACTTGGATGAGGAGCCTTAAGTATCAGATGCTTAGGATTTGTAAGCATAGGTATCTTTGATTGTGCAGGTCTTCCCCACAACATATATACTATAGGTCTGTCCTGCTCATTTACGGCACGTATCACCGCATCTGTAAATTGTTCCCAGCCATGTCCCTGATGCGAATTAGCCTGATGTGCCCTTACCGTAAGTACAGTGTTTAAAAGCAGCACCCCCTGGTCTGCCCACTTTTTAAGGTATCCGTTATCTGGTATTACACATCCCAGATCATCATGCAGTTCTTTATATATGTTTTGTAATGATGGTGGTATATCCTTCTGTGATGGCAGTACCGAAAATGATAATCCATGTGCCTGATTTACATTATGATATGGATCCTGACCCAGAATAAGTACTTTAACCTTATCCAGAGGTGTAAAATGCATTGCATTAAAAATATCCTCAGCCGGTGGATATATAATATGATTTGAATATTCATCTTTTACAAAATTGTATAAATCTCTATAATACGGCTTCCTGAACTCGTCTCCGACCGCCTTTGCCCATTCTCCGTCAAGCATACTCATATATCACACCACCTATCTTCTGACTGACACGCCTTTATCTGCCAGATATTTTTTCAGATCCATTATCTCAAGTTCTTTATAGTGAAAAAGTGATGCTGCAAGTGCTGCGTCAGCTTTTCCTTCTGTCAATGCCTCATAAAAATGTTCTTTCGTTCCAGCTCCTCCTGAGGCAATAACAGGAACAGATACATTTTCTGATATCTGTCTTGTAAGTTCAATATCATATCCGTTCTTTGTTCCATCGCAGTCCATGCTTGTAAGAAGTATCTCTCCTGCTCCCATTTTATCAGCCTTTATGGCCCACTCTATGGCATCAAGCCCTGTATCTATTCTTCCACCATTTTTGTATACATTCCAGCCGCTTCCATCTGTGCGTTTTCTGGCATCTATCGCCACAACCACACACTGGCTTCCGAATTTATCAGCCGCATCACTTATAAGCTGTGGTGTATTTATTGCTGAAGAATTGATAGAAATCTTATCTGCGCCCTCTCGTAACAGTGCTTTAAAATCATCGACAGTACGTATTCCTCCACCAACCGTAAAAGGTATAAATACATTCTCAGCCACTTTTCTTACCATATCGACAACTGTATTCCTATTGTCACTCGATGCGGTTATATCCAGAAACACAACTTCATCTGCACCTGCTTTGTCGTATGCTGCAGCAATTTCTACCGGATCTCCGGCATCACGGAGATTGACAAAGTTTATTCCCTTTACAACACGTCCGTTATTGACATCAAGACATGGTATTATTCTTTTTGTAAACATATTATGCCTCCCCTATCTGTGCAAAGTTTTTAAGTATTGAAAGTCCTATACTGCTGCTTTTTTCAGGATGGAACTGGCATGCAAAAACATTGCCTTTTTCTACTGATGCATGTATATGGGCACTGTACTCTGTTGTCGCTTTTACTATCGACTCATCTGCTGCTTTCAGATAATAGGAATGTACAAAATACACATATGGATTTTCCGGCAGCTTCTCAAAAAGCCTGCCATTATTTTGCAGTTCAAGTGAGTTCCAGCCAATATGAGGTATTTTTAAGCCTTCTTTGTCAGGTATCTTAAGTATCTGTCCATCTAGTACATGAAGCCCTTCTACCCCCTGGCTTTCATCACTTCCTTCAAATAAAAGCTGCAGCCCAAGGCATATCCCAAGAAATGGTTTGTCCATATCTGCGACCTCATGTATTACCTTGTCCAGCTCATACTTTTTAAGCTGCGCCATGGCATCACCAAAAGCACCAACTCCTGGAAGTATTACCTTGTCTGCCTTTAGTATCTCGTGTCTGTCTCTTGTTATCACGCTCTCACATCCTATTGCCGAAAGCGCTTTTTCGACACTTTTTAAATTTCCTGCGTTGTAGTCAATAATTGCAATCATATGTATTTTACTCCCATTTGACGTTATTTTTTGTTACATTTAAATCAAATTTATCTATCTAATCCCATCGTTTTTGTTACATTTTGCTACATGAAATTCCACCATATTTGCAGAATAATTCGTAAATAATTCGTACGTTTTCAGTTTTACGAATTAGCAATCATCATGTTCGCTACGCTGTTAATCTCTGCTAATTGCTGCGCACTTGGTCTTGCATCAACATAGTAATCCATTGTGGTTTCATTGATTTATTTGCCATATTCTCAGCCCTCCATCTAAAAAGGTGCCTTGAATACATATGTAAATCATAGCACATCCAAGGCACCTTGTCGACACTATATCTGCTCCACCCGATTTATATACTCCTCAAAAGCTCTCCTTTTTACCCTTATTACCCGACCAACCATAAGATGATATCGAAATTCATAATCTTCCTTCAAAATTTCACGAATTCGGTGCTGTCCAATTCCAAATATCTTAGATGTTTCTGTCACAGATAGTAAGATTTTATCCTGCATTCCATTCTCCTTTTTTATCAAGTTCCAACTGCCTTCTCAACACAGCCTCTACAACCTCCATCGTTTCAGAGTCCGCATCAACATGTCCGGTTTTAACAATAATCGTCTGTTCATCCACTGTTGTCATCTGTTCAACCATAAAAATTGTTTTTACCATAACAGCACTCTGAATATTCTCTGGTAATACCGGCACATGTACCGGAAGTGATTTCTTTCTTTCCTTGCTGTTCCCCGGAATTACCGTGTACACGCTTCCTTTGCTTTTATCGGTTCTCACGATCAGGCACGGATGTCTTCCAGATAATAGATGACTTCCCGGATGCTGTCCCAAATCCGCCCAGACAATATCCCCACGATAAAAATTTCTCTTCTTCGTTTTCATCCTATGTCTCCTCCAATCTCGTTTGCAATAGATTTCATCTGTCCCGGACATGGCTCTATTGTAAACGAGATGTAGCTCACATTTAATCGAATGATATTCGGGGTTCTGAAGTAAAACCCCGAATGTCGTTTGGAATTTTGGATCTGAATATAAAAATGCATAAAAAAAGAGACCGAATCGTTTGATTCAATCTCTAATCCATTCATATTTTATTGCAACCAGCAATATATGTCGTATGAAATAACTTCTTATAACAACTTGACCATGCATATATCATAAATTATTATTCTGAAATCTTCGAATTTTTCCTGTAACAGAATCTCCTTCATAAATATATACCGCTTCCCAATCGCTCCATTTATCACACATTCCATCTTTTCTTTTTATTTCTTTTTCAGCATCCACAAGCCAAACAAGTTTCATTTTTGTCTTCGAAAGAAATTCATCTAAAATATTTTTTCTGATAACAACACCATTAACATTTTGCGTTCTCTTCGTGTCAAATGCAGCCAATTTACCATTTTGATCATAATAAATACCATCTTCATTTTGTTGTCTTAAATGCATTGTTTCAATAATTTTAGCACATGGCACCCTCTGATAAACTGTTTCATTTTTTGTTGCATCGTATTCGGCTTCCCACAATAAATCCGTTGTAGCATGAAGTATCGTTCCTATTTTTTCTTTACCTTTACGCTTTATAATTTGTTCTTTGTATGTTATCTCTGGAATTTCAAAATCTTCAATTTCTCCATTTACTCCATTACTTGTATTTACATTCTCCTCTCCAAGTAATCTTTCATATTTACGCATTAATGCATCAAGCTGGGAATAATCCGGAACCTGTACCATTTCTGTAACTGTTTCGTACTCTCCCGTCTCAATTTCCGTCTCTACCCACGCATACTTTTCTACCTCTTGACAGCTTGGAGCCCATGGATACTCTCTATTATAAACTGTATATATTTCATGAAAAGATGCTGTGTCATGTGTGATAACAGAACATCCATTTTCAATGCATTTAGACAGTTTATCTGCCTGCTCCCCACTTACAAAATAAGCATATGACCAGCTCCATGTGAAAAGATGATTATCAAATTTCGAATCTTCCCTTCCTGTATCATAATATATCGTTAAAGATACCCACTTTTCCCCATTCGCATCTGTTAAAATCATTGTATCTTTCATATTCTGAAAAAAAGCTCCTTCAGTTTCCAGCCAAGCTTTCTGTTCATCAAAAGAAGAAACATCAATACTTCTATTTTCCTGTCTTACTTTAATGTAATATTCATTTAGTGCATCAAATACAGGTGCATTATGACAAATCATAAAATTTTCATTTAGTGTTGGATCAAAATCTCTTATAAAAGGTTCCCATGTTCCTTCATATTCTATATCTTCTTTTTCTGACATATTCCAACGATCAATCATCTTATAATGATCCGAAATACGTGCCAAAATATTATACATCATAATCCACTGATATTTTTTCCCAATTCTCTCTACTTTTATAGTTTGATTTCTTCCTCCACCACAATGTTTATCATATTCTCCAAAATATTCTTCTGAATATCCCAACTCTGTCAATATATAATATACTGCATAATTCCAAATTTGCTTTTCATCCACATCAAAACTTTTAAGTGCACTTTGAAAAACATACCGCCCAAAATCACCGTATATTCCCATCCCTTCAAATTTCATAGAATCTATCAACCAATACATCCCACCATCATATTTTTTTTCTAAATAATGTTGATCTGCTATCTTCGGAATATTATTCGAAGAATATGGGGGAACTATTTTGGTTCGTTGTATCGCTCCACAATAATCTGGATTCTCATATAGAAAACATTCAATAATTAATCTAGCATAATCTCTAAGCAAAATATCCGGATAAACTTCCTTTTGATCAAAGACAGCATAATATACATATTCTGATAAAACGCGAAACCTTTCTTTTTCTCGTTTCTTTTTCTTACAGCAAGCACCAAAAACAATTCCATATAGCCTTTGAATTATATATGTATCATTTACATCCATAAATTTATTTAAAATAACCTGGCATAACTGAAAATGATCTTTCAATATTTCTATCATCGCTTTAGATGCGTAATCCCTTAACCACCGACTAGAAGAAGTCAGCAGCCATCCAAACAATGTCAATAACAATTCTATCTGCTTTTCATTTGACGATTCCAGTTTTTCACCTTTATTATACATCTGTATTAGTTGAACAAGGCGGTCTTCATCATTTCCTGTTAATTCATTTATATAAATTGTCCAAATATAATCTCTCTTGCTAAGACTATATTTTTTCAAAAAAGTATGAAGAAAATCCGCATTTAATGGATTTAATGTCTTCACACTATTTCCTATTAACATTGTCCATACCCTTTCCGGATTACATGGATACTTTTGCAACAGTTTTTCAAACTGATCCACTGGTATATTCTTTGCCTCTCTCCATTGAAAAGAATGAATATACCTAGAAAATACCATATATGTATCTTCGTCACTTTTAATATCATCTATAATTGCAATACATTCTTCTCCATATTTTTCTGCAAATAACGCACACACATTTACAAACAAATCAATATTTCCCAGATTTCCTACTTCACCATTCTGTATATTTAAAACTTTTTCCTTCAAAAAAGTATAAACTTCTTGTTTGGTATTATGGCTTTTTATAATTGCTTTTGCACAGTAATAGTCATTCATCTGATCATAAGAGAAATAGAATCTCTCTACCTCATCCAAAACAGACTCACAGAGAATATGCTCTTTTTCAAGTCTATGTATAATAGGAATTGCATTAAGATTATATTCTTTCCAAAAATTTAATGATCCCAGTTCCTTTTTTGAAATAAATTTTTTATTATGAGATATGAACCATTCAGCAATTTCTGTTATTAAATCTCCCAAAAAAATATCATTTTCAGAGTATCCTTTTTCTTCCAGATACTTATTAAGCGATCGATATATATTTGCATTTGCATTTTCAATTAGCCGGTTGTACAAGATGGGCAGACTGACTTCTTCCCCGTTATATGTTTTACAATATAATGTAAGAAAAAGAGGGTTCGTCATTTCATACCCAAAGTACTGCAAAGGTGTAAATGGAATATTATAATAATTTAAAAAAGCTCTGATTGCTGGAATACTATTATCTGCAAAGCCTGTATGATGCATAATAATTGTTTCATTTTCATTATTTTGGATAGAATCTGGCAAAACTAATTTTTTATATTCCGTTCTATATGAAATCACAAGTTTAACCATAGGAGACTTTTTTATTTTATTTACAATAACCGGCAATCCTGTCTTCCACAATTTTGTATTCCAGGTTTCATTAAGTGCATCTATAAAAATAGGTACAATACGCTTATCTTTTTCTCCTATTGCTTCCAAAATATCAATCAGATCATCAAAACTACAGTCTAATCTCAAATTTTTCATAATTTGCTCATAAATAGGATCATTGGTATAATAGATTCCGGCTACCAGCAACAATCCTATTCTCTCATCATTAAAGATCGTTTGCATTTTAGATGCTAACAACTGCGACTTCCCCATTCCTGCCACACCATCTATTATTAAAACATCACCTGTAAGCAACTGTCTTTCTCTTCCTAAAACTTCAATTTTATCTGGCAATGTCATTAAATATGTTATATCGTGAATTTCACTGACTAATTTAGTATATTCCTTATTATTCTTTTCTCTCTCCTGTTTTTGTTCACTATTTTGAAGGGATTTATATACTTTGCTTTTCTGCTCTTCTAATCTCTGAATTTTTTCATAAAAATCACTCAAAAATTCAGCAACAGATCCTTTTATTCTATCACACCATTCAAATGCCTGTTCCAATGTTTCAATATCAATTTCTTCTATATCTGCCACAGCTTGTTTAAGCTTACCCAAGTAATCTGTATGAGAGTCACGATAATATAACTTAGTTATTTCATTAAGCAATTCCGTTTTCTTTGCATTTAAATAATCAACCGCCTTTGCGTCATGAATAAACAAAGATAATTCTTCCGAAAACCTAGTATCAACATTAAATTTCTTGTTATATCGTTCGCCAAGTTCATCGAATATTTGTTTATTATGTGTTTCAAACCAATCCAACTGCAATGTGTGATTTCCAAAATAATATAACCCTAGATATGGATATTTATTTCTTACGACATCAAGAATTGCTGTATCTGTAACCAAGCATACCTCTATATTTTGTTTTTTTAGACATGCTACTGCATTTACATATCCATCTGATGTAGATGTGATAGGTCTATTACAAAAAAGATATACACAATTCACTATTCCTTCTTTTCCTTCTTTTCCTTCTTTTCCTGTATAATATTCAACCGTCTTCTCCGCAGAATGCTTAATCTGATCATAGTGTACATCGCCTTCAAAAAACTTTGCTTGAAACCCAATCCATCTATTATTTATTTCATCATAAATTGGCTCTGTCTCTAATCCATGATTATTAGGATTTGCATGAAGATATCTATACTTTTTGTTTTGTACAAGATACTCATTTTCAAAAATTTGACGACATAAATCCTCAAATTTAAATCGAATACCACGCGCATCCTGATTGTATGTAGAAAAACTTTCCCAATTAATTTGCATTTAACTTCTCCACTTCTATCTTCTGTTTAATAACAACTTCCATAATTAAAAAATATTAAATTACTTTTTTCCCACGATTAACCATTTGAATAACCATATGCTGCTCTACCTGAACACTTCCATCAAAACAATCTGCTCACCCTCATCATTTGGAATAATTGCCCAGTCCTTTGCATGAAACAATTTACATCTCATTTCCCGATATTGTTCTTTCAGTCGATTCATATTCTACAATCCGTACAAATTTTTGAAAACCTCACTCTTTGTTTCCATAACACACAAAGCTTTAGCCATACTTTTTCTTTTTCACAAATTCTACCATCTTTATTTTGATGTCACTATCATTCAACTAATTCGAATATATCAAGCAACACTATTTTTGTCAATTTTTTCGAACATATTTTCTTTATCTTTTTTCATAAAGTTCATAATAATTCATCGACGGTTTTGATTTCGCTATAAAATAAAACAGTTTAACTAGAACATTGTCTCCCTTTCCCCTCACTCCAAAAACAAAACCTCAATCACCTTCTCAATCTTCTTCAACTGACTATCCGAACATTTTTCCAGCATAGCCCCGATCGCACAGATCCGGATCACATGCTCCGGCATACACACGGTTTTTCCCTTTTCGATATTTGACACACTTTCTGCAGTCAGAATTAGATGTTCTGCAAGCTGTTCCTGCGTCATCCTGCATCTTCGCCTTACCTCTTTAATCCTTCTCCTTCCTTTTAGACTCTTTTAACATTCTTACCTCATATCGAGCCATCCGTTCGAAAAATGAACATTTGTCATTCCATCCCATGTTGATCACATAGCTGTCAATATCTACTTCCCTGCTTTTCTTACCGGTAAGGATATAATGCGAATCAAAATGATACTTTTCTTCCAGTATGAATAACTGGTAGCAGGAAATCGCTGCTGTGCCATATTCATATCTTTGATACTGTTTATTTCCGACATGGACTGCCTCTGCAAGTTCTTTCTGGCCCAAAGCATTATTTTCTCGCATTTCACGCAGCCTTTGCCCCATTTCAAACTTGTAATCATGTTCCTTCTCGTTCATTTTCGACATTTTTCCCCTCGTTTGATGACTTTACTAAAATACTATTTTTGTCGGTATTACTCCACTACTTGAAAAGAGGAAAATATTGGACATAAAAGGCGGTCTTATCAAAAAAGAATCAATGTACAATTTTTCCGTCCTTATGTTTTTTCAAAAGAAATAAGTGCCAGGAATCTTCCCGGCACTTGTCCTTTTCAAACAACTTATTCTGTTACTTATTTCATGTACACACCATTTTTACCAGTACAAAATTCCTACAGTTTTCTGTATTCTTTGCTGTAATCAAGCTACAACCGCCTAAAATCTGTCTCTTACTCTACCCCCAACGCCTTAAACACTGCATCTTCCGCACTCTGATACGGAATTAGCTGAAATGCACTCATCAGATCAGCCGGAACACTTGCAAAATCAACAAACGAGGTACTCGGAATCAGCACCTTCTTTGC
>ULRV01009031.1_pt1 | contig 15428 bp, 4 predicted proteins | sample 1955791 | NCBI WGS metagenome assembly ULRV01 (sample SAMEA4835692, study PRJEB28245) | human gut metagenome | biome: gut microbiome; material: fecal sample | place: Denmark | collected 2008 | reverse complement strand
TTATATTTATATCACCATTAGAATGTAAATCTGGAATATATTTTAAACTTAGCCAACCAGATTTTTGTTTTTCAAAAACATATTTTAGACTATCAATATCTAATTCACATTTTTGAAACCAATATCTGTAAATATTGCAACATTCGGGTCTCTGTAGTTCGTTTAATATTTGATTCTCATCCCAAAGCAATATTTCCAAATTAGGATATTCATGATTTAATTCAGATAGGAGCGTATTCCATTTTGATCTTTCGGTTTTCTTGGTTACTTTTTTGTATGGACCAATTTTTAAATCTCCTAAGCTTTTGGGTATACAAACTATGTATTTTTTTATATTTGATCTTATATTTAAAGCAGTTCTTATTGAGTTTCTTATTTGAGTAAATTGTGTTTCTTGCAAGGTTTCCCTAAACCATTTTGCCTGCAACCCAATAATCTCTTTGTTTATTAGGGTTGCATATGCTTCGACTCCTCCATCGCCTCCAGAACCATTAACGACATTGAAATATTCAACAGACTCTTTATATTGTTCGTAACAATGCTTTTCAAAAAGTTGAATGCAAAAAGCTTCAAAGGCTTTGTTGTAAGAATCATTATAAGTTTGAAAGTTTTGCCAATTCAAGATTTTTCCTCCAAAATAATTATAGCAAAAATAACAGAGTTATTGAAAAAACTAAAATCTTTAAAGCTATATTTTAACCATAAATTAAAAATTTACACCTGTTACCTTCCTGTTAATATCCTGTTATTTATAAATTCTAAAATTCAAATAAGTTTGATATGACTAGTTAATATACTAACTATATAGCAAAATAGCAGGTTAAAAAAAATTTATCAGGTTAACAGGTTGATATAGTCAGGGAGCCTGTTGCTCTCTGGACTGTTCGCTCCAGTTTATGACTTTTAAGACAATTTAATAGATTTGAAAAGTTCCCAAGTTACCTTTTTTACAGCCTTTGAGGTCTTTATCATTTTATAATGAGTGCGGGATGTTCTCTATTTTGTTGACATTATTTTCAAGTCTATTTTTGTTGTTCTTTATAAATTTTTTCTAGGATATTCAGCTTTTCAATTATTTGTGGTTGCGTTATTAGAGTATTTAATTGTGAACGAATTAATTCAGTTTGATTATAACTGTATGAGCTTAGATTTTTAGATGTTTGACCTTCAAGCATTTCACAAAGAACATTTGTTAACATTGTTGGAAAAGATTCGGCTTTTAATTTATTCGTATGAATAAATACTCCATCCAAATTTTTTGAATTTACTGCAGCATAATAACCAGTGGAACTTTCAATATTTGAAGTTTCGTCAAATGCGTATAGTTGTGTCCCTTCCTTAGGGAAAAGTCCCATTTTATCATTGCTCGTTATCAAATTAACGGCTTCATTAAGAATTTGTAATTGTTTTGCTTGTTGTTCTGTCGGTTTTATAGAATGAGGTCTATGCAATTTTGCATACAAACTTTCGGCATCTTCTATGCCAAGTTCTGTTCCCATATTCGCAAAGATATAGCCTTCTTTATTGAAAAATGCTTCTTCTTTTGATGAAAGGTTTGTTCTCCATTCTGAGCTTTCTTTTACATAAACAATTTTCTTATCCTCAAAGTCTAATTTTATTCCTCGGCTTGCGGCTTCATGTATTATACTTTGAGCAAATTGGTATGATAAATTATTAGCTTTGTTTTCTCTTCTGAATTTTTCAGAGTTGCAGTTGTCACTTGTGAAAATAGGTTCAAGAGCCGAGATAGCTTTTACAAGGTCTGCATCTGGTAGTGTTTTTGCGTATGCTCTTGTTAGTTCAGACATTTGTTCTGCTTCAATTGCCATTCTATCTCTAGTTGTATTCAAATCAATAGTATAGCCACCTTTATTTTGGAAGTTTTCACCAAAAGCTGCTTGTTTGAATATAATGGTCATATTTTGTAAACCATTGTCCATTTTCTTATCTGGAGTTTGGAATCTTTGAATATAATATAAGTTCCCGTTTTTGTCAGGAGTAACTTTAAAACCAAAGAACTCATTTTCAATATCTAAATCTCTAAAATCAGGGTTGTTTGGACTATAGAAATAATTCTTGGAGTCCATAATTTTTTCTACAAGTTCTTTATCGTTTGTGTCAAATTCAACGTAGTTACCATCTAGTTGGGCTTCATTCTTAGTTAAAGTCCTCATTACTCCTTCTTCATGGGTTCTGGCATTTTCTGCTGTTGTGAAATCCATTTGCCAATCTTTGCACGCAAATCTAACTCTGTTAGTACCTTTTGCAAGTAAACTCCCTGCAATAATTCTACTACCTTCTCCAAAACCGCCAGCATCTTTTGGGTTATCTTTATCAGAACCTCCAAGACGTTTTAGATGTTCATAGTTATAGATACCTTTACCATCAATTCTGATAGTGTATGTCCCGTTATCATTTTGTTTAACTTTTAAGTCAACACCTTCTAAGGTATGACCATTTCCATCGTAGAAATTCTGCATTAAGTCACGTGCGATTTTTTCATTGCTCCAATTCCTTTTTTTAGTGTAAGATAAGGTCATTTGAGCTGAAACAGTTTTGTTAAAGTCGTTATCTTTTTCTACGCTTGGAGTGTCTGATATTTTTGGTTTTAGCCCGCCAGCATTTGGAATGCTCAATGCAACAGAACCTTTTTCTTCTAGTTCTTTCATCATTGAGTCAGAAGATTTTAGGGTTGTGTAGCTTTCGTGTCTTGATGGTATAAACTCTTCATATTTATAGTGTTTTTCTTCTTTAGCTGGTTTTTGATCTTTAGCTATAGGTTTATCAAAATGTGCTACTCCAGCATCAATTGTGAAGCTTGCGAAATCATCATCTCCTAATATTATTCCGCCATCTTCTTCGATTTTTGAAGGTTTATGTCTTAGAATTTTATTAATGAAAGATTTAGCAAATCTTTTGATACCTGCAATATTAAATCTTGAAGTTAATTTTCTGTTTTCTTCAAAAGATTTAATTTTAATTTTGCCCAATTCTCCAGAATTACCAGTGGATACAATTCTATTTTCATCTCCAGTGTATTCTATTGGGTTAGGTTCTTTTGGAGGTTCTGGTTCAACATATTCTCTGTATTCTGGAGTAACTGATAATAAATTATCGATATGTTGTTTATATCGTTCTGGCGTGAATGATTTATCTTGGATTACTTCTGTTGTTGGAATTTGTTTGTTAAATTCTTGCGATCTTACTTCATCAAACATTTTTGATAATGTTTGAATCTTTTTGAACGCATTAGGATTGTGCATTATAGCATTTGTGATGTGAGATTGCAATTTCGTAAGTTGCATAGAAAAGACTTCCGATTCATCTCCGCCAGATTTGTGTGAAATTTCGTGTAATAATGTTGCCAAATTTCCAACATAATTTTGCATTAATAAATGGCTATCACGCATCCAGTGACCTTGGTATTCTCCACCTTCAATGATTGCTTCTGCTCCTGCTCCGTGATCTCCTTCAGAGAACATATATGTTGGCTTATTAACTTCATCACTATTTAGCAAGTCTTTAGTTGACAAGTCTGTACATTCTTGAAGGATACGGACACCTTCTTCAAGCAACCTGATTTCTTTTGATTGTTCTTCGGTTGGTTGGTGTGGAAGTTTAGATTCATCTTTAGCATTAAAACTCTGCATACCAACATCTTTCATACTCTTATTGGCAATTTTATAGCCTAGATTTTTTGCCATATCATAAGAAGATGTTGATGGCTTATCCAAATATACATAATGTGCATCTTTGAAATCTATTCCAAGTCCTCTTCTGTGTGCTTCTCTGACAAATGGAACATACATGTCATTTAGTCTGTCTTTTTCTGTGCCACTTTCACCCCAGAATTTTTCCATTGAAGAAATTGTTTGGGTTAATTCTTCATCTGTCATTGTTTTGATATATCTAGAAAGGATTCTATTTACGTCATAAGAAGGGATTTGTGCTCTATCAACACCTGTGCCAAGTTCAAACTGTTCTCCTCCACTTTTTTCAACAAGTGTTGGGTGATTCGGTTGGGTTTTAAAGACAATAGTTGCTCCTCTTAAGCCGTTATTTGATTCTCCATCTGTTTCATAGCGTTGGATTAAGTATATATTTCCCTTTGCTCCGTCATCTTTTAGCTTAAAGCCAAAGAATTCATTTTCAAAATCAAGATTTTTGAAATCAGGGTTGTGCGGATGGTAGAAGTAATCTTTTGCTTCTAATAATTTATGTGCAATATCAGCATTTTCAGTTTCAAATTCTACAGTTGAACCTTTTACTTTTTCGCTGTTTTTAGAAAGAGTTTGAGTCATATAAGCAGATTTTAAATCGTCAGAAGAACGTCCATATGTCATCGCCCAATCTCCAGAAGCGTATTTGACGTTTGTAATATCTGCTTTAGATAACAAACTTACGGCAACGGCTCTTGTTCCTTCTCCGTAACCCCCAGCGTCTAGCGGGTCATGTTTTGTTGAAGAACCCATTTGGTCAAGATGTGAATAATCCCAACTGCTTTCGCCAGAAATTTTTATCTTGTATTTTCCATCTGCTGTTTTATTTACTTCAATATTCACCCCTTCAAGAGTGTGTCCGTGACCGTCATAATAGTTTTGCAAAAGGTCTCGAGCAATTTTGAAGTTGCTCCATTGTAATTTTGTACCGTAACGAATTTTTATTCCAGCATCTTGTGTAACATTTAATCTATAGTCATCTTCTGGATGAATTACAGCATCGTAAGGTTTTACTTTTACTCCGCCTTCATTAGGTATAGACAATTTTACATGTCCAGTGTTTCTCAATTCTCTCATAAGTTTACCTGCCGCAGGTAGAGGTGTAACTGCTACAGGGGCTTTTTTAGGTAATTTTTCAAATGCGTTGATTTTGTCTGGTACATAGTCATTGCCAAACATTTCATTTCTTAAAGATTGTTTCTTTTCTGCTCTTTCAATAAGTTCGGCAGCTTCAATTGGATCGTAAGTTATACGATCAGCCATTTTTTCTCGCATTTGAGCTTCATAAGCTTTTATATCAACAGGAGTTTCTGTTCTCAATTCAAATGGAGTTTTTAGTTTGTTGAACTCAGCTTCTGGCATGTTGAGAATGCGTTTCCATTCACTGAACTTATATTCGTTGCGTAGTTCTGGTCTTCTTGTTTCTAGGTTATGTTTTTTCTGTTTAAATTCTGCATCGCTACAATTTAAAAATTCCAAGGCTTTTTTTATTGCATCAGCATCATAATTTTGAGTGCCTTTTAATAGCGGAATAATTTCTCTTTTTGCGATTAGAGAATAGTCAATATTTAGACGTTCTTTTGGGGGAAGTTGAAAATATATATTTTTGATGGTTGCAAGTTCGCTTTTACTTAGTCGAGGATATAAATCATTAAATTTAGCCAAAGTTTGTTGTTTAGTAGCCTCATCTTTGTATTGAGCGTTTTCAAGAGCATAGTTCATGTCACTAATCGTTCTATCTCTGTCGCCAAAGTATTTTTCTAACCCTGATTTTACTCCATATAGAACTGTTGTTCCTATGCTAAGAGGAGGGGAGATACGGGTAATATCATTTACTACTTTTTCTTCTGCTGGGCTTAATTCAACACCTTTCAATTTGAATGCTTGTTGAAGCAACATGTCTTCAAATGTTTCTTTATCATTTGAAAATTTGCGTTCTAATTCTTGTAGTCTTTCTGGAGGAAGATGTTTTTTTATGAGTTCAATAAAATCCATTCTAAGCTGATTCATAACCTCAAATTCTGAAAGTTTAGTATATCCGTTATTGAGGTTATCGATTAGTTTTTGAGTTCTTTCTTTATCCGTTGCATAATTCAACATCATATCAACTTGGTATGATGAAATTTCTTTGTTTTCTGAAATTTTGCTCGCAAGTTCAAGGTTGGTTTCGGTGGTTTTTCTAATGCAAGTTCCATCAAGATGAAGAAGAGCTTCAGCATTTTTCTCTACAAATTCTTTGCTATATACTCCTCTAGTTAATTTATTTAGGATTATAACTACATTGTATTTTTCGGCTTTTTCATCACCATTTGCAAAAGCTTTTTGAACAAGGTCTTTTGCGATATCTAAATTGTCTTTATTTGTTTTATTTAAAGTTTCACAAATTTCTTCATTAGTTGCTTTTGCAGATTTCAAGGTATTTATAATTTCTATTTTGGCTGGAATATCTTCTTGTTTAAGATTTCTAAACATAATCCAACTCATGTCAGAATTGTTATCTAGCAAATCTTTGACTTGCGAATATAGCTGTTTAATTGCGTTAACATCGCTATTTTCAAGCCCTTCTTGGATTTTCGCAAAGCATTCTTTAGATATGTTTTCGCCCGCAAACGTATCATAAAGAGATTTTGTTTTTTCAACACTATAACCAACTGATAGAACATGTTTAAAGATATTATCATCTTTAATTATACTATCGTATTTGCCAGTTTTGATTTCTTTGTAAAAATCAAGTTTTGCTTTTTGTTCCGTGCTTGAACCAGATAGCATAGTTCTATCAAAAATTTCCAACTCATTTAATTTAGTTAAATCAGATGGTTCAATTCCTTGAATAAATTCTTTTGTTTCTTTAAGGCTTTCTTCTGCAATTGCTCCATAAAGTAGGTTTGATTTTATGTCATCTGATAAATCTTTTTGAGCTTTCATTGTTTCTACTAGTTCTTTGAAATCGGCAATATTATTTGCATTTATTCTATCGATTATTTCATAACTATCTCTAAATTGTTTTTTGCCTTCTTCGGAATTAGTCCATTCCCAAAATTCTTTTACAGCTGCTAAATCTTCTGGAGTTGAGATGTTTTCAATTTTCTTTACGTTGTATTGAGCATATTCCCCTAATTTTTCATTAAAATCTTTAATGAAATCAGCTTTTTGTTGTTCAAAGTTTTCAGAAGTGATTTCTGATTGCACAATTCCTTTTGGAATATTGTCAATAGTATTATTCCCATGTTTTTTATTCCGTAAGTTGTGTGCATCTTTTTCAGCTGATTGATTTGTTCTTTCAATAAAGACGTCTAGTAAATCACTTGGTACAACTAATGCATTTTTATCTGGTACAATTGTTTTTAATTCAATCTCATGTGGTAATCTTCCCGATTTTTCTAATTCTTTAAAGAATTTATCCGCATTTCCGCCTTTTGAGATGTGTTTTTGAAATTCTTTTGCAATTTGGGCTAACTCTGGTTTTTGTGTTAAAATCCCTTCTGCTATTTGATTGTATGGACATATATTATCAGATTCAATTCTATGGTTTGCTTCTGTTAATCCATTTACTGCTTTATTAAATTCAGTTGCAGAAGAATATTGCTGTCCTGTTAATAAATGTACTAAAAGGGCAGAATTTATTTTGACAGTTTCATTTCCAAGTTCTACATTATGATTTTTTGAATCATATATCGTTGATTTTACAAGATTTGGGAATTCTGGCTTATCAATAGTATCAATAATTTTTTGAAGATTATCGCTTGTAATAAATTTGACAAAGTTAAATTTATCAGGACCTAAATCTTGGAAATTATCATTCAAAATTATTTTATCATATATAATCTTGTAATTATCCAGTATAAATCCAGCATTTTCCATGTTTTTATTTAAGAAATCTTGTAAATATCTAGGATTTGCTTCATTTATTATATTTAATCTTTTTGTAATAACATTTATATCATCATTTGTTCCACTGGCAATATTAGAGATTAAAAACTCTAATTCTTCTGGAGTTTTATTTTTATACCTTTCTGACAAATTAGATAAGATATAATCTTTAACTTTGTTACTAATATTGCTATCTGATTGAATAACGCCTTTTTGAGTATTATCAATTCTTGTTATACTACCATCTTCGTTTACTACAAAATTTTCTGCCTTTTTAGAAGAAGTATTATTTTTTATATCTTGTGATGTTTGACCTGTTTTTAATTTAGCTCGCATTCTTGCCAATACATCTTTCATTGATTCTTCTTTTTCAAGAGTTAGTCCTTCAAGTTGAGCGGTATTATTGCCAAGTTTTCCACTGCCTAAGTGGTATGCTTCTCTTTCAACTCCTTGATTTGTATATCCTTTCATGTTTTTATTTGGATCTATTCCGTTTGAAAATTCATCTTTGTAAATTCTAGTAATATATTCATTCAAAGAATTTTCTGGAGAGTGTTTTAGGTTATCATAATTGTCTAAAAGTTTTTTAGTATATGGACTTTTTAATATTTCTGAAAGTTGAGATTCTTTCTTTTCTTGAGGAATATTGTTGTCATTCATAATAACTTCTCTCAACCCTTTTTCTCCATATTGAGCTAAAATATCTCTATATTGAAGCATGTGAACGTATTCATGCGAAATAAGTCCTACCAATTTTTTTACATTGTTTTCAGTTGAATTGATGTATATTGTACCTTTAGTCCAATCCGCTTGACCGTCAGCCTCTCCTGTTAAATTTTTCATTTCAATCTTAGGCTCAAAACCTTTCATTCCTATTTCTTCTGAAAGAATTGATATAACACCTTTGCAAAAGGCTTCTTTATCTGAACCACATTCCTTTACTAATTTCTTGAAGTCTGCACTTCTATTTTTAGCAATATCTTTGAAAACATTGCCAAGTTCGTTGTAATGTTGAGTTAAAGAATCTTTTAATTTCCCTGTAAAGATTAAAGAAGTTACTTCATCTTTAACTTCTGGAGCAGGCTCATTTAATCCCGCTTTTGTATCAGGATTGAATAAATCAACCTTTTCTTCTGTTGCCTCTTTTTTTAAGTCTGCTTGTTGCCATTGTTTTTTTACTTTTTCTGTAACAACTTCTGCTGGATTTTCTTTTGTTGCTTTTTCAAGTAATGCATCTTCTTCTACATTCATACCTTTTGGTGCATTTGGATTTGCTTCGGCTGCGGTGGTTTTGCTATTCATAGCCATATCCATCAACATAAGATTATTACAATACGCAACAATTTCTTCTGGCGTGTGTGCAACTTTTCTATTTCCGTTTGGCATTGTGACTTCATAAACTTCTCTGCCATTTACTTCTGCTTTGTGAACTTTTACATTGCTAAGCATTTCGCATTTTGAAAGGTTTTCATTCATCATACGTTCACGTTCAACAATCGCACCTTTATGCATGAAGATTAATTTTGAAATAGCTTTGATTTCACCTAAATTAGCTGCTTGACCTTTCAAGTGCTTCCACAGATAATTTGTTAACCCTTCTTCTGTCAAATCTTTTGGCAAATGTCTTTGACCGTTCGCATCTGTTTTCAAAAGTTCTTTTGTAATTTCGTTTGCAGTTTCATACATTGTAAACCCTGCAACTTCTGCTACTGTTCCAGCTGTTTTAGCAACCATTCCTGGGGCTTGCTTCGCTATGAATGTTTTCATAACTTCTGTACCAGTTACAGCTTCCCCTTTTTCAAGAGTTTTCGCAACTCCTTGAACTGCTTTTGCTACTGGTTTTTCAAAGAGTTTCATTGTGCCATTAACAACTTTTCCAACAACGGTTGAATTTAATAGACCTGCAAAAGCACCAAATTTGCCTGATTCAACATTACCTTCTTTATATGCTTGCCATTCTTTGACAGCATCTTCTCCAGAATATTGAATGTCTTTTGTTTTTAAATTGATATAATTTTTACTCGCATCCCAAGTTGTAAATGTAGCGGCAGATGTTACCATTGAACCTGCTACTCTGCTTACTGTTACAGAGTTCCCGCCAATCTTCATTACGGTTGTTGCACCGAGTTTTGATAATACTTTCGGAACATAAGGAGCTAATTTTGTTGCTACTTTGCTTCCTGCCCACGCAACGCCTTTGCCGATGGCTTCAGTACCAAGCAACATTAGAACAATATCTCCTGCTCCATCTACATATTGTTGGAAATTAACTTTATCTGTGGCACGCTTTACAACTTTATCACCAAATGCTTTGTCGTAAGCCTTTGTCCAATCTCCGCCTTTTTGGGCTTGTGCGATGAAGTTTTTTACAGAATTTTCATTGTAATCCTTGCCCGTTAAATCTTTGAATGCTTGTCTAAATTCACTTTCATTAGCAGATGCTGTTTTTAACCTAGAAACTGCATATTGTTTCTCTTTTTCAAGTCGTTTAATAACTGCATCAAAGCAAGTTGCAACGTCTGTTGGATTCACTTTGTCTAATAATTGTCCAAGTTTTTCTCTATAAAAGCCAACGTTCATCCAACCTTGGTTGCCTTGATAATTCTTAATAACGTTGATTGCATTGTCATAAGCAAGAGCGATGTTCTCAGCGGCAGCTATTCTAACTGCACGTTTTCCTTTTTCGGCTTTTGCTCTTGGAGTATTATTTTTTACATTAATTTCTGCTTGAGTTCTAATTTGAACACCGACTGTTTCAAGCATACTTGCAACACTATCAAGAGTTTTGTTATTAAAGCCTTTGAAATCTTTTGCAGAAATTTTGTTTAATTGGGTTTGGTCAACTTGTGAAAGCCTTTCAAGTACAGTTTTACCAAGTTCAGACTTAATATCTAGCTTTAGATGGTCTTTTACAAAAGATTCTATTGAAATAGGCTTACTATTTCTTTGATAAGCCATAACTCCATAATTGTTATCCGCAACCATTGGAACAGTTTTATTACTATCAAATAAATTAATTCCTAATGTTTCGAGAACTTTGGCTTTTATATCGCTAGGATTAGTTATTTTTTGAGATTTGCAGTATTGAATAGCACTCAAAACATTTTGTTTTTGTTGCGAATTTAAGTTATTAAATTTTTGGAAGAAAATCCTATTTCCAGCAGATGCTTTAAATCCGTATTTTGTAAGCTCTTGAGCTGGTTTTGATTCAGTAAGACTTTTTGCAATTTTAACGGTTTTCCCTGCTTTATATGAAAATTTTTCTCCATTTAATAAAATTAGCTTATTTGCTTCTTCATTAATTTGGTTATTGTCGGGATTTTTAACTCCGGATTTTAATAATTTATCTTTAGCAAATTCATACACATTGTTATAGCTTTTAGCTAGTTTTATATTTTGAATTTCGCCCGAATTAATCTCTTTGGTAAGTCTTTTTGATTCAAATTGATTATATTTATTTAAAGATTCTGCTTTTGACTTTCTTACACGCATAGGATAAGAATCCGCATTGAATTCCCCAGGGATAAGAATATCTGCACCAACTTGAGTAATAGCATCTTTACCTTTCTTCGGGTTTAGACGACGTAAAGTGTTTTCTTTAACTTTGAATTTTTGTGCAATTAGTGCTGGAGATTCTCCATTCTGAACAGTAGTTTTTGTATTACCTTTACCATCGTATAATGCGTATCTTTTTATCCCTTTTTCTTCTGTTTCTTGGACTAAGCGGTGTAATTTATTTGCATCATAGTTTTTGAGGTCTTTACCATTATACATTGTGGTAACTTTTTTACCGTCAAATTTAACTTTTTGTTCTAAAAGGTTTCCATCTTGAATATAGATACTAGTTACTGTTCCATCTTTTGAAATAGTTGTTCTATCAAGAAAATCTTCTTGGTCAACATTGCCGTCTTTATCTGTTTCAAGTGCAGTTGTAATTACCTTTGTATTATCTGCTTTTGTCGTTTCTAGAGTTACGTATGCGAGTTTGTTTTCTTCGCTTGCATCGTGGTATTTATAAGTTGTAACAGTATCAATATTCCCATTCTTTTTCTTTGTTTGTTTAATTGGTTTCCCATCTTGGTAGTTAACAACGGTTTCAATATTGTTTCCTTTTTCATCTGTAGATGAGATTGTCTGCTCTATTATGTCATCGCCATCTTTGATTGTTGTTATGGTATTTCCATTTTCATCTGTAGTAACTTCCTTACCTTCAGAGGACAAGTTGTCAGAAGTTTCAGTTGTTGAACTTCTTTCAACACTTATGCCTTTGTTTTCATCGGGTTTGTTCGACGTATCAAAAATTTGTCCATTTGCAGTTGAAGAAGCAGAAGTGTTTGGTTTTGCAAGATGTTCAAATCCAGGATATACAACGCCATTTGTTTGCATATCTTTTTGAATGAACAGCATAATTTGCTCATCCGTCTGATTGGTTAGTTTGTGCTGAGCTTTGTATTCTTGAATAAATTGTTTTTGTTGTACGTTATATTCTGCCATTATCTACCATTGTTATTGTTAGAATTTTTTTACGTAACAAAATACCAGTTTCGCTTTTCAATTATGAATAGCAAAACTGCACAGCCTTGGGCTGCTATTATATATAACGTATTTTTCCTATCTTAATTTACATATTCCTTGAAAAATCGTTACAATGGAGGATATTTGTTACAAATATTTATTCAAAAATAATTGGTTTTTGTTTAACAACTTGTCTTACGTAGTCGTAATAATCATTGTTTTTGTATTGCTTGCAGTTTTCTAAAACTTTATCTGCTGCTATAAATCCGTGATTAACGGCAATTTCTTCCAGACAAGAAATTTTTACCCCCTTATTAAGTTCCATTGATTGAACAAAGTTACTTGCTTGGAGCATAGAATCGTGGGTTCCTGTATCAAGCCAAGCGAAACCTCTACCAAGAATTTCGACGTTTAGTTTCCCTTTTCCTAGATAAATTTTGTTTAAATCTGTAATTTCTAATTCCCCTCTAGCTGACGGTTTTAGCATTTTTGCATATTCGCAAACATTTTCATCATAAAAATACAGTCCTGTTACTGCATAATTTGATTTTGGATGTTTTGGTTTTTCTTCTAGGGATAAAACTTTTTTATGTTCGTCAAATTCTACAACCCCAAATCTTTCAGGATCTTTAACTGTATATCCAAATACTGTCGCTCCCGTGTTGTTATTTACTACGTTTTTCAATATTGTTGAAAATCCGTGTCCGTGGTAGATGTTATCCCCTAAGATTAGTGCAACTTTTTCTTTGTTAATCCAGTTTTCTGCGATAAGAAATGCATCAGCAATTCCTTTTTGTACATACTGAATCCTATATTCAATGTGTAAACCCCAGCGAGAACCATCACCAAGAAGTTTAACGAAATTGTCATAATCAGCTTCATTGGTAATGATTAAAATATCTTTTATCCCAGCAAGCATAAGAGTTGATAAGGGATAATAAATCATTGGTTTATCATAAATGGGTAATAGTATTTTTGATATATGATGAGAAGCTGGATATAATCTGCTTCCTGCCCCTGCTGCTAGTATTATGCCTTTCATTATTCTCTCCTTTAGTTTTTAGTTCTGTCTTGTTATTTAATCCCTGCCAATAATTTATTTTGCAATTTTTCTTCCCAAGTATATGCACTTTGGATGCTTTCTTCTAGAGTATGTTTTGGGTTCCAGTTTAAATTTTCTTTTGCTTTATTGTTATCTGCAACCAAGCTTGCGGGATCTCCAACTCTTCGAGGTTTCATTTCAACAGGTATATCTTTTTGTGTAACTTTTTCACAAGCTGTAAATACCTCTTTGACTGTATTTCCGTCATTCGTTCCAAGATTGAAGAAGTTTGTTTCTCCTCCTTCATCTAAGTATTTTAGGGCTAAAAGGTGTGCTTGAGCTAAATCTTCAACATTGATATAATCTCTTACGCAAGTTCCATCTTTTGTATCATAATCATCACCAAACATTTGGAATGTTTTACCATTATTGAATGTTGATTTTAGAATATTTGGAATAAGGTGGGTTTCAGGGTCGTGCCATTCTCCAATTCTTGATTTTAAATCTGCCCCAGCAACGTTGAAGTATCTCAATCTTACTGATTTCAATTCATATGCTTTGTTATAGTCATCCATAATTTTTTCAATCATTAGTTTTGATTGTCCGTATGGATTGATTGGGTTTTGCGGATGTTTTTCATCTATTGGAATATAAACAGGTTCTCCATAAGTTGCAGCTGTTGAAGAAAATACAATCTTTTTAACGTTGTTTTCAAGCATTGCTCTTAGTAAATTTATTGTTCCGCAAACATTATTGATATAATATTTTTGCGGGTTCACAACTGATTCCCCAACTTGAGAAAATGCTGCAAAATGTACAACTTTCTCAATATTAAAATTTTTAAATACCGAATTTATGTCGTCAAAATTTGTCAAATCGCCTTGTTGAAATTCAACATTTCCGTATTTTTGTAAAGTTTGAACTGTTTCAATATGACCAGTTGAAAGATTATCAAAAATTACGACATCGTTATTATTTTCTAATAAGGCCATAACACAATGGCTTCCGATATATCCTGCTCCACCTGTTACTAAAATCATTATTTGCAAACCTCCTCAAATAATTCAATTGCTCTACCGATTGCTAAATCCATATTGTAGTATTTGTAATCTCCTAATCTTCCTAAGAAATATACATCCTTTTGTAGTTTAGCATCATTTAGATATTTTGCATAGAGTTTGGCATTTTCTTCGCTTGCGATTGGGTAATATCTTTCATTTTTCCCAAGCTCAAAAAATTCAGAATATTCTTTTGCAATAACTGTTTTTTCTGATTTATCTTGTAAGTAGTGTTTGTATTCGTGAATTCTTGTAAAATCATAGTTGTTTGGATAATTTATACAAGCGTGTGATTGATAAAATTCTCTGTCATAAGTTTCAAATTTGAAATTTACGCTTCTGTATGGAAGTTGTCCATATTTATAGCTAAAGTATTCATCAATTGAACCAGTATAGAAAATCCTTGCATTTTCTAATAAATTTTTATTTTGAGCTTTAAAAGTTTCAAAATCGGTGTTTAATTGAAGTTCAATATTAGAATTATCTAACATTTTTTCAACAACTTTTGTGTAGCCTTCCGTTGGAATTCCTTGGTATTTGTCTTGAAAGTATCTGTTGTCTTTACTCAAATAAACGGGAACTCTTGCTGTTACCGCTCCATCAACATCCTTTGGAGATAATCCCCATTGTTTGGTTGTGTAGTTCAAAAAGATTTTTTCATATACATAATTTGCTAGATATTTTAAATCGTCATCATCTTGTTTTTGAAATTCTAGGATAGGAACTTTTGTGTTGTATTCAAAAGTGTCGAGTAATTTTTCCTCAAGTTTTTTCGCCATAGATTGTGGAAAAACTTGGTACAAAGTATTAAAATTGAAAGGTATTTGAGCTTCTATACCGTCTAAAATCCCTACAACTTCGTGCATATAGGTATTGAAAGAAGTGAATTGGCTCAAGAATTTCCAAACTTTTTCATTATTTGTGTGGAAAATGTGTGAACCGTATTTGTGTATCATAATACCGTTTTCATCTCGATAGTCGTAACTATTTCCAGCAATATGTTCTTTTTTATCAATAATAATAACTTTTTCGTTTAATTCTGTTGCGATTAGGTTTGCAATTGTTGCTCCGCTAAATCCCGCACCTACAACGATGTTAGTTCTACTCATATTATTTATTCCTTTCAATTCCAATAATTTGTTTCCCGAATAGTGATATAAATATCCCCGTTTTATTTATGTTAACCTTAATAAGTTTCTTTAGCAAGGAATCTTTTTTATATCC
>ULRV01074728.1_pt1 | contig 15772 bp, 9 predicted proteins | sample 1955791 | NCBI WGS metagenome assembly ULRV01 (sample SAMEA4835692, study PRJEB28245) | human gut metagenome | biome: gut microbiome; material: fecal sample | place: Denmark | collected 2008 | reverse complement strand
TCTTTATTGGCGGGCGTTTGCAAAGGGGCTGAAAGATTTGAAGGAAAAAACAGGGGAAACTCCGAAAGAGGTGTTTTTCAGCCCACCAGCCACACCAGCATGGGCAAGTAATCCCTCAGCGAAACACGAAGCAACTTCAATGCCTGCTGAATGCGATAGGCCACCGTCTGCTGCGACACCTCCAGCACCTCGGCAATTTCCTTATAACTCAGGTCCTTGAAACGGTGCATCACAAAAGACTCCCGAAAACTGTCGGGCAACGCCGCCACCGCTTCATTTATCCGCGCGCTCAGTTCCTCCAGCTGTCCGTAGTCCACCTCGCACAGCATCGACTGGGTATGTTCATAAAAAGCGGCCTCCACCTTGGTCTTTATCTGTTGGCGGGTGAGGTGGTTCAGCACCTTACGGTAAGTCATTTTAAACAGATACTGCCCCAAAGAGGATTCCACCACCAGTTCGCAACGATTCTCCCCCAGCCATATCATCACCTCCTGCACTATCTCTTCCGCATCCTCCATGTTGAGCATGCGACGGGCGTAAGCGCACAAAACCGTATAATACTTCCTGAACAATTGTTCGAAAGCCGTATGTTCCCCTTGCCGGAGAGATTCCAATAAGAACAGGTCTTCTACGGTATGATTCATAGTATTCAATATGCGTATTCCAAGGTGCAAAGATAGCATTTTTTCCATTAAAAAACTTTTTTTCAAAAAAAATGACCTTTTCATTTAGATGATTTCCGTTCTCGATTGTCTTAAATATACGAACGACAATAAGAATGTATGGAAAACCAGACCAAAATAGAAAACCTGTTGCCCTTGTATTTTGAGGGAAAGACCACTCTCCAAGAAAACGAACGGATAGAGGCATGGCTGAACGCAAATGAAGAACATGCGCGTATCGCTTCCCAGCTGAACATGCTCTACCTGGCGACGGACATCCGCAGGCTGGCCGGAAACATAAATATGGAAAAAGCATGGAATAAGGTAAAAGGAAAGACAAGGGAAAGACACCTTCCACAGTGGGAATGGATACAACGCGTAGCTGCGTTCATGTCCATCCCGCTGCTGATAAGCGTGCTCATCCTCTATTTTGAAAAAGCCGAGGTTCCTGTGGCACAAATGATAGAGGTAAAAACAGACGTGGGCATGACCACTTCCGTGATGTTGCCGGACAGCACCGTGGTGCACCTCAATGCTGAATCGTCCTTGCGCTACCCCACCTTCTTTGCAGGCGAGGCACGCCGGGTGGAGCTGACGGGCGAAGCTTATTTTAATGTGAGCCGCCATCCGGAAAAACGCTTCATAGTTTCCACCCCCTGCCGTTCGTCGATAGAAGTATATGGCACCCGTTTCAATGTGGAGGCTTACGAAGAGCAGGATCGGATCTCGACCACTTTGGTAGAAGGAAGCGTCGGGTTCTGCTATCAGGATCACGAGGGAAACGCCCGGAAAATAACCTTGACGCCTCATCATAAACTGGTGTATCAACCGACGTCGGGAAACACCCGGCTCTATGCCACCTCCTGCGAATTGGAAACGGCATGGAAGGACGGCAAAATCATCTTCTACGACACGCCCATGGACGAGATACTCCGCATCTTGGGAAAACGGTATAATGTAGAGTTCATGGTGAGCAACCAACGGATCAAGGAATACTCGTTTACGGGAACCTTCTCCACTCAGCGGCTGGAACGCATTCTGGAGTTTTTCAAGATATCCTCGCGCATCAACTGGCGCTATGTGGACAGTGAAAACATTTCTGACCGGAAACAGAAGATCGAACTCTATTAACCAAAATATACCTTATAATAACCTTTTTAAAAAAAATCGACAGCATGAAAAACCAAGAATCACCTTAGAAAGAAAAACATGCGGAAGATATTGGCGTATCCCCCGCATGAAAAAAACAGAAACATGAAAGCTTGTTTGGCGACAAGCTCCAATATCATTTTTATTAATTTTCAGTCATTACAAAATTATGCAAAATCTTTTTAGCATCCAAGTATTCCGGATGATAAAGCCGTCATGGCTGTCATTCGACAAAATTCCATTGTGTATGAGACTATGTGTTTTATTTCTCGCCTGCTCGCTGAGCCTCACTCATGCGGCAGAAACATATGCGCAGAAAACCCAAATCAGCATCGACGCCAACAACCAGACCGTCGAAAGTGTATTGCAACAAATCAAGGCGAAGACCGGATTTGATTTCTTCTTCAACAACAAACACGTAGACCTGAACCGCCGCGTGTCTGTTTCCGCCCGGCAGGGCAATGTGTTCGAAGTGCTGGGAAAAGTATTTGCCGGCACCAATGTGACTTACTCCGTGCTGGACAAAAAAATCATTCTTTCCAACGAAGGCGTGAAAGCTGTCGACCAGACTTCCACGGTGAAGATAAGCGGTAAAGTGCTTGATGCCAGCGGAGAGCCTGTTATCGGAGCCAGCGTGATAGAAAAAGGAACGACCAACGGTACCGTGACCGACATAGACGGAAACTTCACTCTGAACGTCAGTTCGGCACAAGCACAGCTTGAGGTATCTTACATCGGCTACAAGACTCAGGTGCTGAAGTCGCAGGCAGGTAAGCTGATGGCTGTCACCCTGAACGAGGACATGGAAATGCTGGAAGAAGTCGTAGTGGTAGGTTATGGTACGATGAAGAAGAAAGACCTGACCGGAGCCGTGGCTTCCGTTAAAATGGACGATGCTCCTGTAGGTACCGTGTCCACCATCAGCCATGCCCTGGCAGGTAAAGCGGCCGGACTTCAGGTAAACATGGTCAGCGCACAGCCGGGCAGCGGCTCGAACTTCCGTATTCGCGGTGCGGCCTCTGTCAACGCAGGTAACGACCCGCTGGTGATTATCGACGGATTCCCGGTGAATCCAGCTTCGGACGATGCTATCAAGACAGGTAAATACGATGCCGGCAGCTCGGACAACATCCTGGCTTCCATCAACCCGAACGACATCGAATCCATCGAAGTGTTGAAAGACGCCAGCTCCACCGCCATTTATGGTGCACGTGCCGGAAACGGTGTAATCATCATCACCACCAAGAAGGGAAAAACCGGTGCGCCGAAAGTGACCTACTCGGGTACAGCTACCGTGCAGACACTGGCAGGCGAATATGATATGATGAACGCCAGAGACTTCATGATACAGTCCAACCGTTACGCCAAGGAAGACTGGATGAAAAAGAATAGCATCGGCGTGTATGGCGGCAAGAGCGAGAGCGAGGCTTCCGCCCCCTATAAACCTTATTATACAGATGCCCAAATCAATGCGCCCGCCCACAACACCGACTGGTTCGATGAGATCACCCGTACCGGTTTCCAAACCCAGCACAATGTTTCTGTGACAGGTGGTACCGACCTGACCAAGTACCTGGTTTCGGGTAACTTCTTCAAGCAGGAAGGCGTGGTGAAAAACAACGACATGGAGCGTTACACCGGCCGTGTCAACTTGGAACAGCAAGTAAGCAAATATGTCAATCTGGGCGTTAACATGACCGTTTCCAGAAACCAGACCAACAATGTACCTTTAGGTGCCGGACAGAATGAAAACGCCAGTATCATGGTAGCTGCCGCACAGTTCAACCCGATGCTGCCTGTCCGCGATGAAAACGGTGACTACACCCTGAACTCACAAGCCGCCTTCCTGCCCAATCCGGTATCCCTGTTGGAAATTACGGACAAGACCATGAAAGAAAGACTGCTTGCCACCGCTTTCGTAGAAGTGAAGCCTATTCAAGACTTGACTTTGAAAGCCAATTTCGGTATCGACCGCAACTACCAGAAGCGTAGCGTCTATATGCCTAAGACTACCCTGTACGGACAAAAGAAAGGCGGACAAGCGGACGTCGCACAGTATGATAAGTCGGACTACCTGATGGAGCTGACAGCCAACTACACCAAGAGGCTGGGCGAGCATAACCTGAACGCTCTGGTAGGTTACTCTTTCCAGCGTTTCACCGATGAATCATTGTATGCCGGCAACAGCCAGTTCCTGATTGACGGTTTCTTGTACAACAATCTAGGTGCCGGGGCTTATCCGAAACCATCTGTAGGCTCTTCGGCTTCGAAAGACGAAATGGCTTCTTTCTTCGGCCGTTTGAACTATACATACAAGGACCGCTACCTGGTAACCGCCACTCTGCGTGCCGACGGCGCGTCCAACTTTGCCGAGAATAACCGCTGGGGTTACTTCCCTTCCGTAGCTCTGGGATGGAGATTTACGGAAGAAGAGTTCATGAAACCCTTGTCTTCGGTCCTCTCTAACGGTAAATTCCGCGTCAGCTTCGGACAGACCGGTAACTCGAACATCGGGAACAAAGCCATCAGCTACTACCAGACCGGCAACAACAACGAATTCGGAGGAACCGAGTCCGTAGGTGTGTACCTGAGCCAGATGGGTAACCCCGACTTGAAATGGGAAACGACTACCGAATGGAACATCGGTCTGGACTTGGGCTTCTTCAACAACCGCCTGAACGTGACCGCCGAATACTTCCGCAAAGTGGTATCCGACCTGCTAGCAGAACGCAACCTGCTCACTTTCAACGAGGCATCGAAGATTGCCGCCAACATCGGCAAAACCCAGAGCCAAGGATTTGAACTGACAATCAATTCCACTAATTTCAACTCGAAAGACTTCAGCTGGAACACAGACTTCACCTTCTCGCTCTATCGTGATAAATGGAACACACGTGACGCAAGTTGGAAACCCGCCGCTTACTCACAGTATCACGCGCCTATCCGCTACATCTACGGATACTTGTCCGACGGACTGATCCAACCGGGCGAGACAGTAGCCCACATGCCGGGATCTGTGCCGGGACAGGTGAAAATCAAAGATATCAACGGATATATCTACAATGAAGACGGTTCGGTGAAAGTGGACAAATATGGTATCCCCTTGAAATCGGGCAAGCCCGACGGCAAGCTGGACGATGCGGACAAAGTGATTTACGGCAGCTCAGACCCGGGATACTTGCTGGGATTGAACAACACGCTCCGCTACAAGAACTTTGATTTCAACATCTATTTCTATGGCCAGTTCAACGTATTAAACAAAGGTTCTTACAAAGACTTATGGCTGACCGGTTCGGACGGTATGACCGGTATCGTGAACATGTTTCGCGGCTACAACATGCCTGTCAGCGCAGCCGAAGTATGGACACACGACCAGCCGACAGCATCTCGTCCGGGATACTTCCAGGACAAGAGCAGCTGGGGAATTGGTGACTATTACTTGCAGAAAAGCTGGTTTGTGCGTTGCAGAAACATCACGCTGGGTTACACCATTCCGGTAAAGAAAGCCTTGTCCAGCGTACGTATCTACGCAGACATCAACAACCCGTTCACCATCACTCCTTACGACGGGCTTGACCTGGAGACCGACAACTCGGTATGGGCATATCCTAACGTAAGAAGCTTCAGCCTAGGCTTGGACATCACATTTTAAACAACCTAAAAAGACAAGATTGAAATGAAAAAGATAGTATCCATATTTTCCGTGGTACTGGCTGCGGCAGCATTCTGCCCTTCCTGTACAAACTTGGAATCAGAAATGTATAATGTAATCAACCCCGGTATCTTCCCCAAAAACGAGGAAGACGCCAAAGCACTCGTAACTTCCGCCGCATACGCTCCTTTCCGCTCCAACTGGTACAGCGGATTGTACACTTCGGCGCAGGGAGGTATCCATGTCATCAGCGACATGAGTTCCGACATAGGCGACTGCCAGTGGAACGATGCCGTGTGGCCCGACATGATTGGGGTGAATTTCACCGCCAACTCCGGCGGACTGACAGCAGCCTACAGCAACTATATCCGCGATATCAGCAAAATGACGCTGACCATGGAGCGTATAGTCAATGTACCGATGAACGACAACATCAAAGCACGCCTCAATGCCGAACTGCACTGCGGACGCGGCTGGCTGGCCTACACACTGTATGATATGTACGGTCCCATCCAGATTGCCTCGCTGGACCTGTTGAACAACCCCTTGTCCGACGAAGTGGCTCCTCGTGTGTCGCGGGAAGAAATGGTGAAATTCATCGAAGATGACATGAACGCCGCCATTGCCGGACTGCCCGCCACTTACAAGGTATCCGACACCAACTACGGCCGATACACCAAAGGACTTGCCTACACCGTGCTGATGAAACTGTATATGCACGAAAAGAACTGGGCGAAGGCAGTGGAATGCGGTCGTGAGCTGATGAAACCGGAATACGGATATCAGTTGATGGACAATTACAAAGATATCTTCACACTGGAAAATGAAGGCAATGCCGAGACTATCTGGGCATGCGTATGCAGCCGCAGCGTAAACCAACAGATGTGGCAGGCACATGTACTGTCCAGCGAATACCCCACCCACAACCCCAACATCCAGAAATGGGGCGGTTACCGCGTGCTGTGGAGTTTCTATCACACATTCAACCCCGCCGACAAGCGTCTGGAAGTACTGGTAGGCGAATTTACCGCCGAAGACGGAACCGTGTACAACGAACAGAATCCGGGCTCCGTACTGGTAAAAGGCGCCATGCCGGTGAAATACGGTGAAGACCCTGATGCCACAGGTGAGGAAAGCCAGATAGACTGGATTGTGTACCGCTATGCCGACGTGCTGACATTACTGTCGGAAGCCATCGTGCGCCAAGGCAATGCTGTGACCCAGGAAGCGGTGGACTTACTGAACATGGTACACACCCGCGCCGGACTTCCCCCCTACACCACCGCCGACTTTGCCGGAGCCGACGAGTTTCTGGAAGCTGTCCTTATGGAACGCGGACACGAGCTATGGTTTGAAGGAGTACGCCGTTCAGACCTTATCCGTTACGGACGTTACATTGAATATGTACGCAAGTACAAGAACTCGCCCACGGTACAGGACTACATGACCCTGATGCCGTTGCCTCAGAGCGTAATCAATGAAAGCAAAGGGAAAATAACCCAAAACCCCGGATATTAATCAGTAGAAAAAGGCTGCCGGAAAAAACGGCAGCCTTTTTTTTCGATGTCCGATATTTTATTCATATCTTTAACCCCACACTTTATAACCATTCTATACCGATGAAACAACGTTTATTATCCCTTGATGTACTGCGTGGTCTCACCATTGCAGGCATGATCCTGGTAAACAGTGCCGGTACATGGAGACATGTCTATCCACCCTTGGTACACGCCCGCTGGAACGGACTGACCATGGCCGATGTCATATTTCCCCTGTTCATGTTCATGATGGGCATATCTATGTATATCTCTCTGAAAAAATACGCGTTCAGCCTGCACAAGGCATTGCTTCTGAAGATTATCCGCCGTACTTTGGTCATTTTCCTTATTGGCACCTTCATTTACGGCACCGCCACTTTTCTGGGTACCTTGCGCGAAGCATACCTGCATCCCGCTCCGGAAGCGAATGCCTGGAAAGCGGCGTTCACCTCGCTGACACACATACGCATACTGGGCGTGTTGCAGCGTCTTGCCCTGTGTTACGGAATAGGCTCCCTGCTGGTAACCACCATCCGACACCGGCACCTTCCTTGCCTGGCAGCAAGCCTACTGGCAGCATACTATGGGATACTGCTTGCCGGAAACGGATTTATTTATGGTCCCGAGAACATTCTTGCACACGCCGACCAATGGGTACTAGGCCTGTCACACATGTACAACGACAACGGCATAGACCCGGAGGGTGTACTGAGCACCATTCCCTCTGTAGCACATGTACTGATAGGTTTCTGTTTCGGCAAAATATGTCTGGAAACTCCCGACATGAAAGACAAGTTGAACCGCCTGTTCCTTTACGGAGCCATCCTGCTGATAACAGGTTTCTTGTTACAAGACCTCTGTCCGCTGAACAAGAAAGTATGGTCTCCTACTTTCGTCATGGTCACATGCGGTTTCTCCGCCCTGCTGCTGGGCGTCCTTTCCTGGTACACTGATGTGACCAGGCAATGGCGTCAAGTCCAGGCATTTACGGTCTTTGGCGTAAATCCTTTGTTCTGCTATGTGCTCAGCGAACTGCTCTACATTCTGGTAGACAGCCTTCCGTTAAAAGGACAAAGCCTGCATGGAACAATTTATTCCGCCTTGTCGAGATGGGTGGGCGACAACGCTTTCGCCTCTCTGCTCTATGCCCTCCTCTTCGTCTTAGCCGTATGGGTAGTCGGAGCCTACCTGCGTAAAAAGAATATTTATATCAAAATCTGACAAAAGAAACACTACATGATGACAGAAAAAAAACAAAAGAATATCCTGAAGAAAACATCTTTAGCCATTGCTTTCCTGCTATGCTGGAGCGGCCTGACGGCACAAACCACGCTTTGGAAACACCGTAACTGGGAAGGACGCATCTCGTCCAAAGGTACCTTGGAACAACTTATATTCAAAGGTGACCGCCACAACGACACCATTCCTTTCTTTCTGAAAGAGAGCAACGCCGGTCCTACCTTCTATGCCAATATGGGCAACAGTGACCTCCGCTCCACATGGATTCCTGACGGCTACCGTTCGTTCCGCGCCTCCATAAAGGGAGTGGAATGCCGCCTCACCTATAAAGAATGGAAAGGACAGCCCGCCATGGAAATTACTATGGAGAATAAAGGCAATGTTCCTTTTCAGCCTGTAAAAGCAGGAATACGACTGGGCATAGACACCTATATGGACAAATTTCCCGACTGGTTTGGCAAGTATTTCCCCACCTTGATGATGAACGAAAAAACGCATTTTTACGGTTACATGCAAACACCGGCAGGACACACACTAGGAATCGTCTCGCCACAGCCTGTGGCCTCATGGAGTGTAGATTACAACCTAGGATACCAAGACCCTGCCCCTCACTGGTTTATGGGACACCGCATCGAATCACTCAACCTTGACCTGATGAATGCCCTTCCGCTGCCCGCACACTGTCCGCAAGACCTCTGGAATCTGAAACAAGGAGAGCGGAGAACCTGGATTGTCGCTTTCGTCCATATCCCCACACCGGAAAAGTTTGAAGAGACTCTTCACCAAGTAGCGGATATTCCTATGCTCCGTATGCCCCGTACTACGTTCCGCCCGGGCGAGACAGCTACCTTCGAAATGCTGGGCACATCACCTGCCATCGAAATAACCGACGACCAAGGCAACGCGCTGAAAGCTACTGTCACCAGCAAGTCCGGCGGCAATCTGAAAGAGGTATCTTGTCTGCTGCCCGCTACAGGTCTATACACCCTTAAGGTGACCGACAACGGAAAACAGGCTCAAGGCATCCTCTCCGCCCGCTCCTCTTGGCAACAAACATTGGAACACGCTCGCGAAGGAGCATTGAAATATCATCAGAAAGCCACCTCACATATTGAAAGCTGGTATGGATTCCATTCCTCGTTCATCGCCGCCAAATACTTCCCCCGCAAGCCGCTGGACGAAGCGTTGCGCAGCCGTTTCGACTACCTTTTCGAACTATTGCACGACACCCGGGAGATGAAACCTTTGTTTCACACCTCACGCATACAAAACACCTCGGGAACCATCGGTCTGCTAGTGGACAAGTATGAAGCTTATGGCGATATAGAGGATTTGAAAAAAGCCTCCCGGCTGGCCGACTGGCTGGCAAACACTTGGCAACGCAAAGATGGTGCATACGTAAATCATAACACAGTATACACCAGTGTGATTTATGTGGCGAAAAGCATGTTGGAGCTGACTCTGGCAGAGCGTGAACTGGGACAGAAAGACCCTATGTGGAAAAAAGCAGCCCAGCGTCACTATGCCTCAGCCAAACGCGCCGTCGACCAACTGGTAGCATCGCAAGGAGATTTTCAAACCGAAGGTGAATTGACCTTCGAAGACGGCATGATTTCCTGTTCCGCCCTGCAAATCGGCATGCTCGCCTTGATGCAGGAGGACGAAAAGGAACGCCGCCATTATACAGACGCCATGTTGCAAATACTGGAAAGCCACGACTGCCTGACCCAGCTTCGTGTACCCGACGCACGCCGCCGTGGAGGAACTATGCGATATTGGGAAGCACAATATGACGTACAAATGCTACCCAATATGTTCAACTCTCCTCACGGATGGAGCGGATGGCGCGCATACGCCACTTATTATGCTTACCTGCTTACAGGCAACGAACGGTGGCTCAGGGAAACATATAATGCCATGGGAACCTTCTCGCACCTCATAGACTATCGCACAGGAGACCTCCGCTGGGCATTTGTGGTGGACCCGTACCTGAAAGTGAAACAAGCGTGTAGCGCCGACACACACGTCACCGCCGACTCCCTCAGTTTCGGCAATCCTCATCCCGAGCTGTACGATACACGCGAATTTGTCATCGGCGAACAGTATGTCAACATGACAAGTGACTGGCAGACCGTCAATACCCAAGACAATGACGTGCATGAACTGTTCAAATGCATCGGCGAATCCATGCTGACCAATGCTTTCATCATAGAACAGGCAAACGGTGAAATAACCGGTTACAACTGTCAGGTGACCCGTCAGGGAAACTGCCTCAACGTAAAGGCTTCCGAAAGACAAATCACTAACCTGCATTGTAATTTGAAAAACGCTTTCTCCGTCACTTTCGGAGGAAAGACCAGACAACTTCAGTCCGGCTGCCTGGAATGGGCTTTCGGAAAAGACATATACCAGAATCATCATTCGTTCATTAACTAACCTATTTATAGAAATATGAAACAACTCTGTATCATCTGCATGATTTGCCTATCTGTCATCGCACACGCCGCATCGCCTGTGCAAGGCTTGTTGGAACGCATTGACAAAGGTGCCTCACGCAAATTCGTCATCGAACAGGTAAAATCGGAGACTGATTTCTTCGAACTGGACCAGAAAGGAAACAAAGTCGTGGTCCGTGGTAACAATCCGGTGAGCATCGCCACCGGAGTAAACTGGTATCTGAAATATTATGCCGGTATCCATCTTTCGTGGAACGGAATGACTGCCCGTTTACCGGACATCCTGCCTCCTGTGCCAAAGAAGGAACATCATGAAACCAACCTCGCCCATCGCTATGACTTCAACTATTGCACCTTTTCGTACACCATGGCATTTTGGGATTGGGAACGCTGGGAACAAGAAATAGACTGGATGGCCCTGCATGGAATCAACCTGCCGCTTGCCATGGTCGGTATCGATGTGGTGTGGTACAATATGCTGGAAAAGTTAGGATACAGCAAAGACGAGATCAATGAGTTCATAGCCGGGCCCGCTTTCCAAGGATGGTGGCTCATGAACAACTTGGAAGGATGGGGCGGCCCCAATCCGGACAATTGGTACAAACAACGTGAAACCCTACAGAAACAAATATTAAAACGGATGCGCGAATACGGCATTCATCCTGTATTGCCGGGCTATTCGGGCATGGTGCCACACAATGCCAAAGAACGGCTGGGGTTGAACGTATCAGACCCAGGATTATGGTGCGGCTACCGTCGTCCCGCTTTCCTTCAACCCACCGATCCACGGTTTCAAGAGATAGCCGGACTTTATTATAAAGAAATGGAACGACTCTATGGGAAAGCCGATTTCTACAGCATGGATCCCTTTCACGAAGGAGGCAATGTAGCGGGTGTTGATCTGAACGCTGCCGGACAAGCCATCTGGCAAGCAATGAAAAGCGCCAACCCGAAAGCTGTATGGGTGATCCAGGCATGGGGTGCGAACCCTCGCTCAAAAATGATAGAGAACCTACCTGCAGGAGACCTGATGGTACTTGACCTTTTCTCTGAAAGTCGTCCGCAATGGGGAGATCCTGCATCGACATGGTACCGTAAAGAGGGATTCGGCCAACATGACTGGCTGTACTGTATGTTACTGAACTATGGTGGCAATGTAGGTCTGCATGGCAAAATGAAGCACGTCATCGACGAGTTTTACAAAGCCAAAGCTTCTTCTTTCAGCAAAACCATGAAAGGAATAGGCATGACCATGGAGGGTTCGGAAAACAACCCCGTGATGTATGAACTACTGTGCGAACTTCCTTGGCGTCCAGAGGCTTTCGACAAAGACAAATGGCTTCAATCATACATCAAAGCACGTTATGGACAGACAAACGTTGCCGTGGAAGAAGCTTGGGAGTTACTGAGCAACACCATCTACAACTGCCCCCCACAGAGCACCCAACAAGGTACGCATGAATCAGTCTTCTGCGCTCGTCCGGGACATGAGGTGTATCAAGCATCCAGCTGGAGCGAAATGCAACCTTATTATAACTCGGAGGATGTAATCCGTGCCGCCGGCATCTTGCTGTCAGCCGCCGATTCATTCAAGGGCAACAACAATTTTGAGTATGACTTGACAGACATTGTCCGTCAGGCTGTAGCAGAAAAAGGACGTTTGGTCTACCCTATTATGACCAATGCCTATAAAGCAGATGAAAAGGAACTGTTCGACAGGGCTTCAACACGCTTTTTAGAACTGATTCTTTTACAGGATAAATTATTGGCGACACGTTCTGAATTCAAAGTTGGCAACTGGATTGAAAAAGCACGCAATCTAGGCGATACCACTGAAGAAAAAGATCTGTATGAATGGAATGCCCGTGTACAAATCACGACCTGGGGTAACCGCACAGCTGCAAATAACGGAGGGCTGCGCGACTATGCCCACAAAGAATGGAACGGGCTACTGAAAGATTTCTATTATAACCGCTGGAAAATATGGATTGAACAACAGAAGGCACAACTGAACGGTTCACCGGCTAAAGATATAGATTTCTATGCCATCGAAGAAAAATGGACCCAACAAAAGAATCCTTATTCTTCGCAACCTGAAGGCAATGTTCTAGAAACAGCCAAAGAGATTTATAACCAAATCAGGTAAATTCCCCACAAGGGGGCGTACTTGAGAATGTTCAGTTCTGTTAACATCCTTATACAAACAACTTTATATTCAAAAATATATACAAACATTTTAGTTTAACGTGAATATAAAATCAGAAAATTTCTAATTGTCCGTCATTGATAAAGTTTACATCAATGGCGGGCTTTTTTTCAAAGAAACAATAGGTGGCAATAGCCGACAATGCGTTTGATATAAATGACCTGCTAAAGGCACACGGCACAATGATGATGGCACTGACCGACGATGCCGGCAAATTCCACCGTGGTGGAGTCGGTGTTTTCTCAGAAGAAGGATTGGTACACATGGCTCCTCCTGCCGATCGCGTTCCTTTTTTGATAGATGATTTATTCGAGTGGCTCATACAGGCCAAAGACCATTTACTCATCCGCAGTTGTATGTTCCATTATGAATTTGAATTTATTCATCCATTCAGTGATGGTAAGGGCGTATGGGGCGTCTTTGGCAATCACTCATTTTAGGCAGGCTACATCCACTTTTTGAATATTTGCCCGTAGAGAATATGGTCTATGCCAATCAAGAAGCTTATTACAATGCGATACAGCACAGCACTGCAACTGCTGATTCAGGACCTTTCATTGAATTTATGCTTCAAGAAATTTTAAAAAGCCAGGATTCATAAAGCCATTGACTAGGTTTATCAAAAGAATTATATTCCTTTTAGCCTGTTTAAATTTTCATCAGCATTGTCATTCTGAAATGAAAATTTAAACAGGCTTTAAAAACAACCATGTCATTTTCCATGCGCAGCCATATACGCCTTCACCTGCTCGCTAATCTGCTTCATCCCTTTCACCGAAGGATGCCCGCTCATCTTATCAAGCCCTTTCAGTTCGATGCAATCTATCTGATAATGTTTGCAAATCGTTCTGACCGATTCACTGATTTCCTCTCCTAATCCATTATTCAACAGAAAATAAATCTCCACATTGGGATAATAATCAATCATGGTATCCAGCATATAAGCCATGGCAGAGCGGAAAGAATACAAGTCTTTTTTAGTCCAATCCGCATACTGATACTCACCTAAAGGTGATTTGGCCCAATAATCATTAGTCGCGCCAAAAATAAAAATAATATCAGGACAACCCAACGACTTCATCCGGGTGATGAAAGAACGGTCGCTATAATCCTCCGAACGGTAACCGGTATGGCAAATAGTAGCACCGGAGAACGAATTATTCACACAAAGACGGTAGTTGTTCTCCTTAATAAACTGATGCCACCAAGTATTACGTACAGAAACCATATCCGTCTTCCGTCCTTCAGGAGGCGTCTTCAGATACCATACAAAATTCGTATCGGGCTGAACATAGCCTTCGAAAGTGGAATAAGAATCCCCCAAGATAGAAACGGATTTCAAACTTTGGGCAATGCCCGGATGACAGAACAACGTACAAAACAGCAGAGTTAAAATATACTTTTTCATAGGTATTTGATTATTTCGCCTTCAAATATACATCATATTTTGGTTTAGCACCTATAGAAACAACCTTTTTCTTCCATTTACAGACAAAAAAGAGACATAGAGCGGCTTCATAAAAATAAGAACAAATCCGATGGTTACAAATTCTATCTACAAACGTCATTACCTATAAGCCAAATAGAGGCCGTTTAACTTTTAAAAGACTAAGTATGACAAGAAACGCTTTTTGGGGACTGTGCATCGGGTTATGTATGGCAGGTACACAAGCCGTTGCTCAAAAGATAGAAAGTACGAGTATCAAAACTGATAACAAGAGAGACTGTACTTCATTCCATATCGACGGAATCACCGACGGAGACTCCTTATTTACCGCTATCGGAGGACCTGACGCACCTGTGGTTAATGCAGGAATGCCGGGTACGGAAGGGATTCAAGGAGGATTTGAAGGAGGCTCTATCGTAAAAATAAAAGGTACTTATCACATGTTCCCTACCGAACGTGCCGGCGTGAAAGGGATGCCTGCCTACCACGACAGAGTAAAGACACGGATAGGACACTGGACCAGCACCGATGCTGTTCACTGGACACGCCAATCCACTATATTGGAATCAAGCGGTGTCTATGCATTGGTACATGAAGACAATCCCATGAATGACCGCCGTTCCGCCATCTGGTCTTATATGCCTGTATTCAGCGAGGAAAACAACCGATGGTACGGATTCTATCTGGCTTACACCACAGATAAAGACATAGAACCCAATCATTCTTTCGGCCGCATCTGGAGATGTGAATCCGAAAAAGAAGGTATAGAAGGAATAGGTGGTCCTTACCGGGACATGGGAATCGTGATAGAACCGGGACTGGACTCCCAACTTTGGGAAGGACGGCAAGGAGTCGCTTCTTTCTTCCCATATAAAGTGGATAAAGGCTGGAATGCGTTTATCAGTGGAGCTTATCCTTACGAAACCCGTGCAGATTATCCCTTGAAAGGAGGGGAAAAGCGCAAGGTATGGGCTGTGGGACTGGCCGAATCAGAAACCTTGGAAGGACCATGGAAACGTATGGGTGAGGAAATCAATCCGATAACTTCCATTCACCCGCAGTTTGTAGAGAATCCTATCGTATCCCGATTACCCAACGGAACCTACATAGCAATGTTTGACGGAGGACCGGACTATTTAAACTTGCCCAACAGAATGGGATACACTTTATCCATAGACGGAAAAAACTGGAGCAAAGCACGTTATATCGCCATAGATACCAAAGTAAAAAAATGGTGGACCGTCATGCGGACCCCGCTTTGCCTGATACCCGAAGGAGATAATGTATATACCATTGTTTATACAGCTTGGGATGATACGCGCTTCCACCCCATCGGGATGGTAAAAGTAAAATTAAATCCGGAAGTATTGGATAAACTGACGGCAGAACTGAAACCGGCTATCCCCTATTTAAATGAAGTCGG
>ULRV01057409.1_pt1 | contig 15946 bp, 9 predicted proteins | sample 1955791 | NCBI WGS metagenome assembly ULRV01 (sample SAMEA4835692, study PRJEB28245) | human gut metagenome | biome: gut microbiome; material: fecal sample | place: Denmark | collected 2008 | reverse complement strand
GGGCAGCCAATAGAGTTCCTGCAACTGGCGGCCGATGGCGGTGCAAATGGCACGGGGATCTTGCTCCTGCCGCCAGGCGGCGTCCAGCCTCGCAGAGGTTTGCTGGAAAGAGCGGTGGTTCCATCCTTCGTCTTGCAAGGTGGCGAAGTCGAGCATCACCGAATAGGGCTGACGCATAAGGTAAATATAGGACTCGAGCGCACGACAAACGGACAGGTAGACAGAGCCGCTGGAGAATCGGGGCAAACATCCGACCAGGTGGATCAGAAGGCGTTCGGTATCGTCGTCCGAAACACCCAGACACAGGCTGCGTTCGGAGCGGACAACATCGGCCAGGGCATCGTAGGCCGCCATCCAGGCATCGCAGGGATAGGCGTTCCACAAAAGGTAGCACAGGCTGCGCCAAGAGGGGCGGTCGTCGTCGGCATCGGGCTGAATGTCGAAAAGCAGGGAGAGCTCGGCGTAGAGTGTGGTCAGGGTGTGGCACATCAGCTGGCAGACAGAATGGGACAGAGAGGCTTCATCGGACTTCCTTGCGGACAGGATGCGCGCCAGGCAGGTGATGCGACGAAGCATGCAACGGACACGGTCCATGACAGACTCGTCCCACATCACCGTTTCGTATTCCTGCAGGAGGCGCAGCTTGGCCCACCGGGCTTCGGCCTGAAAAAGAAGTCGGTAAAAACAGAGGAGCGGCGTGTCCGACGTCGGGAGGGGATCGTCCAGCAACAGACGGCAGTCGGCAGCCTCGGCAGTCAGTCCCAAAGGTTGATGGGGCTCGTCGATGAAACGGTCCATAGGACTTAGAACATGCTCGAACTTCACCTCATAAATGCCCTGCAGGGCCTGCGACAGGCGACTTTCCATCTCGGCATAACCGCTTGCCCGCAGCACGTGTTCGAGCCGCTCGTTAGCGACCAGCCATCTACCGTTGTCGCAACATTCCAGCACCTGCGGCCGCAGATTGCCGGTGAGCGCAGCTTCCATCAGTGTCAGTTCCATATTCTGTACAAGTATTTCTATTACAAAGATAAGGACTCAAAAGGTTTCTGAAAGAGCAATCTCATAAAATAATTGCAACGCCACAAAATATTTCCGCCGACATGGGGACGGAACTCGAAAAAAGGACTATCTTTGCCGCCGGTTTTGGTATCGCAGCCCCACCCGCTTCGGAGGCCGCGATGAAAAGGGAACCAGGTGAAAGTCCTGGACAGACCCGCTGCTGTGAGTCCCCGCCATGAAGAATCCTTGGAAAACCCCAAGCCACTGTCCCCTACCAACGGAGGGATGGGAAGGCATCCAGGGATTGGGACAAGTCAGAAGACCTGCCAGAATCTGCCAACGTTTTAACGCTTTCGGGAAATAAGGCGGTGAAACATCGAGTCGGACCTTTCTTTGCCGGACATCCCCCTGTCGCGGACAGGCGAGGGCAAGGCCGTTTCTCTTTGTACTTCTTCTGTCCCTGTTTTCCCGTAGAACTGATAGGAATATGAAAATGGGAAAAACAAACATCCGCTCCTGTCTCCTGCTCGTCGGGATACTGCTGTGTCTGGCTGCAGGCAGCCTTGAGGCCATAGGCCAGGTCAAGGTGCGCCTTTCGGGCAAGGTGACCGACCGCGAAGGCCATCCGGTGGAACAGGCCACCATCGCCATCGAAAACAGCAGCACGGGCTGCTACAGCCATACGGACGGAAGCTACGAACTGATGGTGACGCCGGGCAGGCATGTGGTGGTGGTATCGTTCGTGGGATACGAGACACTGAAGATGCCGCTTCGCATCGACGGACCTACGACCCAGGATTTCCGCCTGAAGGAAAACAACGTGGGACTGGGGACGGTAGAGGTGTACGGCAAAAGCCAGACGCAGAAACTGAAGGAAGGCGTATTTGCGGTCAACGCGCTGGACGTGAAGGCACTGGCCTCTTCACTGAACGACCTGAACAGCCTGATGGACCGCACGACAGGCGTCAAGGTACGCGAAGAGGGCGGCGTGGGTTCGGACTTCGATCTGTCTATCAACGGACTTTCGGGCAACTCGGTGCGCTACTTCCTGGACGGCATGCCACTGGACAGCAAAGGCAGCGGCATGTCGCTGGCCAACCTGCCTGTCGGCATCATCGACCGCATAGAAGTGTATAAGGGCGTAGTGCCTGCCCACCTGGGTACCGACGCGCTGGGCGGTGCCATCAACATCGTCACGAAACAGGAGAAGAAAAACTACCTGGACGCATCCTACGGCATCGGCTCGTTCCATACGCACAAGGCAGACCTGAACGCACAGTGGGTGGAACGGCGGACGGGACTCATCGTGCGGCCTACGGTGGGCATCAACTATTCGAAGAACGACTATCGGATGAAAGACGTGGAGGTGTGGTACGAAGAGGCGGACGCCTACGTCTACGCCGACCGCAAGCGTTTCCATGACGACTATTTTTCCCTGCTGGGCCAGCTGGAAATAGGTTTCGCCGACAAGTGGTGGGCCGACGCCTTCTTCGTCTCGGGGTCCTACTCGAAAACGGACAAGGAACTGCAGACCGGCTCGGTGCAGACGGTGGTCTACGGCATGGCCGAACGGCAGACGGACGCATGGAACGTGGCGGCACGCTACCGGAAACGCGACTTCCTGGTGGAGGGACTACAGCTGAACGCCTCGCTGTCGCACACGTGGGACCACTCGCTGACGGTAGATACCGCCTACCGGAAATATGACTGGAACGGAGGCTACATCGTGAGCTCACGCAACGAAATTACGGGAAACAAACGCTCGATGCGCCACTACAAACGTCCGATGACCCTGGTACACGCCAATGCCGACTATGCGCTGAACGCACACCATGGTTTCAACCTGGACTACTCGATGAACCGCACGGGCAATGACCGCTATGACGACCTGGATACGGACTTCGAACCGTCGAACGACATACTGACCAAGCATATCACAGGCCTCTCCTACTACCAGTCGTTCTTCGACGACCGGTGGAACAACACCTTCTTCGTGAAAGACTACGTGAACCATGCCAATATCCGCCAGACCGACTCGGGCGCGACGACGGGCTCGAACAACGTGCGGGGTTCCATCACCCGGAACTACTGGGGATATGGCGTAGGTACCCGCTTCACCCTTGCCGCTCCCTTTGCCGTGAAGGCCTCTTTCGAACACAGTGTACGCCTGCCCATCGCCCGCGAACTGCTGGGCAACGGAACGACGGTCTATGCCAACGTGGCACTGGAGCCCGAAAGCAGCGACAACGTCAACCTGGGCTTCTTCGGAACCTGGCGTCCGGCTGCCGGGCACACGTTATACTACGAAGCCAACGGTTTCCTGCGCAATGTGGACAACTTCATCCAGGTGCAGGTGATCGAAAAGGAAGGCATGATGCAATACCAGAACGTTCCGGCCGTACACATCAAAGGCATGGAAGGGGAAGTGCGCTACGACTGGCAGAACAGACTGCAACTGTCCGGCAACCTGAGCTTTCAGGACGCACGCGACCAGCAACAATACAAGACCGACGGAAAACCTTCGGCCACCTACAACAACCGCCTGCCCAACCGCCCCTGGCTGTTCGGCGGAGCCGAAGCAAGCTATACGTTCCACAACGTAGGCCTGCCGGACAGCCGCCTGCGACTGAACTGCAACTACCAATGGGTGCACTGGTATTTCCTGACGTGGGAAGCCTATGGTTCGTACGAGAACAAGTCGCGCATACCGACGCAGCACATCTGCAATGCGGGCCTCTCCTACTCGTGGAAGAACGACACTTACAGCCTGTCGCTGGAATGCTCCAACCTGCTGGACGAAACGGCTTACGACAACTACAAGCTGCAAAAGCCTGGCCGGGCCTTCTTTGCCAAATTCAGACTATTCATCAACTAATCTAACCAATAACCAATTGTTTCATTATGAAAAAATTCAAATTTTTACTGAGTGCATGTATGGCTGCCCTGCTGGCCACTTCTTTCACAGCCTGTTCGGACGATCCCGCCGAAGGAAACGGAGGCAACAATAATCCGGAAGAAACGACGAAGGACTATCACTTCGACCTTTTCCTTAGTGTGGGCAAGCATGGCGGCATGAGCCAGGGCGACGGAACCATCGTCAGAAGTGTATCCGACCTGAGCGCCGATGCAGACAAGATTACGATCGAAGGAATCGGCTCCGAATTCGAATCCAATGGAAACACCTACACCATGGAGGCGATCGTGAAAGGCAAATATTATTATGAAGTGCCTTACCAGCCGGCCGACCGCTTTGTGAAACTGGAAGTGAACTATGACCCCACGACCGGCAAAAATGCCCTGAACGTTGTTGGCCAACGTCCGTTTGCCGACGGCTATACATTCAAGGCACGCTCGTACACACACGCCTGGCTGGACGACAACACACTGCTCATCATGGCCGCCAACGGCGATGCAGACAAAATCATCTGGACCAAGCTGAACGCCGACGACATGAGCATCATCGACAGCGGTACCCTGAGTGAAATTACTGCTCCCGAAGGCTATCCGGTACTCACGACATCGGGCATCCTGACCTACCGCCAAAGCGACAAGAAACTTTATTATTTCTACTTTGCCAAGACTTCGAAACGGAACGGAAAGGCTACGCCCTATTTCTACACGGCTATCATCGACCCGGCTACCATGAAGGTGGAAAGCAACGAACCGAACAATATAGCCCAACAGACAGCCGGCAGCGCCTACGGCGAACTGATGCAGAACAGCGTGATGTATGATGAGGATGACAATCTTTACCTGGCCACTTTCACTCCGGACGAAAACGAAAAGGAAATAGGCCACCTGCTTCGCATCAAAAAGGGCGAAACACAGTTTGATACGACTTACGACGGTTATCCGAACGCTGACGGCAAGTTGCTGACCATCCAATACCTGGGCAACGGAAAGGCACTGGCCTACGCACGCAACGATGACGGTGATCCGCAGGACGGTAAGCTCAACATCGACTCCTACTGCCACTACTACACCATCCTGAACCTGGCAGACGGCACAAGAGAACGACTGAAATACAACGGTGAGGAAATAGCCTACAATGCCGGCCGCTTCTCCCAACGCACGGTCGTTGTCGACGGGAAAGCGTATGTAGGCGTGAACACCCGTGAGGAATCCTGCATCTATGTCTACGAGATCGCAACAGGGAAAGTTGAAAAAGGAGCAGAGGTGGATGCCAGCTTCTACTTCGACATCCTGCGCGTAATGAGCAACCAGTAATCAGCCCCCTGCATGAGAAAAGTCCTTACTTTACTTTTGTTATGTCAAACCGTCCTCCTCTGTCGCGCATACGGAGAGGGCGGTTTTGTTCCTTGCGACTTGCTTGCCAATCTGAAGAGTGGCGAGAAAGCAGCCCTGCTGATGGTACATTTCGGTACGACATACAACGACACACGTGCCCTCACCATCGATGCCCTGAACCGGAAAGCGCAGGAAGCGTTTCCTGAACTTACCTTTACCGAAGCCTATACATCGCGCATTGTCATCCGCCGCCTCAAGCAACGCGGCATCCAGAAAGACACGCCGCTCGAAGCACTTCTGCGCCTGAGGGCCGAAGGCTATACACACGTCGTCGTACAGAGCAGCAACATCATTGACGGAGTGGAAATGGAATCGCTTCGGCGCGACGTGGAAAGCGTACAGGCTTTCTTTAAAGAAATTCGGGTGGGTACTCCCCTGCTCTATTCGGTGGGCGATTGCCAGAAAGTAGCCGATATCCTGACCGGACGCATGGGCGCAGCAATGTCGGATGGGAAAAAGAAAACAGAGCATTTCGTGCTCGTAGGGCACGGCACTTATACTCCAAGCACAGCTGTCTACAGCCAAATGGACCATGTACTGAAAGCCGCCGGACACTCAAACTGCCACGTAGCCACGATAGAAGGTTATCCGACCTTCGACACCCTGCTGGCACAACTGAAAGCTGCGAAAGCCCGAAAAGTGACCTTACAACCTTTCATGCTGGTGGCAGGCGACCATGCCCGCAACGACATAGCCACAGAATGGAAAGAAAAACTGGAAGCGGAAGGCTATACCGTTAATATACGCCAGGAAGGCCTGGGACAAATACCCGAAATCCAAGACATCTTTATCGAACACCTCCGCTTCAGCCTGCACCATCGCAGTGTAGGCATCATGGAAAAGAAAGCTGCCTATGCTGCCGGAAAAGATTGAGACAAGACTGAACCACCCGCGATAAAGACAGCAGTAACGACCGGAAAGTTTACTGAAAAAACGTATCTTTGCCAAAGATTATGAAATCCAAAGAAATGAAACAACCGAAAATAATCGTTGCCGGCATCGGACCGGGCAACGAGCAAGACATCACCCCGGCCGTCAAGGCTGCACTGCACGAAGCAGATGCCGTGATAGGCTACAAATACTATTTTCAGTTTATCACTCCTTACCTGCATCCGGAAACACCCTGCATCGACACAGGGATGAAACGCGAACGCGTGCGGGCCGAACAGGCTTTCGAACTGGCTGAGCAGGGAAAGACGGTATGCGTCATCAGTTCGGGCGATGCAGGCATCTATGGCATGACACCGCTCATTTACGAAATGAAGCGCGAACGGGGCAGCACTGTCGAAATCGTATCCCTGCCCGGCATCAGTGCCTTCCAGAAGGCAGCCTCCCTGCTGGGCGCACCGGTGGGCCACGACTTCTGCGTCATTTCCCTCAGCGACCTGATGACTCCGTGGGAACGCATCGAGAAACGAATCGTAGCCGCTGCCCAGGCCGATTTTGTCACTGCAGTCTATAATCCCAAAAGCGAAGGCCGCTACTGGCAACTCTATCGGCTGAAAGAAATATTCCTGCAGGAGGGCCGTTCCCCCCAGACACCTGTGGGCTACGTCCGCCAGGCCGGAAGACCGGAACAGGAAGTACACGTGACCTCCTTACAAGAATTTGATCCCGAACAGACAGACATGTTCACAGTCGTCATTATCGGCAACTCACAGTCTTACGAATGGGAAGGCAGCTTTGTTACTCCCCGGGGATACTATCGGGAAAACGAGGAATCGGGAGCTTCCATCGGACAGGACATCATGATACGCAGTTTCCGTACCATCGAAAGCGAACTGAAGAACAAGGATATCCCTTTGGACCACAAATGGGCCCTGCTGCACGCCATCCATACTACGGCCGATTTCGAAATGGAAGACTTGCTGCGGACCGACAACCATGCCGTATCTACGCTGTACAGACAGATTGCTGACGGACAAGTGAAAACCATTGTCACCGATGTGACTATGGCCGCCAGCGGCATCCGCAAGGGAGCGTTGCAACGGCTGGGAGTGGAAGTGAAATGTTATCTCAGTGATCCGCGCTCGGCTGAAATGGCTGCTGAAAAAAAAATCACCCGTACACAGGCCGGCATCCGACTCGCGGTAGAAGAACATCCTGACGCCCTGTTTGTCTTCGGCAACGCGCCGACGGCCCTGATGGAGCTATGCGACCTGATTCGCAAAGAGAAAGCCCGTCCGGCAGGCATCGTGGCAGCGCCTGTAGGTTTCGTTCACGTAAAGGAATCCAAGCACATGGTGAAACCTTTTACAGAAATCCCCAAAATCATTGTGGAAGGACGCAAGGGAGGAAGCACCCTGGCCGCTACGCTGGTCAACGCCATCCTTTGCTACAACGATGCCGAGCAACTGCGCCCTGGCCGAGACGTATAAACAGATAAATATGGAACAGAATTTCATCCTGATAGGACTGGATGACAGTCCCTCACCCTTCTTTCCTCCCGAAGTACAGGAACTGATCCGAAACGGAAGGTACTTCTCGGGCGGTGTACGGCACAGGGAGATTGTAGCTTCCCTGCTGCCGGATGATGCCACGTGGATGACCATCAACATACCGCTGGACAACGTATTCGCACAATACAAGGCCCATTTCGAGACCGACGGACATCCTATCGTGGTATTCGCTTCGGGCGATCCGCTGTTTTTCGGTTTTGCCAACACGCTCCGTAAACGGATGCCTGAAGCCCACCTGCAACTCTATCCTGCCTTCAACTCCTTGCAGACATTGGCACACAGGATGGTAATCCCCTACAGCGACATGCGAAACGTATCGCTGACCGGACGCCCTTGGCAGGAACTGGACAGGGCCTTGATAGAACGAAGCACCCAAATCGGCATCCTGACCGACCGGGAACACACTCCCGACGCCATTGCCCACCGCATGCTGGACTATGGCTACAGCCAATATACGGTCTATGTAGGCGAACACCTGGGAAACCCAGACAAAGAACGCATCCGCCGGATGACGGTTGAAGAGACTGCCCGAAGCTGCTTTGAACGCCCCAATTGCTTGATCTTGAAAGCTGACACTCCTCTCCCACCACGTCCCTTCGGCATTCCCGACGAGACTTTCGATCATTTGGACGGACGTGCCCGCATGATAACCAAGGCCCCTATCCGGCTGCTTACGCTCCGTGCACTCGAACTGAACAGTCGACGTGTGTTTTGGGATATCGGTTCCTGCACGGGTTCGGTATCCATCGAAGCACGCCTTCAGTTTCCGCATCTGACGGTCGTTTCTTTTGAAATACGTCCCGAAGGCAGACAACTGATGGAAGTGAACAGTCGCCGCTTCGGCGTTCCGGGCATACAACATCTGACAGGAGACTTTCTGCAAACCGACCTTTCCTCCTTACCTCTTCCCGATGCCGTATTTATCGGTGGTCATGGAGGCAAACTGGGCGAAATGATGGAAGGAATAAAGAAACTTCTCCAGCCCGGTGGATGTATCGTCTTCAACTCCGTATCTGCCGAAAGCGGGAAAGCCTTCCGCGAGGCAGCCGCAAAACTGGGTATGCAACTGCAACCATCGGTACGCATTGCGTTGGATGACTACAATCCCATCGAAATAATGAAAGCTACCTTATAATAGAAACAGAAAACATGGATAAAAAGACAGCCATTATATTGATTTCCGAAGAAGGATTGCCGCTGGCACACCGTCTGTTGCCGGAATTTCCCCAAGCCGTCATCCTCAGTACGACGGTCAAGGACAATACCTGCCTGAATGTAGAAAGCTATGCGAACTTCTTCAATGAAAATTTCCATCGCTATGACGCCTTTATCTTTATCGGAGCCATGGGGATTTGTGTACGGAGCATAGCGCCTTTCATCGCAGACAAGCATACTGATCCTGCAGTAGTATGTATAGACAGTACGGGACGATATGCCATTCCTGTCCTGTCGGGACATGTAGGCGGGGCGAACGAGCTGGCCCGATGTGTGGCCGGATGTATCGGAGCGGAAGCCGTGATTACTACACAAAGTGACCGTACTGGCCTGTGGGCACTCGATACACTGGGCACTGAATACAACTGGACAGTCCTGACTGCCGAAGGTGGAAACATGATTTCTGCAAATTCTGATGAAGGACATCGCATAATAAACCGACTCATCAGCCTGTTTGTCAAACAAGTACCCACATTGCTGTACATCGGTGTACGGGTGCCGGGGGTAGAGCGGTTGGAGCGGACTTGTCCGCCGCATGTCAGCATCCGTTACGGACGCTTCGAAGACATCGACTTGAAGCCTTACGAACTAGTCTTGCTGATTACGCCTTTCCGCTACAACACTGCCGGAATCCCTGCTCTTTATTACATTCCGCAGGTACTCCATGCAGGCATCGGACTGGCACACAACGCCGGACCTGTCGAGGAAGTCATCCGGCAACTGAACGAAACGCTGTACAGCCAACACATCCATCCCGCCGCAATTTCCGATTTTGCCACCATCTGCGAGAAACGTGAAGAGCCGGTAGTCGGACAGCTGCAATCCCGGTTCCCCGTGCACTTCTATACAGCCGACGAGCTGAAGGCGGTAGACGTCCCTACCCCGAGCGAAGTAGTACAAAAACACATGGGTACGCCCAGCGTCAGCGAAGCAGCAGCCCTGCTGGCCTCGGAAAGCGGGTGTCTGGTACTGAACAAACAGAAAGGCAGCAACTATACCCTGGCCGTAGCCATTGGAAAGGGAATAATGACCGACAGCGGCCATATCGAAATCGTGGGAGCCGGTCCGGGCGATCCCGACCTGATATCCGTACGCGGACGACAGATGCTGGAAAAAGCCGATCTGATACTCTATGCCGGCAGTCTGGTGCCCCGCGAACTGACCTATTGTGCCAAACCAGGTGCCGTAGTCCGCAGTTCTGCCTCCATGAATCTGGAGGAACAGTTCGCGCTGATGAAAGAATTTTATGACCGCGGTTGCTTCATTGTCCGGCTGCACACGGGTGATCCTTGTATCTATGGAGCCATACAGGAACAGATGAACTATTTCGACCAATACCAGATGAGTTATCACATCACGCCGGGTATTTCTTCTTTCCAAGCCGCTGCCGCTGCCCTGAAATCACAGTTTACCATTCCCGAAAAAGTGCAGAGTATCATCCTGACCCGCGGCGAAGGACGGACACCCATGCCCGAACGGGAAAAGCTGCACCTCATGGCGCGCTCGCAAAGTACGATGTGCATATTCCTCAGCGCGGGTATTGTAGACCAGGTGCAGAGCGAACTGTTGCAGGAATATCCCGAAGATACGCCTGTAGCCGCCTGTTACCATCTGACGTGGAAAGACGAACGAATCTACCGCGGTGTGCTGAAAGATTTGGCCAAGATTGTGAAAGAAAACAACCTGACACTGACTACCCTGCTAGTAGTGGGCGAAGCCATTGACAACCGCCAAGGCTTGTCCCGCCTCTATGCGCACGAGTTCAAACATCTGTATCGGAAGGATTGAATTATGATTCTTATTTTAGGAGGAACCACCGAAGGCCGACTGGCGGTAAACACACTGGACGAATCGGGCAGTCCGTTCTACTATTCCACCCGTGGAGATGAACAGGAAGTGTCCCTACACCACGGCATCCGTCTGCAAGGAGGCATGGATGCGGGAGCGATGGAGCAATTCTGCCGGCAAAAGGGAATCCGGCTATTGGTCGATGCCGCTCATCCTTTTGCTGAGGAACTGCATCGCAACGTAGCTACAGTGGGGCAACGTCTGCAAGTTCCTGTAATCAGACTTGAGCGCATCTATCCGCCACGTACGACCTGTCCTGTTATCTGGTGTGCCGACTACGACGAAGCTGTGAAAAAAATACAGCAATCGCATCCGGCCTCTCTCCTCCTGCTTACGGGCGTACAGAGCATTGCCCGCTTGGCTGCGCTATGGAAAGATAAAAACATACGCTGCCACTGCCGCATCCTCGACCGCGACAGCTCACGCCTGTTGGCCGACCGCCAAGGATTTCCTCGCGAACGCCTCTGCTATTACCACGAAGGCGAAGACGAACGAATCGTGATGGAGCAACTTCACCCGAAAGCTATCGTATTGAAAGAAAGCGGTTTGTCGGGAGGATTTAAAGAAAAGGTTGAAGTGGCAACAAGCCTTGGTATCCAAGTGTTTGCCATCCAACGCCCGCCACTTCCTCCTTCGTTTATAACCGTAACAGGGAGGCATGGACTCCGTCGGCAAGTTGAACAACTGCTTCCCGAATTCTACCCACAACACACGGGACTTACCACCGGAACCTGTGCCACAGCCGCCACCGTAGCTGCCGTTTGGAAAGCCCTTGACGATAATACTCCCGACACTTTTCCAGTCCTTCTGCCAGACGGCGAAATCCTGACGATACCTGCCCGTCCGACAGAAAGGATTTTATCTGCCGACGGCAAGACCGTCATTGCTTCAGCTTTTACTGTAAAAGATGCAGGAGATGATCCGGATATTACCAACGGCACGACGATAGAAGCCCGCGTCACGTTGCACCTGTCGTCCGCTGCCACTTCTCTATCCATTCACATCGATGGCGGTTGCGGAGTGGGTCGTGTTACGTTACCAGGTTTGGGAATTGAGGTGGGACAAGCTGCCATTAACGCTACCCCACGTCGGATGATAGAAAACAGCATCCGTCACTTGCTGCATTCCTTGCCTATGAAAGCCAATCCTGTCTCGATAGACGTCCTCATTTCCGTACCGGGTGGTGAAGAAATTGCCCGCCGCACTTTCAACCCTCGCCTAGGCATTGAAGGGGGAATTTCGATTATCGGCACGTCGGGCATTGTGAAGCCCTTCTCGACAGATGCTTTTATCCGCTCCATCGCCAAATCTATGGAAGTGGCACGCGCTACAGGTAGTCCACGTGTCGTTATCAATTCGGGTGCCAAGAGTGAACGTTTCGTTCGTGCCTATTATCCTGAACTACCGCCACAGGCTTTCGTACACTACGGCAACTTTATCGGCGAAACGCTGAAACTGGCCGACAGCCTGAAGGTGCCTCGCATTACGCTGGGTGTTATGATAGGTAAGGCTGTCAAGCTGGCAGAAGGGCATCTGGATACCCACAGCCGCCAGGTGACGATGAACCGTGATTTCATCATTTCAATGGCTCGTGAAGTCGGTTGCGGTGAAGATGTCTGCACACGCATCGACGGCATCACTTTGGCTCGTAAGTTGTGGGACCTTATACCAGCTTCGCTTTTGCCAACCTTTACGCAGACCGTCATTGACCACTGCCACCACCACTGTGCCCCTCTCTTACCTCACGGCGAACTGACCATTTTACTGATTTCGGAAGATGGGCGAATATACGTATAATCCTATCAGCTTTTCAATCCATTTTCTTGCCGCTTCATCTCCAGCAATACGCCAAACGTCAGCGGAAGGGCCAGTAAGAAAGTGCAGATGTCGGAAACGGCCTGACACATCTCCACGCCCTGAAGCCCGAAGAAATGGGGAAGGATAAAGATAAACGGCACAAAGAACAAGCCCTGACGGGCAGACGAAAGGATGGTGGCACGCACGGATTTGCGGATAGTCTGCAACATCATGTTGCTGATGATGACAAACGTGCCCAGCGGATAGGTGACAAGCTGCCAGCGCAGGGCCGAAGCACCTGTGGCCACCACAGCGGGGTCGCCTTTACGGAACAGCTCCACCACCTCTTCGGCAAAGCCGAAACCCAGAACGGCACAGCAGGTCAGGAAAATAAAACCGATACGTACACAGAGCCAGAAACCCTGACGCACACGGCTATAAAGACCTGCGCCGTAGCAGAAGCCACAGAGGGGCTGGAAACCCTGCCCGAAACCGATTAGGAAAGAATTGATGAACATACCAATGCGTGACACGATGGACATGCCTGCGATGGCAGCGTCGCCATACGCTCCGGCGGCCAAGTTCAGCAGGATGGTGGACAGACTAGCGAGTCCCTGGCGGGCAAGCGAGGGCGTACCACCGCCAATAATTTCCTTGATGAAGGCGAGCGATGGCGTAAAGTTGCGATAACGGATGGGGATATTCCCCCCCTTCGTAGCCATGTAGAGCAGCAGCGTAAAGCTGCACACCTGACTAATGACCGTGGCCAGCGCAGCACCCGCCACGCCCATATCGCAGACGAAGATGAATAGCGGGTCGAGCACCACGTTGAGGATCGCCCCGCTCACGATACCCACCATAGCGTAGGCAGCATTCCCCTGAAAGCGTATCTGATTGTTCAGCACCAGCGATGAAGCCATGAAAGGCGTACCTGTCAAGATAATACCCAAGTAGCGTTCCGTATAAGGCAAGATGGTGGGTGTAGAGCCCAGCATCAGCGACAGCGGTGTGAGGAATAGCAACCCCAACACCGCCAACACACAGCCCGTGAAGAAAGCCATGAAAAAGCCCGTGGCTGCCATCTTCTCCGCATTGGCCACGTCGCGGGCGCCCAGACGGCGCGAGATGTAGTTACCCGACCCGTGGCCGAAGAAAAAACCGACAGCCTGGATGATGGACATCAGCGAGAACACGATGCCTACCGCTGCTGTGGACTGCGTATTAATCTTACCGACGAAGTACGTGTCGGCCATGTTGTAGAAAGCCGTCACCAACATACTGATGATGGTGGGGATGGCCAGGCGGGTGATGACACCCGCAATGGGGGCAGTAGTCAGCTGCTCGTAGTTTTCTTTGGCTGTGTGATGGTGTATCAACATCTCATATAATCTTTTTTATCCGTTAGGTAACAAGTCCGCTTCCCGGATAACGCCCAGCAATTCGCCGATGCTGCGGACAGTGACCATAGTGCCGTCCGCCCGGTGAAGCACGAAGGGAGCGTCACCCCGCAGGTCGCCCGTCTCGATGAAGACAGCAGACTCCACGTTGCGGTTAGCCAGAATGCCGTTGCGCTGCAAAGCCTTGCGCACCATGGCATAGCGTTGTCCGTGTCCGGCGAGGCGGATTTGCGAAGTGTATTCATTGTCCACACGGAAGAGGCCCGTCTCCAGATCGAACACAATGCCCTTACGGGCGAAAAAGCGGCTCAGACTGCCGTCCAGCGACAGGTCTTCGGGCGTGCCGATGGTCACCCCGCTCGCCTTGTCCATCAGCCAGATTTTGTCGGCTATTTGGAGAGCCAGCTCCAGGTCATGGGTAGAGAGAAAGATGGTCTTGCCCGTGCTACGGCTCAGGCGGTGGAGCAACTGCATCATCTCCACCTTGCTGGGAAAATCGAGGAAGGCCGTCGGCTCGTCCAGGTAGATGACGGGCGTCTCCTGTGCCAGCGCCTTGGCTATCATCACCTTCTGGCGCTCGCCGTCGCTCAGGGTATCCACCATGCGGTCGGCCAGGTGTGCGATGCCCACCAGGGCGATGGAGCGCGCCACCACCTCCTTGTCTGCCTTCGACAGGGTTCCCCAAAAGCCGGTGTAAGGGCTGCGTCCCAGACCCACCAGCTCCGTGGCGGTCATGTTACGAATGTCGCATTTCTCCGTCAGTACCACGCTCAGCACGCGCGACAGCTGCTTGTCCGTATAGGCATCAATCTCCTTGCCCTGCACGTAGATGTTTCCGTCCAGCTTGGGCTGGAAGGCCGAGAGCGTGCGCAGCAGGGTGGACTTCCCCACTCCGTTGGCTCCCAAAAGGCAGGTCAGCTCACCGCCGCAGATGTCGGCCGAGATGCCTGCCGCCACCGTCTTCACGCTGTGCTTCGAGGCATAGCCGATGGAGAGGTTTTCGATATGGATGGTTGGTTGGTTCAAGCGGTCTTTTGTTTTATAGGGTTCATATTCAGTTATTCGTCTATCTCACTCTTCCTGCGCCTGAAGAGCACCGAAGCAACGACCGGCGCACCAATGAGTGCCGTCACCGAGTTTACCGGCAGGGCGCCCTCGAAGCCTGGCATACGGGCAATGAGGTTGCACACCAAAGCCAGAGCGGCACCCGTCAGCAGCGTGGCAGGCATCAGCACACGGTGGTCCGACGAGCGGAAGATGGCACGGCACAGATGGGGCACGGCCAGGCCCAAGAACATAATGGGGCCGCAGTAGGCCGTCACGATGGCCACCAGCACGCCCGAGCAGAGAATGACCAGCAGGCGGGCCCGCCGGATGTTCAGTCCCAGGTTGCGCGCATAGCTGTTGCCCAGCAACAGCAGATTCATGGTCTTGATGAGCAGGAACGACAGCGGCAGCAGCACGGCCATGATGCCCACGAACAGCAGCATCTGGTCGCCTGAAACGCGGGCGAAGCTGCCCAGCCCCCAGATGACATAGGCACGGATATCCTCTTCGACGCTGAAGAACTTCAGCACACCGATGACGGCATTGGCCACGTAGCCTATCATGACGCCGATGATGAGCAGCGTCACGTTGCCGCGCACCTTCATCGACACATAGACGATGAGCGCCATCACCGACATGGCACCCACGATGGCGGCCAGCGACAACGCCACTTCGCCCAGATAGCCCAGACGGCTCAGGGCCACGCCCCCGACAGCACCGGACAGCAGCACTACCATCGCCACGCCCAGGCTGGCACCCGAGCTAACGCCCAGCACCGAAGGGTCGGCCAGCGGATTGCGGAACACCGTCTGCATCTGCAGGCCGCTGACCGACAGACCCGCGCCCGCCACAAGCGCCGTCAGGGCCTGGGGC
>ULRV01011263.1_pt1 | contig 16215 bp, 10 predicted proteins | sample 1955791 | NCBI WGS metagenome assembly ULRV01 (sample SAMEA4835692, study PRJEB28245) | human gut metagenome | biome: gut microbiome; material: fecal sample | place: Denmark | collected 2008 | reverse complement strand
AAGTTGGCTGCAGAAAAAATTGAAGCAGGGAAAGCATACTCTCTCAAGGAAGCTGCTCAGTTGGTAAAGGAAATCACTTATACCAAGTTTGACGCTTCTCTGGATATCGACGTACGTTTGGGCGTTGACCCGCGTAAGGCCAACCAGATGGTGAGAGGTGTTGTATCACTTCCTCACGGTACTGGTAAGGTTGTACGCGTTTTGGTGCTTTGTACACCAGATGCTGAAGCTGCTGCAAAAGAAGCCGGAGCTGACTATGTTGGTCTTGACGAATATATTGAAAAGATCAAAGGTGGATGGACTGATATTGATGTGATTATCACTATGCCGTCCATCATGGGTAAGATTGGTGCACTCGGTCGTGTGCTCGGTCCTCGTGGATTGATGCCTAACCCCAAGAGTGGCACTGTAACTATGGATGTTGCTAAAGCTGTAAGAGAAGTAAAACAAGGCAAAATCGACTTTAAGGTTGACAAGAGTGGTATTGTTCATACTTCTATCGGTAAAGTTTCATTTAGTGCTGATCAAATTCGTGACAATGCGAAAGAATTCATCTCTACTTTGAATAAATTGAAACCGACTGCAGCCAAGGGTACATATATTAAGAGTATTTATCTTTCTAGCACGATGAGTGCGGGCATCAAGATTGACCCGAAAACAGTAGAAGAAATCTAATAAAACGGAGTAATAATGAGAAAGGAAGATAAAAGTACGATTATTGAGCAGATTGCTGCTACAGTTAAGGAATACGGACACTTCTACTTGGTAGATACCACTGCTATGAATGCTGCTACAACCAGCATGTTGAGAAGAGAATGTTTCAAGGCTGACATCAAATTGATGGTAGTTAAGAATACATTGCTTCACAAGGCATTGGAGAGCCTGGAAGAAGACTTTTCTCCGCTTTATGGTTCTCTGAAAGGTACAACTGCCGTAATGTTCAGCAACGTTGCTAACGCTCCGGCCAAGTTGATTAAAGATAAGGCTAAGAACGGTATTCCCGGACTGAAGGCTGCATATGCAGAAGAAAGCTTCTATGTTGGTGCTGACCAGTTGGATGCTCTCGTAAGTATCAAGAGTAAGAATGAAGTTATTGCCGATATCGTTGCATTGCTGCAGTCACCGGCCAAGAATGTTATTTCTGCTCTGCAATCAGGTGGTAACACCCTCCACGGAGTTCTCAAGACTCTTGGTGAACGTCCCGAAGCGTAAATTTCGGAAAAAGAATTATATCAATTTATTTAGTATTTAAACAATTAAAAATCATACAAAAATGGCAGATTTGAAAGCTTTTGCAGAACAATTAGTTAACTTGACAGTAAAAGAAGTTAATGAACTTGCAACAATCCTGAAAGAAGAATATGGTATTGAACCTGCTGCTGCAGCTGTTGCTGTTGCTGCTGGTCCTGCAGCCGGTGGTGCTGCTGCCGCAGAAGAAAAGACTTCTTTCGACGTAGTATTGAAGAGCGCTGGCTCAGCTAAACTTCAGGTAGTTAAAGCCGTTAAGGAAGCTTGCGGTCTTGGCTTGAAGGAAGCTAAGGACATGGTAGACGGTGCTCCTAGCGTAGTAAAAGAAGGTTTGGCTAAGGACGAAGCAGAATCACTGAAGAAAACATTGGAAGAAGCTGGAGCTGAAGTTGAACTTAAATAACATTAGCCTGTAAATCAGGTAATTCGGTTAAGAACCCTTCGTGAAAAGGGTTCTTAACCTTTTTGTGTATATATTTAAAATTCACTTCTACAAATCCATTATCAGATGTCTTCAAATACTGTAAATCAAAGAGTTAATTTCGCTTCGACTAAGAATCCGCTTGCATATCCGGATTTTCTGGAAGTACAATTGAAGTCATTCCAAGACTTTCTACAACTGGATACTCCTCCCGAGAAACGTAAGAACGAGGGATTGTATAAAGTATTTGCTGAAAACTTCCCTATTGCCGATACAAGAAACAATTTTGTTCTTGAATTTCTGGACTACTATATTGATCCGCCGCGTTATACCATCGATGAATGTATAGAGCGAGGGCTTACTTATAGTGTGCCGTTAAAGGCAAAATTGAAATTGTATTGTACCGACCCTGATCATGAGGACTTTGATACGGTCATTCAGGACGTTTTCCTTGGACCTATTCCTTACATGACAGATAAAGCTACGTTTGTCATCAATGGAGCCGAGCGTGTCGTTGTATCCCAATTGCATCGTTCGCCGGGCGTATTCTTCGGTCAGAGTGTACATGCCAATGGTACGAAGTTGTATTCAGCTCGTATCATCCCCTTCAAGGGATCCTGGATTGAATTTGCTACGGACATTAACAATGTCATGTATGCCTACATCGACCGTAAGAAGAAATTGCCCGTTACAACGTTGCTGAGAGCTATCGGTTTTGAGAATGATAAGGATATTCTTGAAATCTTCAATTTGGCAGAAGACGTTAAGGTGAATAAAGCCAATCTGAAGAAGATTGTTGGTCGTAAATTGGCTGCCCGTGTTTTGAAAACATGGATTGAGGACTTTGTAGATGAAGATACCGGTGAAGTAGTTTCTATCGAACGTAATGAAGTTGTTATCGACCGTGAAACTGTGATTGAACCGGAACATGTAGATATCATTCTAGAGTCAGGCGTTCAGAATATCCTTGTTCATAAGGAAGAACCGAACCAGTCTGACTACTCTATCATATATAATACACTGCAGAAAGACCCCAGTAACTCGGAAAAGGAAGCTGTGCTTTACATTTACCGTCAGTTGCGTAATGCAGATCCTGCAGATGATGCCAGTGCACGTGAAGTCATCAACAATTTGTTCTTCTCTGAAAAGAGATATGATTTAGGTGATGTGGGACGTTATCGTATCAACAAGAAGTTGAACTTGACGACCGACATGGATGTACGTGTCCTGACGAAGGAAGATATTATTGAGATTATCAAGTATCTGATTGAATTGATCAATTCGAAGGCAGACGTCGACGATATCGACCACTTGAGCAACCGTCGTGTACGTACTGTCGGTGAGCAGCTGTCCAATCAGTTTGCTATCGGTTTGGCCCGTATGTCTCGTACCATCCGTGAGCGAATGAATGTGCGTGACAATGAAGTGTTCACACCGATCGATTTGATTAATGCCAAGACTATATCTTCAGTCATCAATTCGTTCTTTGGTACCAACGCTTTGTCTCAATTCATGGACCAGACGAATCCATTGGCTGAAATTACTCATAAGCGTCGTATGTCTGCCTTAGGTCCTGGCGGTTTGTCACGCGAACGTGCTGGTTTCGAGGTGCGCGACGTACACTATACTCACTATGGACGTCTTTGTCCTATCGAGACTCCTGAAGGTCCGAACATCGGTTTGATTTCTTCTCTCTGTGTGTTCGCTAAGATCAATGATCTTGGATTTATCGAGACTCCTTATCGTAAGGTAGAAAACGGTAAGGTTGATCTTTCTCCCGAAGGATTGGTTTATCTGAGTGCCGAAGAAGAGGAAGGCAAGATTATTGCGCAGGGTAATGCTCCTTTGAATGATGACGGAACCTTTATCCGTGATAAAGTAAAATCACGTCAGGATGCAGATTATCCTGTTGTAGCTCCCAATGAAGTCGAGCTGATGGACGTTTCTCCGCAGCAGATTGCTTCTATTGCCGCTTCTTTGATTCCGTTCTTGGAACACGATGACGCCAATCGTGCGTTGATGGGATCGAACATGATGCGCCAGGCAGTACCTTTGTTGCGTAGCGAGGCTCCGATTGTTGGAACTGGTATTGAGCGTCAGTTGGCTCGCGATTCGCGTACGCAGATTACGGCCGAAGGTGAAGGTGTAGTAGATTTTGTGGATGCTACGACCATCCGTATTCTTTATGATCGCACGGAAGATGAAGAATTTGTAAGTTTCGAATCGGCATTGAAAGAATATCGCATTCCGAAGTGGCGTCGTACGAACCAGAATATGACCATTGACCTCCGCCCGATCTGTGTGAAAGGACAGCGTGTGACGAAGGGTCAGATCCTTACTGAGGGTTATTCGACTGAAGACGGCGAATTAGCATTGGGTAAGAACCTATTGGTTGCCTATATGCCTTGGAAGGGATATAACTACGAGGATGCCATCGTGCTGAACGAACGTGTTGTTCGTGAAGACTTGCTTACTTCTGTACACGTAGAAGAGTATTCGTTGGAAGTACGTGAGACGAAACGTGGTATGGAAGAGCTGACCTCTGATATTCCTAACGTAAGTGAAGAAGCTACCAAAGATCTGGATGAGAATGGTATCGTGCGTGTTGGTGCCCGTATTGAGCCGGGTGACATCCTGATCGGTAAGATTACGCCGAAGGGTGAGTCTGATCCTTCTCCTGAGGAGAAATTGCTTCGTGCTATCTTCGGCGATAAAGCCGGTGATGTAAAAGATGCTTCTTTAAAGGCATCACCTTCGTTGAAAGGTGTGGTTATCGGCAAACGTTTGTTCTCACGTGTCATAAAGACTCGTAGTTCCAAACTGGCCGACAAAGCTCTGTTGCCAAAGATTGATGAGGAATTTGAAGGTAAAGTAGCCGATTTACGTAAGATATTGATTGATAAACTTTTGAAGTTGACTGATGGCTTGACTTCTGAAGGCGTGAAGGATTATATGGGAACCGATGTTATTTCTAAGGGTGCCCGTTTCCATGCTTCCGATTTTAGCGATTTGGACTTCACTGCTATCCAATTGAGCGGCTGGACGAAGGATGAACATGCCAACACGCTGATCCGTGCTTTGGTGATGAACTTCATCAAGAAGTACAAAGAATTGGATGCCGAACTGAAACGTAAGAAATTTGCCATTACCATTGGCGATGAACTGCCTGCCGGTATCATTCAGATGGCCAAAGTTTACATTGCCAAGAAACGTAAGATCGGTGTCGGTGACAAGATGGCCGGACGTCACGGTAACAAGGGTATCGTTTCCCGCGTAGTGCGTCAGGAAGACATGCCGTTCTTGGCTGACGGAACTCCGGTTGACATTGTGTTGAATCCGTTGGGTGTGCCTTCTCGTATGAACATTGGTCAGATCTTTGAAGCCGTATTGGGAAGTGCAGGAAAGAAGTTGGGCGTTAAGTTTGCTACTCCTATCTTTGATGGAGCTACGTTGGACGACCTGAACACATGGACTGATAAAGCAGGTTTGCCTCGTTATGGCAAAACTACTTTGTACGATGGTGGTACGGGAGAGGCGTTCGAGCAGCAAGCTACTGTAGGTGTGACATACATGCTGAAACTGGGTCACATGGTTGAAGACAAGATGCATGCCCGTTCTATCGGTCCGTACTCACTTATTACACAACAGCCGTTGGGTGGTAAAGCACAGTTCGGTGGACAGCGTTTCGGAGAAATGGAGGTTTGGGCACTCGAAGCATTCGGTGCTGCACACATCCTGCAAGAAATTCTGACAATCAAGTCTGATGATGTAGTTGGACGTTCGAAGGCATACGAAGCAATCGTCAAAGGTGAGCCGATGCCTACTCCGGGTATTCCAGAGTCGTTGAACGTGTTGCTGCATGAGTTACGCGGACTCGGATTGAGCATCAACTTAGAGTAATTTTTCAATCATCCATTGTCAATTATCAATTACAATATAAAGTATGGCTTTTAGAAAAGATAATAAGATAAAGAGTAATTTCTCGAAAATCTCTATCGGTTTGGCTTCACCTGAAGAAATCCTTGAGAATTCGAGTGGTGAAGTTTTAAAGCCTGAAACCATCAATTACCGTACTTATAAACCCGAGCGTGACGGTTTGTTCTGCGAGCGCATCTTCGGTCCTATCAAGGACTATGAGTGCCACTGCGGTAAGTATAAGCGCATCCGTTACAAAGGTATCGTCTGCGACCGTTGTGGTGTGGAGGTAACCGAGAAGAAGGTGCGCCGTGAGCGTATGGGTCACATCCAGTTGGTTGTGCCCGTGGCTCATATCTGGTATTTCCGCTCTTTACCCAACAAGATTGGTTATCTGTTGGGTCTGCCGACTAAGAAACTGGATGCCATCATCTATTATGAGCGTTACGTCGTTATTCAGCCCGGTGTATTGGCTGACGAAGTAGCTCAGTATGACCTTTTGGAAGAGGGCGAATATCTGGATTTGTTGGACAAGCTTCCTAAGGAAAACCAGTTCCTTGAAGATTCTGATCCCAATAAGTTTATTGCAAAGATGGGTGCAGAGGCCATTTACGACCTGCTGACTCATCTGGACTTGGATGCATTGTCCTATGAACTCCGCCATCGTGCCAACAACGACGCTTCACAGCAGCGTAAGAACGAGGCGCTGAAACGTCTACAGGTTGTTGAGTCGTTCCGTGCTTCTCGCGGCCGCAACAAGCCCGAGTGGATGATTGTCCGTATCGTACCGGTTATTCCGCCTGAACTGCGTCCGTTGGTTCCGCTGGATGGTGGCCGTTTCGCTACGTCCGACTTAAACGATCTCTATCGTCGTGTTATCATTCGTAACAACCGTCTGAAGAGATTGATTGAAATAAAGGCTCCTGAAGTCATTCTTCGTAACGAGAAGCGTATGTTGCAGGAAGCAGTCGACTCACTGTTTGACAATTCTCGCAAGTCCAGCGCTGTGAAGACTGATGCCAACCGTCCGTTGAAATCTCTCTCCGACAGTTTGAAGGGTAAGCAGGGACGTTTCCGTCAGAACTTGTTGGGTAAGCGTGTTGACTATTCTGCCCGTTCGGTTATCGTCGTTGGTCCCGAACTGCGTATGGGCGAGTGCGGTATTCCCAAACTGATGGCCGCTGAGCTTTACAAGCCGTTTATTATCCGTAAGCTCATTGAGCGCGGCATTGTGAAGACGGTGAAGAGTGCCAAGAAGATTGTAGACCGCAAGGAACCCGTTATCTGGGATATCTTGGAGCATGTCATGAAGGGACATCCAGTTCTGCTGAACCGTGCCCCGACACTGCACCGCTTGGGTATCCAGGCCTTCCAGCCCAAGATGATTGAAGGAAAGGCTATCCAGCTGCACCCGTTGGCATGTACGGCCTTCAACGCCGACTTCGACGGTGACCAGATGGCTGTTCATCTTCCGTTGAGTAACGAAGCTATTCTGGAGGCACAGCTGTTGATGCTCCAGTCACACAATATTTTGAACCCGGCCAACGGTGCGCCTATCACTGTGCCTGCACAGGATATGGTGCTTGGTCTGTACTACATCACCAAGCTGCGTAAGGGTGCTAAGGGTGAGGGTCTGACTTTCTATGGCCCTGAAGAAGCTCTGATTGCCTATAACGAAGGCAAGTGCGACATCCACGCTCCTGTCAGTGTTATCGTGGACGATGTAGATGAGAACGGTAACATTGTCAAGAAGATGATGCACGATACCTCTGTCGGTCGTGTCATTGTTAATGAGATTGTACCGCCCGAAGCCGGATACATCAATACCATTATCTCTAAGAAGTCATTGCGCGACATCATCAGTCACGTTATTAAGGTGTGCGGTGTGTCCAAGGCTGCTGACTTCCTTGACGGTATCAAGAACTTGGGTTACTATATGGCCTTCAAGGGAGGTCTGTCTTTCAACTTGGGTGATATCATTATTCCTGAAGAGAAGGAGGCACTTGTACAGAAGGGCTACGAAGAAGTAGAACAGGTTATCAACAACTATAACATGGGTATCATTACCAACAACGAACGTTACAATCAGGTAATTGATATCTGGACACACGTCAACTCCGAATTGTCCAACATCCTGATGAAAACCATTTCATCTGATGACCAGGGCTTTAACTCTGTCTACATGATGCTGGATTCCGGTGCCCGTGGTTCGAAGGAGCAGATCCGTCAGCTTTCCGGTATGCGTGGTTTGATGGCCAAGCCGCAGAAAGCCGGTGCCGAAGGTGGTCAGATCATTGAAAACCCGATTCTTTCGAACTTTAAGGAAGGTTTGTCCGTGCTCGAGTACTTTATCTCTACCCACGGTGCCCGTAAAGGTTTGGCCGATACTGCTTTGAAGACGGCCGATGCCGGATACCTGACTCGTCGTTTGGTCGACGTGTCACACGACGTGATCATCAACGAAGAAGACTGTGGAACACTCCGCGGACTGGTTTGTACAGCCCTCAAGAATAACGATGAAACCATCGCTACACTGTATGAACGTATTCTGGGACGTGTATCCGTACATGATATTGTACATCCGACAACCGGCGAACTGATTGTTGCTGGCGGTGAGGAAATCACAGAGGCCATTGCCCAGAAGATTGAAGATTCTCCTATCGAGAGTGTCGAAATCCGTTCGGTGCTCACTTGCGAATCCAAGAAGGGTGTTTGTGCTAAGTGTTATGGTCGTAACTTGGCTACCAGTCGTATGGTACAGAAAGGTGAGGCCGTCGGTGTCATTGCGGCACAGTCTATCGGTGAGCCGGGTACACAGTTGACATTGCGTACATTCCACGCCGGTGGTACGGCTGCCAACATCGCCGCCAACGCCAGTATCGTGGCCAAGAACAATGCTCGCCTCGAATTCGAGGAACTTCGTACCGTTGACGTGATTGACGAAGCAGGCGAACCCGCCAAGGTAGTGGTAGGCCGTTTGGCTGAGTTGCGTTTTGTCGATGTCAATACCGACATCGTACTTTCTACTCACAACGTGCCCTACGGTTCTACGTTGTATGCTGCCGATGGAGAAGTGGTAGAAAAAGGCAAACTCATTGCTCGTTGGGACCCCTTCAACGCAGTCATTATCACCGAGGCTACCGGTAAAATTGAGTTCGAGGATGTCATCGAGAACGTCACCTATAAGGTAGAGTCCGACGAGTCCACCGGTTTGCGCGAAATCATCGTTATCGAGTCCAAGGACAAGGCAAAGGTGCCTACAGCACACATTATGACTGAGGATGGCGAGTTAATCCGTACTTACAACCTCCCTGTGGGTGGCCACGTGGTAGTTGAGGACGGACAGAAGGTGAAGGCTGGTGAAGTTATCGTGAAGATTCCGCGTGCTGTTGGTAAGGCTGGTGATATCACGGGTGGTCTTCCCCGTGTTACCGAGCTGTTCGAAGCACGTAACCCGTCCAACCCTGCTATCGTTTCCGAAATCGATGGTGAGATTACGATGGGTAAGGTAAAACGTGGTAACCGCGAAATCATCGTCACCTCTAAGGGTGGTGAGGTTAAGAAATATCTTGTTCCTCTGTCTAAGCAGATCCTGGTACAGGAGAATGACTACGTACGTGCCGGTACTCCGTTGTCCGACGGTGCCATCACGCCTGCTGATATCCTGGCCATCAAGGGTCCTACGGCTGTGCAGGAGTACATTGTCAACGAGGTTCAGGACGTTTACCGTCTCCAGGGTGTGAAGATCAACGACAAGCACTTCGAGATCATCGTACGTCAGATGATGCGCAAGGTCGAAATTAACGAACCGGGTGATACCCGCTTCCTCGAGCAGCAGGTAGTCGACAAGATCGAGTTCATGGAAGAGAACGACCGCATCTGGGGCAAGAAGGTGGTTACCGATGCAGGCGACTCTCAGAATCTGCAGCCGGGTCAGATTGTTACTGCCCGCAAGCTGCGTGACGAGAACTCCATGCTGAAACGTCGTGACTTGAAGCTGGTACAAGTACGTGATGCGGTGCCTGCCACTTCTACACAGATACTTCAGGGTATTACGCGTGCCGCTCTGCAGACGTCGAGCTTCATGTCTGCCGCTTCTTTCCAGGAAACGACGAAGGTGCTTAACGAAGCAGCTATCAACGGCAAGGTAGACCGTCTGGAAGGTATGAAGGAAAACGTGATCTGTGGTCACCTCATTCCTGCCGGTACAGGTCAGCGTGAGTTCGAGAAGATCATCGTTGGTTCCAAAGAAGAGTATGACCGTATGCTTGCCAACAAGAAGACGGTTCTCGACTACAACACGGTAGACGAGAAAGTTGAAGAAGAATAAACCGCAAGTAATACATCAATTGTAATATTCCGGGGAGGGTGTTCGCAAGGACATCCTCCCTTTCTTTTAAGAAGATTTACAGAATATCTCTTGTTAAGTGGTATGATTTAAATCGTATTTTAGTTTTGCTTGTTATTGAATAAGATCTTGATTAGAATAGCTCTGTCCCTTTGTATACTAATTCTGCCACATTTTTGGCTTCCAGTTTTTCCATCAGTCGTTTGCGGTAAGTGTGTACCGTGTTAGTGCTAAGAAATATCTTGTTTGCAATTTCTGAGGTACTCAGCCCTTGGGATAATAAAGCCAATACTTCTTTTTCTCTTTTGGACAACTCTGGTACCTGAGTTATAGAATTTCTACCGAACTGCTCGGAAAAAGTTTTGCAGAAATATTTATTCCCATTCTTTATTTCTTTGATGGCTGTAGCTAGTTCCTGGATGCTGTTGTTTTTTGAGACAGCCCCATGAATAGCCTGGTGTGCTAACTTGGATATGACCCAAGGTTCTTCATGCATGGTGTATATCAGAATTCTGCATTCTGGTATTTGATTGTGCAGGAAATCGATCAGTTTGAAGCCGTTTGTGTCTGGAAGTTCCAGATCAATGATACAAAGGTCGAATTGACAGGCATTGACTGCTTGTTCCACTTCTTTCATGCAAATGGCGCTTTGGCATGTAACATCTCCCAGTTGTTCTGCTATGTTTTTGATACCTTCTGCTACGATGGGATGGTCGTCTATGATCAGTAGCTTATACATGTTTTTATCCATTGGACTATATGTCGAATTGTAGTGTAAAAATGTTGTTGCCATCACTGGATTGAGTTTGGTTAGTAGTAGCACGGATGGCTTTGATACGGTCGTTTATGGTGCGTAGGCCTATGCCATCATTTTTTGTAGACTGCTGATTCGCAGATTGGATACCATTGTCAGCAATCTGTAATATATATCTTGTTCCATTTTCAGTTTGTAAGCTGATGTGGATATAGTCTGCTTGGGTATGTTTTGCAATGTTCATAGTGAGCTCCTGCGTGATACGATACAACTCATAGGCAGTTTCGTTGGGAAGATTGCGGGAAGTATTGCCTATGGTGGGGGTATAGCTGGTTTGTATGCCGGTGTTGGCTTTCAGGTTTGAAGCATAGCGCACTAATATTTCATCCAGACTTAGTTCATCGAATTCAGGGGGCATCAGTTCATGGGAAATATTGCGTACGCTGTTTCTTATTTGTCCGACGAGATTGGTTAGCTCTTCCGCATTGTTTTTTGATGTTTGGTTGCTCATTTTCATTTGTAGAGCCAGAAGATCGTTGGCGATACCGTCGTGTAACTCTTTAGCAAAGTATTTACATTCAGTTTCCAGGCCTTCAATATAGCGTCGTGCTGAGTTCAGGTCATTTTCTTGTTTCAATAATTCAATTTTTTGTTCTGCTGTCCGTTTCTTGTGATATACTCCCAATAAAATGATGGATATGCAAATCAATAACAACCCACTTCCGATAGCTCCTTTCAACAGAAGGGCTTGATGTTCCAGCTGCTGCTGTTTTAGATTCGCTATCTGTAATTCTTTTTCCTGTGTTTGGTATTTGACGTTGAATTCAGCCATTTGTCGAGTTAGATTCTGTTGGGCCAGTGTGTCGGTCCACATGCGTGCACTGTCCATGTAAGCATATGCTAGCACATGGTTGCCTATAGCATGATAGCATTGGGCGATTTGCGTAAGGAGTGTTTTAGGTTCACTGCCTATATTTTCTTTTCGTAGCCATAGTAGGTCTTTTAGTGCTTGTGTGTAGTTCTTTCTGTTTATTTCAGTGGAGGCCCTTATTTGTATAAATCCGATAGCAGGAATGGAATTGGTAGGCTCTTTTATTAAAAGGTCGTTTCCTAATTGCAAGTAATAGTCTATGGAATCCGATAACTCTTCTTGTTCAAAAATTCTTAGTAATGATGGCAAACATCTGATTTTCCAACTGGAAGCGTTTTCTCCTGACAGACAGGCTATATTCCAGGCTTTTCGAATGGACTGTTCCGCATCTTTTAGTTTATTTAGTTCTGCTTTGATAGCTGCATGTAGTTGCCATGTACTGAATGTTGAAAAAATATCGTCAGTTTTTATGGCATGTTCAGTGGCTAGATCTATGTATTTTTCTGCTTCGTGCAGTTGTCTTATATTGAAGTAAAAAACGGAAACATTATTGTAGATATGCGTAATCCAGCCTTCATCTTTGTATTGTAGTGCGGCTTCTAATGCTTTGTTATAGTAATATAATGTAGAGTCATTCATGTGTCGTCGACGGTAAAGAATAGCAAGATCGTTGTATACACTGATGTGTTTTTCCAGATCTTTTATTTTAGGTAAGTAAGGGAGCACCTTTTTTTTCATTTCAAAAGCACGTTCTCCTTCGCCAATGTATACCAATAATGTAGCCTGTTCGTTTAATAATATGGGAAATATAGGTGATTGTTCTACTCCGCGTATGGCAAAGGCGCTGTCAAATGTTCGTTGGGCTTTTTCGTAATTGTTTTGTCCCCCTTCGCTCATTAGGTCGGCAGCGTGGGTATAAAGGCGCGTTAATGTAGAATCTAGAGGGATCTGTTCTGCATGAAGTGAAGATGATAATAGCAGAAATAATAGTAGTATTTTATAGAGAATTTTCATGGCATTTGGTTGAAAATGATTTTGTTGGCAAATATACGAAAAGCTAAGTGTAGAAAGTGAGATTACTTTATTTTTCCTTTAGAAGCTATATTTATATATAGTTTTTTAGTGAAGTAGATTATATAATAAATTAGAGATTATGATAGTAACTGGTATGAGAAATATGAATCTTTTAATTTGTTTTGCTTATTTGAGATAAAATCACTATTTTGGGTGACAAATTTTCAATTAAAATAATTGTTTTTTTGTAAACTGAATGGATAAAGAACGAAGTCGGGCAAATTATAGGGTTGATTTTATTAATTGTTCTTGACCCATATTTTAAGGTCCGATGAAGTACTTTGAGAATGGAGTAAATAAAATAATGAAACTCATGAGTATTGGTTAGGCTGGTTTTGTAAACGGTGGATTCATTTCTGTGAAGGATGAGTTCACCGTTTCAAAGTTAATGGTTATGAAATATATGGATCATTTTCGAAAAGATTTATTGTTAGTCGTTTCTATCGTTTCATGCCTCTTGCTCGGTTCGTGTTCTCCGTGGGAGAGCGACTTGGAGAATGTTTATCAGGCGGCGCAAAAGGAAGATAAGAATGCGATGTTTGCTGTTGTAAGGCATTATGATGATTTTAAGGATGTAGTGCCCCTCGATTCTTTTGAGCGATATCGGCAAGTGTTGATCGAATCAGGAAATGACGCGATCATTACAGATGCTTGGCTTCAAGAATGGGCTGATTTTCGTAAACCACATCCCAAGATGAGTGATGAGGAGTATGAAGACCGACGGAATGATATCTTGTTCAAATGGGCCCAAATCGGCATCAAATATAATAATCCGGATAGTTATTATGACATGGGGGATTATTATAACAGCAGATTTCTGCGGACTCATGTTCTGGAAGATTCCCTCATGGCCGAACAATATTATCAGAAGGCTTGGGAAAACTGGCATCAAGGTGAGAGGCTGTTGCGGGATAGAAAAGCGGGTGTCTTAGCATTGATAAAGGGGGGAATTGCCTATAGTGCCCATGTGTATCAGACCACAGCGGACGAATCTTTCATTCCGCGTTTGTTCAATGCCGGTATCTTCTTTTCCGAGTATGTGATGAGCGGTTTTTTGAAACTGCTTTTTACTGCTCAATGGTGGAAGGTCTTGTTGGCCATTCTTATTCTGGTAATCATTATTTCGCTTCCCATGATTATAACCAGTTTCATGTATAAATCTACTTCTGTTCAGAACAATACCATGGGATTGGGTGTTATGCTGGGTATTTGGAATTTTATTCTCATTTTCGTAGCCTACTGCAACGACAACCCCAACTGGGTAAACAATGTTGGCGCATTGTGGTTCCCAGACGCTTCTTATGGTCTTCAACCCTATTTATGTATCATTCCGAATTTATTCCTGTTATTCCTGTTTTTAGGAAATGTGGTTGGAGCTTTCTGGGATGACATTAAAGGTGGAAAAGGGGTGGAAAAGGCTGTTCTGTCGGCTGTTGGACTCGTCCTTATTTTCAGTGTGAGCTATTTGACGGCTGCCATTGCTGGTATTTTTTATATATTTGTGGTGATATTGGTGATTGTCGTGAAGGCTGTTTTGGGCTCTATTCCAGAGATGCTCGGAGCTGCGACGTCTTCTGCGATACCCTCGGCAGAAGAAATCTCAAAGAATGAAGAAAAAGCTTGTGTCCTTTGTTCTTGGTACGATTACAGCTCTGAGCAGTGTCTCCTGTTGAAAAAGCATACCGACAGATATGGGGGAGATGCATATGCTTGCTCAAATTACGAAAGGAGATAGGCTCATCCTCTATTTCGAACGATTCTCTCGTCTTGCATTTGGTGCGGAGCCAGACAATCCTCTTTTGGGGTAAACTCTTTTCTTCTGGATTTGGAAATCTCGCAAACTTCCCGTATCTTTGCACCCCGAAATCAGAAGGAGAGGTGCTCGAGTGGTTGAAGAGGCACGCCTGGAAAGCGTGTATACCCCTAAAGGGTATCACGAGTTCGAATCTCGTTCTCTCCGCAGTTTGTTTCATGAAATTTTATCAGAATAAGGGGGGATGTGTTGGGACAACACATCCCCCCTTTTTTCTGTTGGGGCCAACGCGTCGTAGAGCTGTTCCCGACTGGTATACAGATTACAGACAAAATCCCGGCGGGTAGTCATGGCTTGTTCCCCCGGGATTTCTCTTTCGCTTGTCGTTGCGGAGTGGTCGTCATGGCCTTGGTAGAAGTTGCGGGCTTCAGTCTCCTCTTGCCTCTGCCTTCTTGCCGCACATCTTTTCAGTCGCTTGCTCTTTGCCCGGGAGGAGGGCGACAGTGCGGAGGTTTCCCTTTTTACACCTTCTGTACGACTGCTTCCCCGCCGGCCTTATCACCATCAGCACAGCGGTTCGGACGGGTCCGTTTCAACATTTTCCGGTCTGCTTCCCGCGACTTTGGAGTTCGTCTGCTACAGCGTCCTTTACGGCCTGTGGCAGCGGGGCTACGCTCATAGCGATGCGTATCCTCGACTCCATCAGCCGGCGGTACTCCTCTTCCATTTCTTCGTCCGTGATATACACACAACGCAAGGCTATGAGCGCGCTGTAGATGCGGTCCACAGTCTCGAGCGACAACGAGCTGTCCGGTTGTTTCGGATTCAGCTTGGCTATGGTGCGCTCGTTCATGCCGACTGCGCGGGCAAACTGGCGGTTGGAGGTTAGGCGCCACCTTCTTCGGATCTCGTTCAATTCATTTGCGGCCGTGGCTATCCACAAATTGGCTTTCTTTCTTAGCTTCTTTTCATTCATGGCCCAGAGGATTAGACCGCGGCCGGCGGCCAAACCATGAACGGCATAAAAGAAGTTAAATCTGTAAAAGAGCCTGAAAAATGCTGCATCCATGAGTACAGCATCCGCTATCCGTCATTGACTACCTTTGCCGAAAAAACTTGGAAAGATCGCATGTCCAAATATAATGAATTTGATCCAAATAAACAAGTAAACCGTAAAGAATATGTCAATGAAAAATGAAATCTCTTTCTGGCCCTCGCGCTTTGCCTCCCTGCGCGACACCGTGCCCGTACCCACCACGTGGGGCGATCTGGTGGAAGAAATCCGTGGAGGACGTCATGTCACTGTCACTCGTCTTTACCGCGAGACTTGTGCCCGCCTGGCTGAAGCCGAAGCTGCGGGCGACATTGCTTCCGTCGAAGAGCTGAAGCGCCGCAAAGTTTCCTTGAAGACTTCGCAGGCGGCCTTTGTCTGTTCCGTCATCCTCGAGGGTGGACGCAGCCAGCAGCATGTCCGCGGCTACTCCGACAAGGTGATGGTCGATATTGATGATTTGAACGGCAAAAGCCTGGACACGCTGATCGCGCGGGTGAAAGCCGACCCGCATACGTTTCTGGCCTACGTCACTCTCTCGGGCCGTGGCCTGCGGGTGGTGGCCCGTGTGGAGCCTGCGCCGACCGATGCCCGCACCTTTGCCCGCGCCTGGCAGACGGTGAACGACTACTACGCCCGCCTGCTTGGCGTGAAGGTGGATGCCCAGTGCAAGAACGCCACCCGCATGTCCGTCCTCTGCCACGACCCGGAGGTCTGCTACCGTCCCGAGGCCGAGGCCTTGGCAGTGGAGCCTGAGGCCCCAGCGCGTCCCCGAGCCTC
>ULRV01035376.1_pt1 | contig 16270 bp, 10 predicted proteins | sample 1955791 | NCBI WGS metagenome assembly ULRV01 (sample SAMEA4835692, study PRJEB28245) | human gut metagenome | biome: gut microbiome; material: fecal sample | place: Denmark | collected 2008 | reverse complement strand
CCGCTCTTTGACAGGATTTTGAACGCCGACATTGTGCTGACTCCTGACTTGACCACAGTACTTTGGGCCGTTTTGGCGTTGGTTGTCATCTCTGTGATCTCGGCGCTGCTTCCAGCGCTGCTTGTCTCGCAGTTCAAGCCGATTGATGTCGTGAAAGGGGAGTTCCGTTTCAAGAACAAGATGATTTTCGGCAAGGTGTTTATCGTTCTTCAGACCGTGTTCAGCACCATCCTTATCGCTATGGCGATCACGATGTCGGCACAAGTCAGCTATCTGGTAAACCTGCCTGTAGGTTACGAGACAAAGGATGTCATTCAGGTCTCTTCCCAGGATGTGGGTTATAGGAGAGGACCTCAGGATGCGCTTCGCAACAGATTGAAGGCTCTGCCTCAGGTGGTTGACGCGGGACTTGGAATTACTTCTCCAATATCCTGCGGAGCGAACGGTCTTCACGACGAGAACAATCAGATAATCGGTTGGATGCGTATGGCCCAGTTGGATACGACTTCGCTCAGGATCTTGGGAATCAAGGTCTTGGAGAAGTACAGCGAAATTTCCTCGCCAAAAGTGCTTCTGACGGAGACCTCCAAGAGGAGTCTTGGCGTGACGGCGGAACATCCTTACGCTGGTGGAAGCTACACGAAAGGTGAATATGAAATCTGTGGCATCATCCCGGATTTCCGCGCCAACAATGCACTGTTCGAACCGATGGAGAATGAGCGAAACTCTATAAGGATCATTGACGAGAATTATGACTATGCTTTCATTCAGCTTCTTAAGATAACAGGTGACCGTGCCGAGGCTATGGCTGCGGTCAAGAATGTATGCAGAGAGTTCGCGAAGGAGACCACGGGCGTTCCTTTGGAGATGTATGCTTACTATCTGGACGAGAAATTGGTCGATGACTTGAATGGAATCAAGAACACTATGCTGCTTGTGATTTTTTTCATGGTCATGGCCATCCTGATCTCCGCTCTCGGATTGTTCGCGATGTCACTCTATTACACCGAGCAGCAAAGCCGCCAGATCGCTGTCCGCAAGGTTTTCGGCGCGGAAGTCAGCTCGGCCGTATGGACATTGTCCAAGTCGTTCATGATCATGAGCCTTGTCGCCGTCGTGCTTGCCGTTCCGTTCGTCGTGTGGGGCATCACAAATTACCTACAGGCGTTCTACACCAAGATCGCCTTCCCTTGGTGGGCAATTGTGCTTGCGGCCTTGATATCACTCCTGATTTCGTTCATCTCCGTCCTCGGCCAGACCTACACCGCCGCAACCGAGAATCCGGTCAAGACTCTTGGTCAGGAGTGATGAAGTTTCTTTGTAGGTAAAGTTCCCTTGGCCTCTTTCTCCTGAACTTCCAGCCCCATACCCACTGTTTCACCGAGGAGATTGATGTTGTGTCCTACAGCCCAAAGTACCTCTCGAAGAATGCCTGTATCTTATCGATAACGGACTTTTTCTTCTCTTGCCTGTTGCCACCACCAAACCTTGACATTGGAGGAAGAATCTTGTCAATGTCTGTTCCTGTGGTCCTCACCTGACCGTCCCGGAAACTGTTGTCAATGAATGACTTTGTCTCTTGTGGCTTAAGATGTTCACTCTCTATGATTTCTTTCAGGTCTTCATCTTTCCGCTGCTGGACAAAGTCTTTCCAACTCTTTTCCACATCAGTATTTGCATTTACACTACCAATGAAGTTTTCAATAAGTTCTTTCTTGCTCCTGAGCTGCATGCTTGAACCTATGGCTTTGGAAATATTCACAAGTATCTCCTTGTTTGTGCAGTTGCTGTCGTGATATTTCTGGACAAGAAGGAGAATATAGTCAATGTTTATCTCCACCTGCCTTATAAGCTCAGTCTCAAACACAAGATCATCATTAATGTTCTCTTTATCCCCGGGTCTGCGTCTTCTCCACTTTTCCTGAAGATCGAGATAATTGCTCTGGTAATCCTGCAACTGCCTGTCAGTGATTATTTTCTGTCCATCAAACTGGTCAAAAGTGGAAAGGATGTTGATGGATTTGAGCAGGCTTCCAAACAAAGCCACAAACCGTCTCTCCGCATCTTCACCCAAGATTGGCTGCCCATCAGGGAACTCATTTTGAAGCTGCTCCACAAGTTCCTTATAACCATAACAATGTTTTCCCTTTTCCGTGTCATATCCGTCATAATAAGACAGGAAGTCTTTCAACACCACAATACTGCTTGCATCCTTGTCTCCAAAGAGAGCGATGGCATCATCAGTAGCCTGTTGGAGATCCCTGAAACAGACTATATTTCCAAAGGTCTTGACAGAGTTCAGTATTCTGTTTGTCCTGGAAAATGCCTGTATCAGGCCGTGCTGTTTCAGGTTCTTGTCCACAAACAATGTGTTGAGGGTTGTAGCATCAAAGCCGGTGAGGAACATATTCACCACTATCAGCAGATCCACCTGCCTATTCTTCATCCTGAGTGACAGGTCCTTGTAGTAGTTCTGGAACTTGTCGGAAGAAGTGTCATAATTGGTGGAGAACATCTTATTATAGTCCTGGATAGCCCCTTCAAGGAAGTCCCTTGACTGCTGGTCAAGCTGAGTTGTGCTTTCAGGGTTCTCTTCCGCGAGTATTCCATCAATCTCTTCCTCATTTGCACCATAACTGTATATGGTAGCTATCTTCAATCTCTGTGCTTCCGGGAGATCAGCTTGCTGCCTTTTGAACTCATTGTAGTATGCTTTGGCCATAGGAATGGAAGCCACTGCGAACATGGCATTGAAGCCACCAAGTTTCTGTTCAGTCTTGTGTTCAAAAACCTTGACCCCTTTTCTGGCACTTGCCACCTTATGAATATCATCCAGCACACGGAAAGAATAGTACGAACTCCGCTTAGTCTTCTGGTCAAAGTGCTCAAGGATGTATTTCACCACCTGAGATATTCTTTCAGGAGAGGCCATAGCTTTCTCCCTGTCTATGGCTGAAATCTGTTCATCATTGATATTGTCTTTCTCCTTGATGGTATTCACATAGTCTATCCTGAAAGGAAGGACATTCTCATCATTGATGGCATCCACTATGGTATATGTATGGAGTTTGTCTCCAAATGCCTGCTGGGTAGTTTTCAGTCTCATATCTCCACCAGTCCCTGCATTCTGTGCAAAGATTGGAGTGCCTGTAAAACCAAACAGATTATATTTCTTGAAGTTCTTGGTAATGGCACTGTGCATCTCACCGAAGTTGCTCCTGTGGCACTCATCGAAGATTATCACCACCCTCTGCTGAAATACAGGATGGTTCTTGTTCTTCTGCACAAAGATGGAGAGCTTCTGGATGGTGGTGATTATAATCCGGTAATCATGATAGCCACCCTTCTTATCCTTATTTTCCAATTGTCTTTGAAGCACTGCAGTGGAAGTATTTCCATCAGCAGCCCCTTCCTCAAATCGGTTATACTCCTTCATGGTCTGGTAGTCAAGGTCTTTCCTGTCTACAACAAAAAGAACTTTTTCTATGTAAGGGAGCCTGGACGCCAGTTGGGCTGTCTTGAATGATGTCAATGTCTTTCCGGAACCTGTTGTGTGCCAGATGTATCCTCCACCCTTGATGCTGCCATAAAACTTGTAGTTGTTGGCAACATTTATCCGCTGGATTATCCTTTCCGTGGCTGCAATCTGGTATGGTCTCATCACCATAAGCATCTTCTCACTGGTGAAAACACAGTATTTGGTAAGGATACTCAGTAGGGTGTGCTTTGAGAAGAATGTCTTGGTGAAGTCCAGAAGGTCTGTGATGACCTTGTTGTTGCTGTCAGCCCAGAAAGAAGAGAACTCAAAGGAATTGCTTGTCTTCTTTGACTTGTTTCTGCCGCCTGTCTCCTGCTCTTTGAGGTGATTGGCGCGGGTGGTGTTCGAGTAGTATTTGGTATTTGTGCCATTTGAAATGACAAATATCTGCACATACTCATACAGGCCGCATCCTGCCCAGAAACTATCTCTCTGATAGCGGTTTATCTGGTTAAAGGCCTCTTTCAACTGTACGCCCCTGCGTTTCAGCTCAATGTGTACGAGGGGGAGTCCGTTGACAAGTACTGTCACGTCGTACCTCGTGTCGTAGTTTCCGCCTTCCTCGACATACTGGTTTATGACCTGGAGGGTGTTATTATGGATATTGTCCTTGTCAATGAGTTTGATGTTCTGGCTTTCGCCGGTGTCTCTTTTGAGGACCTGGATATAGTCATCCTGTATCTTGGCTGTCTTGGCTACAATATCATCGTTCTTGTTGGCTATGCAGGTGTTGAAGAACTGCTCCCACTCATTATCTGTGAAGTGGTAGTGGTTGAGTTTCTCCAACTGGGCTTTGAGGTTGGAGATAAGGTCAGTCTCTGTATGGATAGGAAGATATTCATACCCCTGCTCCTGAAGGAGCCTGATGAACTCTTTCTCCAGATCAGCCTCACTTTGGTACGCTTCTGCAGGAGTTGCCACGTGGTCATACTCTGCAACCACAGTGTATTCCTGGCTTTCAGCTATGATATTGTATTGGGACATTATTATGTTTCTCGTGTTTTGTTATGCTCCTTTTCTTTTGAAGGTCAGGAGTTTGTCTCTGTAATACTCGTATTGTTGTCTGCGCTTTTCTATCTCGGCAGGGAGACCCTGGGTGAGGTCGGTGGTGAGGGTGTCGAAGCGGTCGAGGATGGCTGCAATCCTCTCCTGTTCCTCAAAGGAAGGAAGTGGAATTAGGGCCTCTGCTAGACCTGATGCTGGGAGAGATGATATCTTTCCGTTCTTGACATATTTCTTCATTTGAAGGTGGTAGTTATGGGTTCTCAGGAAGTGGGATATATATCTTGGACTCTGGTTGTGATGAAGTATGCAACATGCATCATGTACCACTGCCGGCTTATCACCAAGCCAGGCTACCCCTACTCCAATATCCATATCATTCTCTCCTGCACAAACCACTACAACATCATTGGGTTGTGCAAACCTTAACTTTTTGGCCAATTCTTTATCAAGGTATCCCTTAGTTTGGGTTGCTGTCAATCCATAGTAGGTGTAGATATCTCCATAGTGGAAACAAGGGACACCACTTTCCCTGATGTCAGTTCTGACAAACCTCCTTCCTGTCTTGATGGATGCAATTTCTCCAAGTTTCTTCCACTCTACATCAGTTCGGCCCTTAAAAGAGAGAAGATTATCTCGATAATAGTTGTATTGTTGCTTTCTTTTTTGCAGTTCTGCTTGCAGTTCTGCTTGCAGTTCTGCTTGCAGTTCTGTAAACGCATCCAGAATCCTCACAATCTCTTCCTGAACAGGAAGTGGCGGAACAGGGATTTCAAACTTGTCGATGCTTGATATATGAACGTGCGGAACACCACCACCTTTCTTCGTTGAGTATATCTTCTCTTGAATATTGGTCAAGATATAATAGACATACTTGGTCTTCAAAGTTTCATTTCCTTGTATAGAAAAGGCATCGCAAACAAAAATTGGTTCATTCCAGTATTGAACATAGCCAGCACCAGCCCCACTTCCAGCAACTGTAATAACCTCCCCTGTTCTATTTGAGACATTGCAATAAAATGCTGGTTGCCTTCCGCCAGAAATGACAGGGATATCCCCTTCTTGCATTATACCTTTTGTAGCAGAAGTTCCCCTTTTCATTATGGTAGCTTCCCCAAGTGTTTTCCACTCAACCCCATCCGGACAGTATTGTTGTATCAGTTCTTCTAACTTGCTCATATTAACTTTTGCCAAGTATTGCTTTTCCATTTTAATTGCTTACATTTGCATTGGAAATTTTCATATGAATGGTTGAGGGGCTCGTCAAACTTATTTTAAAAAGCATTCGCCCACGGGTGAGTGCTTTTTCATATTTCTATTTCCTTTATAATCTTGTCAATCTCAGCCCGCAGCACATTCTCACGTGACACGATCTCCGCAAGTTCAGCATTGAGATTCACGATATCCACCTTCTCCCTGGTATCCTCCTGCTCGACGTACGTCGAAACCGACAGGTTGTATTCACTCTTTGCGATTTCATCATTGGCCACAAGCTTGCTGACATATTGCACGTCTTTCCTGTCAGTGAAGATGTCCAGAATATGCTGGATGTTCTCCTCTGTGAGTTTGTTGGAATTGGTGACCTTGACACATTCCTTGGTAGCATCTATGAACAGAGTGCAGTTATCCTTCTTGGCTTTCTTCAAAACCATAATACATGTAGCAATACTGGTCCCAAAGAAAAGATTGTCAGGGAGTTGGATAATGCAATCTACATAGTTGTTGTCAATCAAGTATTGTCTTATCTTCTTCTCCGCTCCTCCTCTATACATCACGCCGGGGAAACATACTATGGCAGCTGTGCCATTGCTTGCAAGCCAGGAAAGAGAGTGCATAATGAATGCAAGGTCAGCCTTGGACTTAGGTGCAAGCACCCCAGCAGGAGCAAATCTCGGATCATTGATAAGGGTTATATCATCATCCCCTTTCCACTTGGTTGAATAAGGCGGGTTTGAGACAATTACTTCAAAAGGCTCGTCATCCCAATGCTGTGGAGAAAGAAGTGTGTCTTCACAGGCTATGTCAAACTTGTCATAGTCAATATCGTGAAGGAACATATTGATCCTGCACAGGTTATATGTGGTGAGGTTGATTTCCTGTCCGAAGAAGCCCTGGCGGACATTGTCCTTTCCCAATATCTTTGCGGCTTTCAGCAGCAATGAGCCTGAACCGCAGGCCGGGTCATATACTTTATTGACCTCACTCTTGCCCACTGTGGCAAGTTTTGTCAAAAGCTCACTTACTTCCTGCGGCGTGTAGTATTCGCCACCGCTTTTTCCTGCATTTGAAGCATACATTCCCATCAGGTATTCGTATGCATCACCGAATGCGTCAATGGTATTGTCTTGATAATCACCCAATTTCATCGACTCGATGCCTCTCAGGAGTTTGACTAGTTTTTCATTTCTCTTGAGGACGGTAGCGCCCAGTTTGTTGCTGTTCACATCGAGGTCCGCAAACAGCCCCTTGAAGTCATCTTCACTTGCAGTTCCCTTTGCGGAGTTTTCAATGGCGGAGAAGATACCTTCAAGTGTCATATTCAGGTTGGGGTCAGCATCACAAGTCTTGCAGATGTTCTCAAACAGTTGTGAAGGAAGTATAAAGAACCCCTTGACATTCACCATCTCTTCCCTTATGCCTTCTGCCTGTGCATCATTAAGGTCAGCATAATTGAAGTCCTTGTTGCCTGTCTCCCATTCACCCTTGTTTATGTATGTTGTGATGTTTTCAGAGATGTATCTGTAAAAGAGCATCCCCAAGATGTAGGATTTGAAATCCCATCCATCCACGGAGCCTCTCATCTCATCTGCTATTGCCCAGATGGTTCGGTGGAGTTCTGCACGCTCCACTTCCTTTTTATTGTCTGTCATAAAGTTGATTATCTTGCCTTTGCAGAGTAAAGGTATGAAATAATCACCAAATAGGCAAAATAGTGGCCCTTTATAAGTTCAAATATAAGTTTAAATACCATTTGGACTGCAGGAGGCACTCCAGGTCACGCTGAAAGCTTTGCCACAAGTGAAGGATGCCGGATTGGGTATCAAAAAGAAACCTTGACATCACGGCGGAGCATCCTTTTGCCGGCGGCAGTTACACAAATGGGGAATATGAAGTCTGCGGCGTCATTCCTGATCTCCCTGCTGTCCGTTGTCGGCCAAACCTACACCGCCGCAACCCGCAACCCCGTCAAGACCCTCGGTCAGGATTGAGTTAGCAGTTCATCGCGCCGCAGCAGTGGATAACCTGCCCGGAGACATAGCTGGAGAGGTCGCTGGCAAGGAACACCGCCACGTTGGCAACGTCCTCAGGTGTGCCTCCGCGGCGAAGCGGGATCTGCTTTACCCAAGCGTCGCGCACTTCCTCTGAAAGGGCGTTGGTCATGTCCGAGACGATGAATCCCGGCGCGATGCAGTTGGCTCTGATTCCGCGCGGGCCCATCTCCTTGGCAATGGATTTGGCCAGACCGATGAGACCGGCTTTGGATGCGGAATAGTTGCACTGGCCGGCATTGCCTGAGACTCCAACGACAGAGGACATGTTGATGATGCTTCCTCCTCTCTGGCGGGCCATGATCGGAGTGATGGCGTGGATGAAGTTGAACGCTGACTTAAGGTTCACGTTGAGGACAGCGTCCCACTGCGCCTCGGTCATCCTGAGCATGAGTCCGTCCTTGGTGATGCCGGCGTTGTTCACAAGGATGTCAATCCTTCCGAAATCAGCAAGAATCTGGTTCACGACGTTGTGAGTCTCCTCGAAATTGGCAGCGTTGGAGGCGTAGGCCCTTACCTTGTGGCCGAAAGCCTCGATGTCCTTAACGGTCTGCTCTCCGGCTTCATTGATCACAAGATCAGTGAAAGCCACGTCAGCTCCCTCGGAAGCGAACTTCATGGCGATTGCCTTACCGATTCCTCTTGCGGCGCCCGTGATGAGGGCTACCTTTCCGTCTAAAAGTCCCATAATATTCAGTTAAATAAATTAAAATCTCCAGTCGGCGCTCCGCCATGTTCAGATGGTTTTGGCGCAGGGTGTATGCCGCAAACTTTAGACCACAGACGAAGCCTCGGTCATATTCATTTTCCGGCAAACAACCGCAAAAGTAAGCTATCTTCCCACGATGAGCAAATCTTTAGGCCGCAATTTGGTGAAAGAAAGGAAGAAGTGGCGAAAGCCACGAATAAAATGGCTATCTTTGCCGGGACGGAACAATGAATGTTCCTAAAACTGAATAGAATGTATGTCCATCTCATAAAGATGGATGCGGAACAATAGATTTTTGACACCGATGAGTGAGATACGCAACCCTCAGCTCTGGGAAAGCGGAGAGCTGAAAATAGAATGGGTAAGGCATCACATGCCACTGCTTGAAGGTCTGGAGAAGGAATTTAAGGAGACAAAGCCGTTCAAAGGGCTGAAAGTAGCCCTATCCGTACACCTGGAGGCCAAGACGGCCCATCTCTGCGAGGTTCTCTCCGAAGGCGGCGCCGAGATGTACGTCACGGGAAGCAACCCTCTATCCACCCAGGATGACGTCGCGGCGGCGCTCGCGCACGAAGGTCTGAACGTCTTCGCGGTCCACGGAGCGACTCCCGAGGAATATGAGCACGGCATCAGACGGGTTCTCGAATGCGGCCCTAACATCATCATCGATGATGGCGGAGACCTTGTGACAATGATCCACGAGGACTACCCACATCTCATTCCGAACATCATCGGCGGCTGCGAGGAGACCACCACCGGAATCCTCCGGCTTGAGACGATGAACCGTGAAAAGAGGCTGAGATTCCCGATGATGCTTGTCAACAACGCGGCCTGCAAACATTTCTTCGACAACCGCTACGGCACGGGCCAGTCTGTCTGGGACGGCATCAACAGGACAACCAACCTGATCGTGGCCGGGAAATATGTAGTGGTCGCAGGCTACGGATGGTGCGGCAAGGGCGTGGCGATGAGAGCCAAGGGACTCGGCGCGAAAGTGATTGTCACAGAGGTGGATCCTATCAAGGCGATGGAGGCCGTGATGGACGGATTCCAGGTTATGGGCATGGCCCAGGCCGCCGCAGAAGGCGACATATTCGTGACTGTTACCGGCTGCGACGATGTCATCACCAAGGAGCATTTCCTCGCGATGAAGGACGGAGCGATCTGCTGCAACGCCGGGCATTTCGACTGCGAGGTGAACGTCGCCCAGCTTAAGGAACTCGCTGTGGGAGAGAAACCTGCGAGGCAGAATATTCAGGAGTACACCCTCCCTGGCGGTCGCAGGATCTACATCATCGCCGAAGGAAGGCTTGTGAACCTCGCCGCGGGAGACGGCCATCCTGCCGAGATCATGGACATGTCGTTCGCCATCCAGGCTCTCAGCGCCAAGTACTTGGCCGACAACAGGATGGTACTGGCGAGGGTACCGGGTGAGATGCTTCACAGCGTCCCTGAGTCAATCGACCGCGAGGTGGCCTTCAGAAAGCTGAAGGACTGGGGCATAACGATCGACACCCTGACCCCGGAGCAGCACAGGTACCTTTACGGAGAATAACCGCTGAGGAATATTCCCGAAAAATCATTGATTATCCTTAATGCTTTAATAATTAGAGTAACACACTATGAGACTTATTCCGATCTACACCTGGACAAAAGGCATCCGGAACTTTGACCATAGAAGGAAACAGTTTTCCAAGCAGCCTTGGGCGCAGGGAGTGCTTCTGCTCTGCTGCGTGGTGGTGGCGATGCTTCTGGCCAACCTTCCATTCACCAAAGAGTTCTACCACAACGTTCTGGAGACCGACATCTCCCTAAGGTTCCAAAGCCCTGGCGGAGAGAGCATTCTGTTCCCTAACGGAATGACCGTCGAGAAGTTCATCAACGACATCCTGATGACGGTCTTCTTCTTCACTGTCGGCCTTGAGATCAGGCGGGAGATGAAGAACGGAGAACTGTCCAGTGTGAAGAAAGCGATGATGCCGGTGATCGCCGCGTTCGGTGGCGTCGTGGCTCCGGCCTTGATCTTCGCAGCCGTCAACCACGGTTCCGCCGCCGCTTCAGGTTGGGGAATCCCTACCGCCACGGACATCGCCTTCGCGGTCGGCATCCTGTCCATTCTGGGCGACCGTGTGCCGGTGTCGCTGAAAGTGTTCCTGACGGCGCTCGCCATCGCCGACGACTTGATAGCCATTCTTGTCGTGGCCTTGTTCTACGGCGGCACCATCAACTTCGGACTGCTGGGCATCGCATTTGTACTGATAGCAGGAGTGCTGCTGATGAACAAGTTAGGCGAGAAGCGCGGCTGGTTCTACCTTGTCCCGGCCATCGCGATCTGGTCGTTGTTCTACTATGCCGGCATCCATTCCACGATGTCCGGTGTCGTGATGGCGTTCCTTGTGCCGATGACCCCGAGATTCAGCGAGGCCTACTTCAACAGAAAGCGCCGCCAGTACATCCGAAGGCTCAATGAATATAACAGCATAGAATCCACCTCCTCCGAGTTCCCTAATGGCCCGCAGAGGCATTGCCTGAGACGCCTGTCGGCCATCTCAAGGGACTCAATGGGCATGAGCTACCGCCTTGAGCACGCCCTCGGCCCTTGGGTAAACTTCCTGATCATGCCGATCTTCGCACTTGCCAACGCCGGTGTTGAGATTCCTGACGTGTCCTACTTCAACGTGTTCCATTTCGATCAGGCTCTTGGCAGCGTGAGCATGGGAATATTCCTTGGCCTCGTCCTCGGAAAGCCGCTCGGCATCTCTCTCGCCAGCTTCATCGCCGTCAAGCTTCGCTTCGGCGAGATGCCTGCCAAAGCCACTTGGACGATGCTGATCGCCGTGGCCTGTCTCGGTGGTATCGGCTTCACGATGTCGATCTTCGTGGACACCCTCTCATTCAGTGACCAGACTCCTGAGGTCATGGCCCGACTGCGTGACATGGGTAAGGTCGCCGTGCTGATGGGATCCCTGTTCGCAGGCATCCTGGGCAGCGTCCTTATCAATGTTGTCCATGCGATCCAATCCCGCAAGTCATAGCGGAACCTCTTGTTGACAAACAGATCAGACAAAAGTGAAAAGTTTGGGAAGCTGCCTTGGGGCTCTGAAGCGGATGTCCATCCCGGCAAGGAGATGGATGTTGATCCGCATGCTTCTCGGGATCATCCGCATCGCGGCCTCCCTGTCGTTTGTCTGGATCTGCAAGGAGATCGTGGATGTCGTCACCGGCGCGTCAGAAGCCGCTCTGACCGGCAGGATAGCCTTGATGATGGGCATCATGGCCGTTCAGCTGCTTTGCAACGTCTTCTCTTCCTATTGTGAGAAATTGGGGCTGCTCAAAGTCAACAACACCCTGCGCGCCGAATTGTTCTCAAAGGTCATTTCAAGTGAATGGACAGGTCGCGAAAGATTCAACAGCGGAGATGCGGTCAACCGCCTGGAAGAAGACATAAGGGTTGTGACCGACTTGCTGTGCAGCCATATTCCCGGATCAATTGTGACGGTGTGCCAACTTGCCGCCGCGTCAGTCTACATGCTGATGATGGCACCCGGCCTGCTGTGGGTACTGGTGTTCCTGATGGTGCTGGCCGTAATAGGCTCAAGGCTTTTCTTCTTCAAACTCAGGTCTTTGACATCCGACATCCGAGCATTGGACAGTGATGTGCAGCAATTGATTCAGGAGAATCTCCAGAACCGTGTGATAGCTTTGACCCTGATAGGTGTCACAAGGGTTGTCGGCGCTTTGGACACTCTTCAGAACCGCTTGAAAGACAAGACTGTACGTCGGCTCAACTACAATGCCGTGGCCCGCGGGTTCATGTCGCTTGGATTCATGGGAGGCTATGCGGCGGCGTTCCTGTGGGGAGCCTTGGGCATCAAGAACGGGACTGTCAGTTTCGGTATGATGACAGCCTTTCTCCAGTTGGTCGGTCAGGTTCAGAGACCGGTGGCCGATCTCGCCAGGGAATTGCCGGCGTTCATCCATGCGTTGACTTCCATCGAGAGGCTGATGGAGCTGGAGAGCCTTCCGGCTGAAACGGATGGTCCGAAATGGATGGCGCGCGGAGCGGCGGGAGTCAGATTTGAAGGAGTGAGCTTTGAATATCCCGGCTCACACGGCACCCGTGTCCTGGACGCTTTCTCCTATGATTTCCGGCCTGGAACCCTTACCGTCGTGGCAGGTCCCACAGGAGTCGGGAAGAGTACACTCATTCGTCTCATGCTCGGACTATTGAAGCCTGACAGCGGGACAGTGACAGTCTACGATGCCGGTTCCTCCTGCGCGGCAGGAAAGCCGGCGCGCGGCAATTTCCGCTATGTTCCTCAGGGTAACTCCTTGATGAGCGGCACCATACGGGACAACCTCCTGCTTGCTGATGCCTCTGCTTCAGAGGAGGGCATGCGTTCCGCCCTGCACACCGCCGTGGCTGATTTTGTGTTTGATCTTCCGGACGGTCTGGACACTGTCTGCGGGGAAGCCGGTGGAGGCCTGAGCGAGGGACAGTGCCAGCGCATAGCCATCGCCAGAGCACTGCTGCACCGTGGCGGGATCTTGCTTCTGGACGAGTCCACCTCATCCCTGGATCCCGAGACCGAGACAAGGCTTCTCGCCAATCTTCGCTCCTATGTCCGGAACGCACTAGCCTCCGCTGACAACCCGCAGGCCATCACCGTGGTCTTCATCTCCCATCGCGAGGCCGTGATGGCCTCCGCCGATGAGCTTTTGCGTCTGGAATAAGATTCCTCTACTAAAAAAACAACCTCTAAGGCCTTAGAAATACGTCGAATACGGAAGGTTGAGGCTGAGCTGGGCATCGGCTTCGGAACGGGCCTTCTCGTAGGCGATGACGGTGTCGAGATCAGGATTGACCATCACGTCAAGGTTCCAGATCAGGAGGCGGTCACCGGTCACGACCTCCTGAACGAAGCCGGCCAGACCGACGATGGCGGGGATACCGATTCCCTTGGCCAACACACAAACCTGACCGTCGGCATCCTCCTCGCAGACGGCAAGCCCGACGACATTTCGGAAATCTATCAGTGTGGAGTCTGACAGCGACAACCGCTCGGCGACAAGGACGCTGCCGGGCGGTATGTCCTCGAACGGATTCCTCTGCCCGCAGTCTCTGACCACGAACGCACGGCCTTTCGCAAAGCCTCGGACACCCGTTCCACGTACTGTCATAAGTAACCTATCTCATTACTTCCTTCGTCAGATCCCATGCGGCTCCGGGAGCGAAAACAGCATCAACCAGCTGATCATAGAACATTCCCCTCTTGGCGAGATCCAGCACATTGAAGCGGAAACGCATCAACTGTACCTTCGGGAACATATTCCTAAGCATCCCGCGGGTCACGCCGATCATCGACGGATCGTACGGCGCTCCGGCCTTCCTCAGCAGATCCTGCATCCTGGAGAATGAATATACCTGCCCCTGAAGCTTCTTCTTGAACTCCGGCCAGTTCTCCTTGATCCTCGTCAGCTGGACGCGGACGGTCTCGGCGTCGTCATATTTCTTGGTGATCTCGGTGTAGCCAAGCTCCGGCGCAGGGAAATCCTTGAAGATTTCAAGCGCCCTCTTCTGCTCCTGCTCAAGCGTAGGCCATGCCTTCACGCAGGCGTCCACATCGATCTTCGTCAGATCCATCTTGAACAGTTCGTCGAACACGGCGCACATTGTCAGCGTGCCGATCGCAACCTGGGCTCCGTGCGACTGGAGCCTGCCGTTGAAGCGGTGGTGGGTCATGTCAAGAATATGGCTGAAAAGGTGGTCGCAGCAGGAAGCCGGGCGGCTGGACTGCGCGGCCTGCATGGCTATACCGCTGAGTGTCAAGCCCTCGAACAAATCCGCCACAGCCTTCTTGTCGCCTCTTGCCACGCCATCTGGATCGGCCAGCAGATCATCCAGGCAATCCTGAAGAACATGCCAGGCATCCGGCTTGATCGGCTCAGTACCCATAAGGTCGGCGATCATCCACTCGGCTCCGGCGGGAACCTTGGCGGCCAGATCAGCGTACCCCGCGGCAGTCATGGCCTTCGGGGCGGAGGCGATCACGTCGACGTCGGCGATGATGACCTTGGGAGCCGGGCAGGAGAATGTCTGCTTGGAGTTGTGATAGGAAATCGATGCGCCAAACGACGAGAAACCGTCCACGGAAGCCGCCGTCGGCAATGTCAGATAAGACTGGCCGTAGTGGTGCGAGGCAAGTTTGCAGAGGTCGTTGATGACTCCTGAACCCACGGAGATGGTGACATATTCAGCCTCGGAAGACGGTCTGAACGCCTTCTCCGCATCCGGTTCCACATATTCAGGGTCATTCTCGATGGCCTTGGCGGCAGAGAAATCGCCCGCAATGATGTGGTCAACCATGTCTACATACCTCCAGTCCGCGTGGAATTCCTTCCTCTCGATGACATATTTCTCTGTGTGGACTCCGGCGGTCACAAACATTTCGTACACCTTCTGGCCAAGAACCTTCCAAGTGTTAAGGTCTGCCACCACAACGGCGGCCTTGCTTTCAGGGAACCATTTCTTGAACTCCTCAGGAGCCTGTGAGCTGACTCCGCAGCCCATCTCAAACACCTTCGTGTCGGTGGCGACAGTCAAGGCCTTGGCAATTCTTTCTTTTGAATCCATTATCAATGTTCTTTTAAGTAATTCTAAAATAATTCGCGGCAAAGGATAATCTCTTTTGTCGGCATAAAGTTACAAAAAATCTTTCGTAACTTAGCGACTATGAAAAAGTACATCTCAACCCTATTGGCCCTGCTGGCCGTCCCGATGATGATGGCGGCGCAGGAAAAAAGCCTCCACCAACTCCAGCAGGAGTTCGTGGACCTGAGGCTCGGAATGTTCGTTCACTTCGGCCTCCCGACCTACCAGACAGCCGACTGGACCGATCCCGACCTCAGCCCCGAAGTGTTCAATCCGATCAAACTGGACACCGACCAATGGGTCAAGGCCGCCCAAAGCGCAGGGATGAAATTCATCTGCGTCTCCGTCAAGCACCACAGCGGCTTCTGCATGTGGGACACCAAGACCACGGACTACAGCGTGATGAGTTCCCCTCTGCACCGGGATGTCCTGCGGGAACTGGTCAATTCCGTCCGGAAGGCCGGAATGCAGATAATGTTCCACTTCTCGATCCTTGACACCCATCACCGCATCCGCCCGACCCTGCCGTACACTCCGGAGAAGATCAACCTTCTCAAAAGCCAGGTCCGCGAGCTTCTGACTGAATATGGTCCCGTCAACACCATAATGTTCGACGGGTGGGATGCCCCTTGGGGCAGGATTTCATATTCAGATGTCTCATTTCCAGAGTTTTATCACCTCATCAAGAGCATCCAGCCGAACTGCCTGGTGATGGATCTGAACGGGGCGAAATACCCTTCCGAGGCTCTGTTCTACTCCGACATCCGCTGCTACGAGCAGGGCGCCGGCCAGAAGATCTCCCCGGAGACCAACCAGCTCCCGGCGATGGCCTGCTACCCTTTGCAGAAGACCTGGTTCTGGAAGACCGAGTTCCCGGGCTCGCCCCTGAAGGATGTTGACAAGATCGTGGCCGAGAACATCATCCCGTACAACAACGCCTACTGCACCTACATCCTGAACTCCGCCCCGAACCGCGACGGCCTGATGGATCAGAACTGCATCGATGCCCTGAAACGCATCGGCAAGATCTGGAAGAACACCGGCCACATCGTGGATGTCGCCGAGACAATGGAGCCGATCACCGACATCAACATCGCCAT